>Ga0307943_1001220_pt1 | contig 14088 bp, 14 predicted proteins | sample OrgLakmetagen177_FD_203149 | JGI IMG/M metagenome (GOLD analysis project Ga0307943, IMG submission 203149) | Saline water microbial communities from Organic Lake, Antarctica - #177 | ecosystem: Environmental > Aquatic > Non-marine Saline and Alkaline > Saline | place: Antarctica: Organic Lake... | reverse complement strand
CAAGCTGAGGGGGGGGGGGGGCGGGAAAAACAACTCGAGCAAACTCAAGGCATAAACAGAATGCCTAAAACGAGAAAACACAGCACTTTATGCAAAGTGCTTGCCAGATCTCAGCCTACGCTCACTACGCAAGAACTCCAGTTCTACAGCTGAAGCAGAGAACTGATGATTTTGCTTGCCAATGGTGTGTAAGACCTCCGATATATACTTCAACAACGACAAGAACTCGTAGGTAGCCATGCTGCACACCAATCACCATACCTAATAATTGTTAACGCTCGGTATAAGTGACTATGATGCAATAATTGCCATGTAGTGACTATGATGCCATGTAGTGACTATAATGCCATGTAGTGACTATAGCCATGTACTGACTATGATGCCATGAAGTGACTATGATGCCATGTACTGACTATGATGCCATGTACTGACTATGATGGAATCATTGCCATGTAGTGACTATGATGCCATGAAGTGACTTTGATGCAATAGTTGTTAATGCCATGTAGTGACTATGATGCAGTTATTGTTAATGCCATGTAGTGACTATGATGCTATGTAGTGACTTTGATGCAATAATTGTTAATGCCATGTAGTGACTATGATGCAATTATTGTTAACGCCATGTAGTGACAATGCAAGACATCTACCCACAGCATACACCTAAGGTTGCATACACGCAAGAAACATGTTGCCAAGCCTTTCCTCATGCAAAATGACAAAAGGCAGCGCAAACATCTGTTAAGACCCACACAGTATAGAACATGTAAAATGCATGCTCATGTAAGCGAGAATGCGCACCAGCGAGCGTGGAACGATTAAGCCTGTGACCTCGCCCTCACCATATACTTCTTTCAGCTCAGCCCTTATCATATTCTGTGGGTGATGTGAGGTGAAATGGCACTTTGTAATCCGGAAGTGACTTTTAATCTGTTTCAATACACAGAGTGTAACTACTGCCAACGTGAATGTTAGAAATAAGACGTCGAATGTTAGAAATAAGACGTCGAATGGCAAGCAGCCAATCACATAAACTTTTCTTTATAACCACATACTGAACCGGTGCAGCAAATGATCTGTTATAAGGATTGAGCAGCAAACACCCCGCAGCAATTTAGTATGGGCACCGTGGCTGGCGCTTTTGTCAATGCTGAAGTGTGGAGTGCCAGCCACGGTGCTCGTACGCTAGAGACATCTGAAAAACATACCCTTCTTCAGCCTTAGTGTCCCCCTCTGGCGATCTGTCAAGCAACGGTCTTTACTAATTATACGCTTTCAGTTCACGCTTTTACCAATTCATTTAACTAAAATAGTGGGCAAAGCAGTGGCATGTGCTTTTACAGTCACTCCCTACCCTGTTTCCTGTACCCTCAAATCCTGAGCTAGAGCCTGTGACGCTCTTACCGGGTAAGAGCCGCATCGCCTAAGTCCAGCTTCTGCACAGGCCCAGCTACTCAGCTTCTCAGCAAGCTTTGGACGATCTATATCGTGACTGATTCCCTGCCGCCCCTGCTGCTGCTGCTGCTGCTGCTGCTGCTGAACTCCCTGCCCCCTCCTACTTACCTCCCCTTCAGCCATGCGGGTTGCACCTGATCGTCTTGCATAACCTCTCTTTTTCTCACGCCTTAAGCTCTTCAGATGAGGCCTGTGGTTCAGAGCACAATTACCTTCCAACTTCAAACAAGAGATACCTTATTTGGGACCCAACTGCGAAATGCCAGAACCCCTAGCAGTCTGAAATTTCCTAGAAAGCGCAATTGTTAAAGATGATTGTGTTCATCGATCAGCAGCCACAATCCTAACCTGACCCTCGCTGCTGCTGCCCCTATGCCTTCAGACGATAGGCCCACAAATTGCCTCAGCTTCATGTCCAAGCGCACGCGCCATTGCCTGCAATAATACAACAGAACGGCTCAGTTAAACGACAGCACTGCGAAATGTCCTCAGCTCTTTGAATAAATCACAGCTGTATGAAAGCTAAATATTTATTTCACAAGAAGCTAGATCAGCCGTTTGAAAGCTAGTTCAGCTCTATGCAAGAAGCTAGATCAGCTGTTTGAAAGCTAGATCAGCTCTGTGCAAGAAACAAGATCAGCTGAATGAATTCTAGATCAGCTGTATGAAAGCTAGTTCAGCTCTATGCAAGAAGCTAGATCAGCTGTTTGAAAGCTAGATCAGCTCTGTGCAAGAAACAAGATTAGCTGAATGAATTCTAGATCAGCTCTACGAAAGAACTACATAGAATTGTGTGTCTGATGCAATGTGCAATACTTGCGTCAGCAATGGAAGAAAATACAGATTACCTCTCAACTTCCTGATATCACTCATTCTCCATACACCCCAATCTACCCAACAGCCTATTGCTGTTACGCCTGCGAGCAGATAATACTCATTCACCATACACCCCTATCTACCCACCAGCCTATTGCTGTTACACCTTGCCAGCAGATAATACTCATTCACCATACGCCCCTAACTACCCACCAGCCTGTTGCTGTAACACCTTGCGAGCAGATAACACTCATTCACCATACACCCCTACCTACCCACCAGCCTATTGCTGTTACGCTCACAAGCAGGTCTAAATGAAAAAACGTCTGACCTTTTCAGCACGGTAATAACCCCCGCCTGCCTCTTGTATTCCAGGAGGTTAATGCAAGCTTGCCCTATAAACGCATAATCACATTTTGACCTCTGAACCCCCGTTGGCTTTGATCCTATCGACCCTACCTGGGAAGGACCCTGCACAGCGTTGAGCCCCATATCAAGTCGTTGACAGCAGGTAGTAACGTGCCTACAGAAGTGCCTGGGATGTCTGTGACTAGAACCTGTGTAAAAAAAAGAGGGTTCATAAGCGCGTTGTACTCAACATGGCGCTGCTTTTGACAAAGGATGGTCTCTCAGCCAGTAAAAGGGGCGGTAGTTCCTCGCTCAACGTCCAGAGGGCCATGCAAAGTCACTGCACTTTACCCACCGTCCTGGCTGCCACTGACGCTTTCCTAGTAGCAGGGCTGCTATTTGTGTGGCAGCAGCCACCGGTGCCCAGAGAGCTTTGGGCTGCTTCCGTACAGTTGGCAATGTGGGCAAGCCGCAGGGCAGCTACTGAGCGCGTCTCATGCCATAGCAGCTGCAGCACCAGACAAGACAGAGGCATACAAGTAAGGCTCAAATTTTGGTGCAGATACTTCCTGCAAGAGATACGAGAACACACTGTAGCTCTACCAAATGCACAAAGCTGAAATCAGGAGAGGCTGTTACGTGGCTTTCTGATGAATGATGTCCGAGAAAGCGTCCCACTTTTTATACATAAGTAAAACTAAAGGGTTTGCAAGGAAAGGAACATAGATACTTCACGGAACACTGATGATGACATAGTGGTCACAAGGGCATTCTTGCACCTAGCATGGTACAGCAGCATAGCCACAGAAGGAACAGACCTCCCTTAAAAATAAAGTGATACCAGGGAACCCAGATAGTAAATACTTTATATGCAGCCATCACACACACCGTTAGCACAGTTGCAGTGAGGATATACATGCAGCACATATGTACCCACAGCCGTGATGAGCTTGACGGGATGTTAGCCTGCATAGAAACATAGAGAATCAAACGCACAAGTGGAAACAGAAGCGAAGAAGCCAGAACAGGTGTCCCTATGTAGGGTCGGCCAGAATCGTATACGCTGTACATGACCATATATTTGATGAAACCCTTGCTAATATTTCCGTGTGTTTATGGCCTGGCCAACCCGAAAAGTAACGGCTTTTGCCCTACGATGAGCTTCCTGGAAAAAAAACTTTTGTGATGAAACTGAGGAGGCTTTGCAGGATACTATTGCTTTGGTATGTCAACATTGCCTTGGAAGAACTCACTTTCTTGTTGTTTCTTGTCATTGCGATCGGAGCACTTTTACAGGGAAAGCCACAGCTCGTTTAATATTGGACGTAGACAGCGTAATTCGTGTGTTTAGAGTGATAAGAGGGACAAAACATGTCTTGATGGCGAAAATAACGTTGCTTAACATTGGCAGCAATCTCACGTCCTTTTCTCCCTAAACAGTTTAAGATATGCACGTATTGCCTAAGGTAAGACCGGCTTTGGTAATCACGCACCAAAGAGACACGATTAAAATCAGTGTACAGGTAAACTTTCTGGCTGATTGGCTTTGGTAATCACGCACCAAAGAGACACGATCAAAATCAGTGTACAGGTAAACTTTCTGGCTGATTGGCTTTGGTAATCACGCACCAAAGAGACACGATCAAAATCAGTGTACAGGTAAACTTTCTGGCTGATTGGCTTTGGTAATCACGCACCATGGAGACACAATTAAGATCAGTGCACAGGTAAACTTTCTGGCTGATTGGCTTTGGTAATCACGCACCATGGAGGCACGATTAAGATCAGTGTACAGGTAAACTTTCTGGCTGATTGGCTTTGATAATCACGCACCATGGAGGCACGATTAAGATCAGTGTACAGGTAAACTTGCTGGCTGATTGGCTTTGGTAATCACGCACCATGGAGACACGATCAAAATCAGTGTACAGGTAAACATTCTGGCTGATTGCTGGGATCTCTTCCTCAAGGCCCGTGCCGCTGTCAATCATGGTGCTATTTGCAATGGGGTTTCCAATCGGACCAGGGCCAATCACAATCGCCTGCGCGTTTTTATTTGTAAGAGTGTTTGTTGGATGGTATGACCTAAAGAGGATCCCAAAGACGCCCTCCCCAGCAAGATTAATGATCTCGTATCTTCTCAGCAATGCCCCTAAGGTGTAAGCATAGACGATCAAGGGAGCGACTTCAATGCCCACATATTTTACACACCCTAAATTATATAGTCTTAACACACACATCTATATTACTTTATCACAGCTCCCTCTCCATTAAACAGCCAATGCAACCTGTTCTGGCGACAACAAACCTCAGGCTGCTCGTCTGAAATCAGCCCCTCTATGTTCCCACCCTGTGTGTGATGTTGGCACAATGCGCACAATGTGTCACAATGTAGGCACAATGTAGGCACAATGGCACAATGGCACAATGACACAATGCGCACAATGAATCTCTATATTACCGCCCTGTGTGTGATGTAAGAGCAATTCATAAGATCCTTGCAAGCCAAACACTGCGCTTGAATGACTCATTATTCAGACAGGAATGAGGACGCCCCAAATATCAGAGGCATAATGATTGAATTGAGACATCCTTCAAATAACCTACAGTGATGTTTGTAGGAAGCACCATTACTAACGTCAGAACAGCCAGTAAAAAAGAAAGCCGGAGCCCTGTGCAAGATCAGAGCAAGAAACGGTAAGAAGAAGGGGGCACGCATTTTAGGAATTAACTAGCCCTTAAGAAGAAGGGGGCCCTTCAAAAGGGGCACGCATTTTAGGAACAGGCTAACCCTGGCAGAGGCAGGCTTGCACCTGACGTCGAGGAGGCTTAGAGACGGCAAAAAAGTTGCTCCACGCTCATCAGTGTGCGTGAGCATGGTCAGCAGCACAGCCTTATGCTGTCGACACTTTTGGTTTAAAGAGAGACAGAGAGACAACAGAAATCACAAAGGCCTCTCTTACCGAAGCGTAGTAGCCGCAAATACACCACAACGTCAAGGCCACAACTGTGCAGGACCTGCAGCAGATTGTGTTTGTGCGTGTCTGTGTGTTTGTGTGTGTGTTTGTGTGTGTGTGTGTGTGTGTGTGCATGTGTGTGTGTATGTATGTGTTTGTGTGAGTGTGTGTGTGTCTGTGTGTGTTGTGTGTGTGTGTTTGTGTGTGTGTATGTGTGTGTGTGTGTGTGTGTGTGTGTGTGTGTGTGTGTGTGTGTGTGAGTGAGAGAGAGAGAGAGCGAGAGAGAGAGAGAGAGAGAGAGAGAGAGAGAGAGCGAGAGAGAGAGAGAGAGAGAGGGAGAGAGAGAGAGATTTATAATGTGCACTGGCTTTGGCAGGGTGAAGGACACAATCTTCTGTGCGGTAAATGTGTTCATAATTCTAACCCTAACCCTAAGAACTAGGTTCAATGCCGCGTTCTTCAACTACGCACTTCCGTTTCTGTTAGCTTGAATAACGGGATGAGCCATAGGAAAGGTGCACGAGATAGAGGCGGCGGCCGCGATATCGTTGCTGGTGCTGTTGGTGCTGTGCTGGATGCAACTGTAGGCAATGCCATGGCAGGTGCTGTTGTATGTGCTGCTGTATATGGGGCCCCAATTTGCGCTGAAGTGCTGGGCTCTTTTTTGAGTGCGTGCTGAAGCATGCGTCGCGCATTGCGTGGCTTGAACCTGTGCAAATTGCAGGTATGCACAAGTATCCATTAAATATGCTGCAAGTTATGTTCACGTGCAAAGTCGTGTGGCAGTGTAAGCAAAAATATGGTTGAACGCGTGTGCACGGACCGACCTTCGTGGGCAGTAGAATTTGGAAGACCAGGCACTGATCCTGGAGCAAAACAATTGTAGAAGCCAGCACGTCACAGCCTGGGCAACTGCGGCATGTATGCTAGCGCGCATGTGCACTATGAAATTCACGAACAACATCAAACTTTTCAAACCTCAAGACGCCGAAAACGGTCAGAATAGCGGCGGCCAAAGCAAGGTCTATCCCTAGTGCGATGGCGATTGTTCGCAAGCTGGGAACGAGAAGAAAGCAATGAAAGAGAGGGACACGTCAATCAAGCTGAGGGTAGGACCTGCTAGAATAATTAAACAGGAGGGTCCGCATAGCCGTAGCAGTGAGGCTGAAAATAAGCAGGCCATTCGAGATGATGGCGTACCCTCTTTCACCAGTTGTAGTGTTCCGTGCACTTCATAGGTGCTTACCTGAGGGCCATTGGGTCTCCTGACACGCTTCACAGTTCCGATTGACAACTGAAATTGAAGGGATCCTATTCCTGCTTTGAAGAGCTATCTTTAATAAATATTCAAGTTTATAATCCGATGGTAGTGCGGCAGAATTCGTGTAATATAATTCGTAAGCATTCGATTATTGATGTTTAAGGTGATTTTCCTCATGGAAATTTACCGTGGGAGAAGAGAAAAAAACATCGACAGGACAAGGTTAATAAGAGAAAGACCAAGTGTTGTTATACTTTTGGTACCAAACACCATTAAACTCCTTACCACAGAATTGTGAAAGTTTGGGGAATAGGAGGGTTGCAGACGCGGTCTGAAACGACTCCTAGTGCGAGTTGGTAACAGTACTAAAGACAGGACAAGCTATATGAAACAGTTTAGAAGACAGAATGCACACAATGGAGCAAGTTTCTTAACTCTTTGAGAATCAATCTCTTTGAAGGAATGTTTAAGACTCTGCGTGTGTTTGCTCCTTCGAGCTCTGAATTTATTCCTTTCTTAACTTGTCATCACAGTATCACTGATTTTAAATGCATTCCTGAATCAAAACTCATACAGACTTCTCAAGTTTGTGTCAGATTTAGTCACAATTTTCGACACTGGTTGTTTATGTTTCACCAGCCAATTGCCATCAGCCAGAGACTCGGGCTGTAGGCCATCCTTGTAACCTTATTATTGAGAATCAAGACCCAGTTCCTTAAAAGCCTCCAGCGTATGATGTCGTAGATGGTGCCACCCACTTCCAAGAAGATGGTGTGGAGGGTAGTGGAGGCTCCTTGAAGAATGGTGCAGACATCGCAGTGCTGTTCCTTTGCAGTGGGTAGCCGGTTCTGGGGCCTAGTGTCCACACCATGCTTGATCTCACGAGGTGGATTCACTTAAGTTTGCTGAGATCCATTGGTCAATGCTGTCTGGGATCGAGGAAGGCCATGGAAAGTTATCTTGCATCAATAACAGTGTCAAAACCTGAACAACATCTTTTACAAAGGCTGATCAACAATAGACAGCAGCAAGTCATGCCAACAGCTAACAGAAAAGCAGTTCAAAATCGCTACCATTCCTTGTACACTGTAGGGCAGCTCGGGCCTACATCAAACATTTTCTTTATCAGTTGCACATGAACTGCCAGACCCCTCCAAGACACTTATGTTCCAACAATCATAAGCATGCAATAAAAAAGACAAGCAATCACAAGACACTCACGCCATATCCTTTCTTGCCACCATTGACATATAATAAGACCTTTAAAATTTTGATCAAGGTGGCCAGACACGCTTCAAACCGCGCTAGACACATTTCCATTGTTGACAAGGTGTGCACTTGAGCAGGACAGCAGCACACCTCATCCAAACATCCAAGGCTACCAAAACGTTGGCTTGAGCAGGATAACAGACCTATCCAAACATCTAAGGCTACTAAAATGTTGGCACCACAATCAGCTTGGCAAGTCATCCTTGGAAGCAAGGACATACACCATGTCGGTCTTGCGAAGTGCTGTACACTTTGATGGAGAGGTGTACACGTACGGGAACTCAGTGTCAGGGTCTCTGCACAATTCAAATTTGTGAGCATGCCTGATTTTGCGCATTGATTGCATTTCAGTGGAGATACTTATCAGTGTGGTATGCAGCAGTAGGGGGTAGGGGGGGCGTCATCGAAGTGATTTCTAATTGCTTCGATGTGTTTTTTAATTGCATGAATGTGCTTTTAAATTGCTTCAATGTGTTTTTCAATTGCATGTTACGTACCCCCAGGGATATCGTAAAGATGCGTGGGTGCGCACTTGTGTATCAGAGTATGAGTAGCACGCACGAGTGAGCAGCATGCATGAATACAAGACAGGGCAAGGTGCACACTCACACATAGGGGGGCTGTTTAGGTTACTCAATGCAATAAAAACGTGAGCATTCAGGACAAGGCAAGGTCCACGCACATAAGGGCAGCTGCTTGATGGATTTATGTAGCCTAGAGAACATACGCATGAGTGAGCATAATCAACATGAAATTGGCCACAAAACAAGTGCACGCACACACAGAGGGCAGCTGCTTAATTAAGTCCTCCAGCACAAGAGGTAAAAACAGTGAATGCGCACACACGATTCTTGCCAGCCAAATGGTCACATGTTCAAGTGCCGCACCTCCTGTATAAGGCAATTGGAAGAAGCCGTCTTGAGGTCCAGGCTACGAACAGATCTTGCCAGGTTTTAGGGATGCCAAGAAAGACCTGGGCGATGGTGTTGTAAGGTCAATACTTGTGTGCTGTAGCTGTTGCTCGTGTACTTGAAGGAATAAATTGCCAGAAACGGCGGCACACACACTCTGAGCGTGCGAAAGCTTGGCTTTATCCAGAGGAGTGCGCAGTCTTATTAAATGCACTACCTTCTGCCGTCACTAAATTAAACAACAAACAACCATCACCATATGAAACAACTCTCAGCAGTGTGTGACAGCTACACTGTATTTCAAAGCGACTCAAATTAACGTCTCAGTGGCGTGAATGCCTGCTACAATTCTAGGATTAGCCAGAACTGTGTAATCCTGCACGGCATGACCGTACGTACAGCTGTATATATATATGATTGTACTGGCACGCACACAACATTTTGACCCAAAAATTTGACAAACAAGGCAGACCCTTCGTAATAAAAACCATTTTCGTTTTCCTTCAAGTTCGAGATTCCTTGACACTGGCACGCAAGCGCTCTAGGAATCGGGCAAGCATCCCAGTCACACAACAGGAGTGAAGGCCCACAACCGGGTAAACACTCCAGTAACGCAATAGGAGAAAAGGCCCGCAACCGAGCAACTACCCCATCCACAGGAGAGGAGGCCCGCAATGGAGCAACTGCCCCAGTCACAACAGGAAAGGAGGCCTACAACCGAGTGAGATTCCCCAGGCAGTACAGGAGAGAAGGTCTATACGACAGAGCTTTTGTACACGTACACAAAGCAGCTAGGGTGTGAAGGACAGGACACCATGGATTAAGCCAAGGAGGGCTTGCGGCTCACAAGGGCACCAAAGTGATTAAACAATAAACTTCACACCTACAAAGATCTGTGGCACAAAAGTGTACAAAAGTGACTAAACAATAAACTTCACACCTACAGAGATCTGTGAAACCTGGTTCATTATGTATATTCATTTTCACCTGCCTGGTTGACTGTTGAAGCTGAGGACGGTGATCAAAGGGTCGACAATTGATTGGTTTGGTTTGGTGCTAATCCATTTTTGGTTTGGTGTCAATTCTTTTTTTGAGGTGGGTAGAAATTAAAATAATGTGGACATGAATGTAGGGCGAGGTCAAGCATTGTAGGAGTTGCAGTCGGGCTGGGCGCGAGAAATTCTTTGAAATATGTGAATGTTTGCAAACCAAGGAGATGGGCCTCAAAATAAGGAAGCACATACTGAAATTAGTAGCAAATAATATTAATTTCGATTGTAACATTGAAGGTTGTTTGGGGAAGGCGCTGGTTATAACCATAATATGTGTAAGCGTCATGCACATGCAAAGAAGCTCAAACGCATGGGTGAACTATGCATACACAGAGATATTGCACACATAGAGTATGCATTTTCACCCACGCCTACACCCAGAGGGTAAGATCACCTGAGCATTGCTGAGCGAGCCGAAGCAGCCCACCCTCATTAAGAAAATACGTGGGCCTTGGGAGTGTGCAGGGTTCCCAGAGTTTGGATGCTCCTCTTGTGAGCCTCGCCTCCTGATGAATGCACGCAAGTGTGTGTGTGTGTGTGTGCGCGTGTGTGTGTGTGAGTGTGTGTGCCTGTGCATATTTGTATGCATGCATGTGCGCATCTGTGCGCATGTGCGTATGTGTGTGCATGTGTGTATGTGTGTGTGCATGTGTGTACGTTTAAATGTGTACGGGTGTGCACGTGTGTATGTGTGCATGTGTGTGCGTGTATGCATTAATGTATGTGTAAGTGTGTCAAGCGTACCCAGGATGAAAACAGGGTACAAATTGGGGGCCATGCGCCGAGTAAGGACCTGATCAATGTCATGGGCACCTCATCAATAGCTGCACTTATATATAGCATGTCTTACTGCTTTTAAATGGAGCGGGGGTGATTGGGATGAAGTTTGAGCAAGGAAAACGAAGGCTATGTTGGATCATAAAACCTGACTATAATTAGGGTTGGCCCAAACCGATATATATATGGAAATAAAACCGATATGGAAATAAAACCGATATATATGTGGAAATATGGTGTATTTCAATACGCCAATACGCCGTATATCCTGACCGTATATGAAAATTTCTCACTGTATCCGTATCCGTTTGACCGTACATGGGTTTTGGCCGACCGTATATATATGGCGTACATACGGTCTGAACAGTTTATACACCGTATATGGACTGTATTGCAGATGGTGCACCCCAGAGAATCGGGTTTGATATACAGCAACAGCAGTCATTTTGCTCTTGTTGGTCAGAACATTTTTCTCTCGCCTCACTTTGCTTCTTAAGAGTTTTGCTTATCTTCTGTAGCCTCTTCTGAATCGAACACTTTGCTTCTAAAGAACTTTGCTTCCTACCTTCTGTAGATGCATGTTTTTGCATTAATAAATAGTTGTATTTGTGGTTATGGAAGTTGAACCAGTTTTTGCACTGAAAAAGGCCATTTATGGGTCTATTTGGCTTGAAGCAGGCCTAGCTCCCTAACCATTCAATTTTTTTGGGTATAAAAGATTGGGTCATGCGTGCTCAGCTCTTCAAGAGCTGCAAAATGACCCCAATGGATTATTTCTGAGTGAGTCCATCTTCCCTCATACACGGTATACACGGAAATACGACGGTATATACGGTCATATACGGGGTATATGCAGTATATGGAAATCCCATGTACGGTTTAGGTTTCAACCCTAATTATAATATAGGTATGTAGTTGTAGGCGAGCAAGAGCAAATTACTTATTGATCAACCACTCTGTTGCAAAGTTCCCTTCTATCGACGTTTTACTTGGAATTGATTTGCATTTCCCATGTGCTTGTATGTTTGCTCATCTTGCAACGCACTCCACATAAGCTGTGAGATCAGCGGCTTTCAGGTGCTGCGGCAGTTTTACAGTCATGTTAAAAGGGGAAAAGTGAGATGTCCTGGCAATATTCTTGTCTAAAACGACCGACCTTTTGATTATACTTTTAGCTGAACGCTGCGCAGAAACAGCACAAAGGCCTCTGCACCACCTACAAGGAGTCTCTGTTACCCTCCACACCATCCTTTTGGGAGTGGGTGGCACCATCTACAACACATTCACGATAGAGCCTCTCAAGACTTGGGTCTTGACTCTTAAAGAGTAAGGAAACCTTTTTCCAAGCTTCGGTTATTCGGTTAACTATGCATTTAACTATGCTGCTAAATTTGTTCATGCCAGGCGCACCCTTCGGTACCATACCAACTCTCATCAGGAGCCCGTTTCACGCCTAGCCTGCATCCCTCCGAATCCCCATTTAAGTTTGGTTCTCTCTTCTAGATATGAGTTTTATGGTACCCGGTTAAAAGTAATTCCTTTTCCTTCGTTCATCCAAGGAATGGCTTTTTAATGCCTGCATGGTTTTCTCTTAATTCTTTTACCCCATTAATTCCTCGGGGAATGGCTTATTAATGCCTGCATAATTCTCCCTTAATTTTTTTTACCCCATCAATTCCTCGGGGAATGGCTTTTCAATGCCTGCATGGTTTTCCCTTGATTCTTTTTCCCCACAAGTGCCTCTCACCTAAATGCACCCGGAGCGGCCTTCCAAGCTGTGTTGGCTTCCTCGTGGTTTTCATTTGATTCATTGCCCCACAAGTGCCTCTCACCTATAAGCACCCGGAGCAGCCTTCCAAGCTGTATTGGCTTCCTCCTGGTAGTCCTGCTGCAGCTGTTTATGAACCGCTGCCTGTTTAATCTGCAGCCGGCGCACTTCCTGCACACGCATGTGTGTGTGTGTGTTTGTGTGTGTGTGTGTGTGTGTGTGTGTGTGTGTGTGTGTGTGTGTGTGTGTGTGCTTGTCTGTGTATGTGAGTGTCTATGCGTGTGCGTGTTTGGAATTGCGTGTGTAGGTGTGCGTGTTTGTGCATGTCAATGTGAAAGTATTTGTGTGTGAGTGTGTGTGTGTGTGTGTGTGTGTGTGTGTGTGTGTGTGTGTGTGCATGTGCACATAAGATGCATCTGTTTCCTAACGATTTTTTTCCTTTCAGGCGCAACCTGCAACAAAATGTGCTCTCGCCTGTTCCACAAAACAAAATAGCTCAAGATAAAAAATTGGTGGAATCCAGCTCATCCTAACCTAGAGCATCCTATATTCCTAGCCTAGAGCATGTCATCCTAGCCTGGAGCATCCTATCATCCTAGCCTAGAGCATATCATCCTAGCCTAGAGCAGGTAGTTTTAATGTATGGGGCATTTCTGATTTTATAATGACTGATCGCACTTTTCTAAGACATAACACATCATTTTTGTTTTAGAAACTACCAAGCCGAAACTGCCCACCACTTTCTCCCCTTCCCATCCCTCACTCACACACACACAGACGTACACATGCATGCTGATACACGCACACTCCCACACAGAGATGTACATATGCATGCACACACACACGCACACACACACAGAGATACAGAGATGTACACATTCACGCACTCTTGCACACAAACAAATACATCCACACACCTGCTGCAGTAGCTCTGTCTGCCCAGGGTATGGGTCCCCTTTTCCCAAATGTCCCTTAGTCAAAAGGGCAATGGCAGACGGCAGGATTTCAAGATCATGCAAGTCAATCTCTTCGCAGTCCCACACCCCGAGCATCTTGGTTATGATTTGGATGAGGAGCGGGTTGAACAAAATCTGCAGCACAGCGGTGAGAGTGTGAAAGGTGTGTGTGTGTGTGTTTGTGTGTGTTTGTGTGTGTGGGTGTGTTTGTGTGTGTTTGTGTGTTTGTGTTTGTGTGTGCTTGTGTGTTTGTGTGTGTGCGTGTGTGTGTGTGTTGTGTGTGTGTGTGTGTGTGTAAGTATGTGTGTCTGTGTGCGTGAGTGCTGATGCAAACCAAAAATGTAATGTGCTTAAACAAGTCCAAGAATGTGAGGGTATAAAACGAGAATCAAGCAGCTGCATTACAAATGCACACCAACACCCAACCACCCAACCAACTGCACCTGCACGTGCACATTCATTTACCCTCCTCAACCCCCTACACCCACACCTGCAACCACCCATCGACCCCCCCATCC
>Ga0307943_1001202_pt1 | contig 14220 bp, 12 predicted proteins | sample OrgLakmetagen177_FD_203149 | JGI IMG/M metagenome (GOLD analysis project Ga0307943, IMG submission 203149) | Saline water microbial communities from Organic Lake, Antarctica - #177 | ecosystem: Environmental > Aquatic > Non-marine Saline and Alkaline > Saline | place: Antarctica: Organic Lake... | reverse complement strand
CGCGGATTTTTTCACCTTTGGTGAATGCTGATTAAAGCGGATTTTGAAATGCCTTAATAGTGCAAGAAAAGATAACTGAGATTTATTCTCCATTGAAAAAGTTATCCACTAAATTCGTGGTAGAACCTTTTTTCTTTATAAAGATAGAAATTGTGTTTATCAATTCATAAGTCTGAATTATAAAGTTCAATAACTAGTGCTGTAATTTGTGAATTCCATCGCTTATTTCATTCCTCCTTTTCCTTTATATTTCGTAAGAATTTTAAACCGTAACTATACTTCGACAGGCTCTGCACAGGTTGCTATGCTTGAAAAATTTGCCTTGTCTAAAGAAAAAATTGAAGCAAAATTGAAGTACCGTTACTTATGAGTTACAGCACTAGACCTGTTTCATATCAAAATCCAATGACTTGACTCTTGTCAAAGATTACTTTCGAAATGAAATAAAACGAAGTAAGTGGATTTTATAAACAGACTACTTAGTTAATTGAACTTCAAAATGAAAATCAACGACATCCCCAACTTTTGCAGATGAAGGCATTCCATAATCTGTTCTATTCAATGAAGCTTTTCCCCAAAGCACCATCACTTTCTTGTTGTCTTGTTCTCCAACACCAACCATTTTTAAAGTTAAACCTAGTGGTTTTGAAATTCCAAGCAAGGTGAACATTCCTTCGACTTCATAAGCCTCTCCATTTTTTGTAAAGTTTTTTGATTCAAATGTTAATTCAGGATATTTTTCTTCGTGAAAATACTCTATATCCATTAAGGATTCATCTCGCATTGAATTGTAAGTAGAGATTTGTTTTACTGGTAATATCACTTTTATAGTCGCGTTGGATATATCCTCAGATACATTAAAGTTACCAGTCACTTTTTGAAATTCTCCACTCGTTCTTCCGTCTGGCGGACCTAATTCAAAGAAAATTTTTGATTTTTCTTCGTCAATTTTCCAATTTCCAATTGCATTAGATAAATCTTTACCATTTGGCTCATCTAGCTTTTCATGATAGCTTTGATTTTGTGCTATGTCATCATTTTCTCCTTCAGACTGCTCAATTCCAAGCGCTCCCAAATCAATTCCTGATGTTTGTTTAACGGGTGCGAAATAGGGTGCAATCATCAGCACAAATCCAAGTGAGAATAATTTTAGACCAATTATATTTGAGTCAGATTTAAATGTACTGTAGATAATAGAAAGAACACCTATTGAAATAAGCAAAGCAGTTAATGTGAGCACACCACCAAGTCTTTCCAATTGCGTGTAAGCAAAACCGAGTAGGAAGATGATTAATAATGGAACCAAGATCGCTTTAATTGTCAATATTACTTTCCATTTTCCTTCACTTTGCTGAGCTAATTTTATTATTAGTTCATAAATCAATACAATAAATCCACCGATGAATAAACCTTCTATAACTTCTCCATTCGTTAGGTCAAGTGATTTGTATCCTGCTTGTTGCATAACTATAAATGCAACTGAAATTAAAAATAAAGCTCCACTTGTACTGATTAATATACCGGATGAAATTGAAGTTTTGTTTCTTGATAAAAATGATGTTGAAAGAAAGAATGTAGCTGCTATTAAAATCCCAATTTTACCGAGTAGAAAACCTCCTAGAGCAGCCATTCCTCCAATGAATAAAAAGGCTAACGCACCTTCAAATAAATTTGAATCTGTTTTGCTCCATTGAATAGGAGTAATTTTAGTAACTAAAAACCGAATAACTTTATTTATTAGATGAATTATAATAGGAGCGGAGGCGCTTACAAATGCGATTAACGTTAATACATAAATATCATCTATCTGATGTCCCATATAGCTGTGAGAGGCCAATTGAGGATAGAGTAATAAAACTCCACTCAATAAAACGGGGATAATTAGAAAAGCCAATTGACTTTTATTTTTCAAGAATTCACCTAATGCAAAGCTGACACTTAAAATGGCAATTAGGAGGAAGACTAAAGTCTGATTTGGACCAGCTTCATCTACTAAATAATCTTTAGTTAGAATCAGGGTGCTTATTCCTAAAATATAAGTAGCAATGAATTCGCTAGCTTTTGTATTGTTTCTAGCTTTTGCAATTGCTGCGAAGACTCCTGAAATAATAAGAAAAACGGCTGTAATAATTATCATATTGAATTTACTTTTAGATAAAAATAAGGATAATTTGAGAATGATTAGTAGAAACAAGAGAAATGGAGGATTGTTTCGGTTGTTTTTGAGAATTCAACTATAACAGGGCGATTAGCAAATCGTTCGTATCAGATTTAGAAAGGGCAATTAGTGGGGATGAATAGCAAATGGCCCATAACTAATATTGGCAAAAAAAAGTAATCAAAAAAAAAGTCCCGATTCTTGCGAACCGGGACTTTTAAGTATGGTGTTAGAAAATTACTTTCCTTCCATTTTTTCTTTTAAAGCTGCAAGAGCATCTAAATCACCTAAAGTAGATTTTTCAGCATTCTTGTTGTTATCACTAACTGCTTTTGAAGAACCACTTCCTCCAGCTTTTTTGCTGGTTTTTTTGGTTGTTGGTTTGTCTTCACCTTCTTCAAATGTTCTCAAGTGAGAAACAACGATTTTCTTAGCATCTTTGTTGAACTCTATAACTTTAAAGTCAAGTTGCTCTTCTACTTTCGCATTAGAACCATCCTCTTTACGCATGTGTTTAGCAGGACAAATTCCTTCTACACCGTATGGTAAAGATACGATACCTGATTTATCTTTTTGTTCAACGATTGTTCCTTGGTGCAATGAACCTTCTCCGAAGATTGTTTCAAATACATCCCATGGATTCTCTTCAAGTTGTTTGTGACCTAAAGAAATACGTCTGTTTTCTTGGTCAATTTCAAGAACCACAACTTCCATTTCTTCTCCTACTTTGCAGAATTCCGATGGATGCTTGATTTTCTTTTGCCAAGAAAGGTCAGAGATATGAATCAATCCGTCAACACCTTCTTCTAATTCAACGAATACTCCGAAGTTAGTGAAGTTACGAACCTTAGCTTTGTGCTTAGATTGAACTGGGTAACGTTTTTCAATTGCTTCCCATGGATCTGGCATCAATTGTTTGATACCTAGAGACATTTTGCGCTCCTCACGATCTAATGTTAAAACAACAGCTTCAACTTCATCTCCTACTTTAAGGAAATCTTGTGCTGTTCTTAAGTGCTGTGACCAGCTCATTTCAGAAACGTGAATTAATCCTTCAACACCTGGTGCGATTTCAACGAAAGCTCCATAATCAGCAAGTACTACTACTTTACCTTTTACTTTATCACCAACGTTCATTTTCTCATCCAATGCATCCCAAGGATGTGCTTGTAGTTGTTTCAATCCAAGAGCGATACGTTTCTTATCGTCATCGAAGTCAAGGATTACAACATTTAATTTTTGATCAAGCTCTACAATTTCCTCTGGGTGGTTTACACGTCCCCAAGAAAGATCTGTAATGTGAACAAGACCATCAACACCACCTAAATCGATGAATACACCGTAAGAAGTAATGTTTTTAACTGTACCTTCAAGAACCTGTCCTTTTTCAAGACCAGAGATAATTTGTTTTTTCTGCTCTTCAAGCTCTGCTTCAATAAGCGCTTTGTGAGAAACAACAACGTTTCTAAATTCTTGGTTGATTTTAACAACACGGAATTCCATGTCTTTACCAACATACATATCGTAGTCACGGATAGGCTTAACGTCAATTTGAGAACCTGGCAAGAATGCCTCAATTCCAAATACATCTACGATTAAACCACCTTTAGTTCTACACTTAACATGTCCAGTGATAACTTCACCAGTTTTCAATACTTCGTTAACACGATCCCAAGCATGGTGCATACGTGCAGTTTTGTGAGAAACAACAAGCTGACCATTGCGGTCTTCTTGAGATTCAACAAATACTACAACTTCATCTCCAACTGCTAAGTCTTCTTTATAACGAAATTCGTTAATTGCAATAACTCCTTCTGATTTGTAACCAATGTTTACAACAACCTCACGGTCTGATATTGCAACCACAGTTCCTAGAATTACTTCTTTCTCATTGATAGAAGTTAATGTTGCTTCATACGTGTCTGCGTATTCAGCATGTTTTGCTGGACTATAGCCTTCGTTCGCTAACGCGTCCCAGTCAAAATCAGGATTTCCCTGATCAATAATTTTGTTTTCAGCCATATTGGCACCTTTTAATTGTATCTCAAGCAATCTTAATAGCTTGAAAGATGTTTATATTAAATCGTCTTTTTTAAGATTGACGATAAAACCAACTTTCTTTAAATTGGAGTGCAAATGTAAAGATTATTTAATTGAAAGACAAAATGTAGTGGGGGAAATATGTATTTTTTGCAAGAACTTAATTTGTTCGTATTTCAATTCATTACTAACATTTGTCTTTGGGTGATTTTTAGCGTGTAAAGTCCTTAAAAAGAACATTTATGAAATTAAGTATTTCGTGTTTTTTTTGATTGTTTATAGCGCACTATTAGCCTAACATTCATCAATAATTAATGGTAAAAGATGTTGTATCAAAAGGCGCATTATAAAGATTCTCATCACCATTTTGCTCATTTCCATTTACCCACCAATAAAATTTCATATAAGAATCTCCGTCATTAGGGCAATACACAACTGTATCAATACTTCCGTAGTAATAAGTGGTTTCATTGCCGCAACATTCATTACAATTTGTTTTTCCCGAAACTTTTTGAATCTTCAATTCGTCGCTAGAATTACTTGGTGAGGCATTTTTAAAAATGAATTTTGTCCATGATTGAGGACTTAAATTATAATTTATTTCATTGCTTTCCGAACTTGTTAAGTCATCAATTGAGTAGTTTTCATCCTTGTTGAAAAAATTCTCTTTTCTTATTTTAACAGTTAAAGTTTCAAATTTTGAACGCTCAATAGTAACCTCATAATTTCCTGAAGCATCAGTTTTAGTATTCCCTTTTAAAGCCTCCACATTATTACCCAAATTACTGGTGTAGTATCGTATTTCAGCATTGGCAATGTTTAATCCGCTGTTTATATCCTTTATATTCCCAGAGAATTTGAATTCAAGTTCTTTTTTCTTACATGAACTGAAAGAAAATAATGCAATTATAAGAGATGTTATAAGGTATTTCATTTTTAATAATTTCTATCAAATATATAGAATTCTAGTCGTTTAATCAAAAAAAATAAAGTTGTAAAATGAATGATATTAATTAGGGTGCTAAATGCCGTTCATCTGCTGCTCAACTTATCAAAGACTTAAAAATGATTAGTTTTCTTGCAGACACTATTTATACAATAAAGTATGTGAAATCTTCAACCTATTACAGAAGGGTAGAAATTATGGTTTTAACCATTTCTTTTGTTCCAGAAGGTTTTAACCAATGTGCATCTTCCTCTTTTCTAAACCAAGTTAGTTGACGCTTCGCATATCTTCTGGTATTTTGCTTTATTAATTCAATAGCTCTTTCATGGGAAATGTTGAAGTCTAAATATTCAAATATTTCTTTGTATCCAACAGTATTTAATGGCTGTAAGTTTTGATGTTTTCGATTTTCTCTTACTTCTTTAACTAAGCCATTTTCAATCATAATATCTACACGTTGATTGATTCTTTCGTATAATTCTTCTCTTGGATAATCAATGACAAAAAAATGAGTTTTAAATCGAGTTGTTTTAGTGTATTTTTTGCGAAATTTAGAGAACGGCTCACCTGTGATTTGGTGAATTTCCAATGCACGAATGAGTCGAACAGGGTTTTTAATGTCGGATTCATTGTAATATCCTAAATCGACTTCTTTGAGCTTTTGTTGTAGATATGCAATTCCTTTAATTTCTAACTCTTCATTCCAAAAATCTCTAATAGCAGGATCATGTGGCAATTGATCTGTTCCATAGATTAATGCATTAATGAACAATCCAGAACCTCCGACAACGATAATAGAATCATTTTTTTTGAAGAGGTCTTTAACTTTTTCTATTGCTTGTTTTTCATATTGAACAGCAGATAAAGGATGTTCCACACTATGGGAATTTATGAAATAGTGTTGAATTCCTTCCATTTCTTCGCCGGTTGGTTTTGCCGTTCCTATTGAAAGTTCCTTATAAAACTGTCTGCTGTCTGCAGAAATTATAGGACAGTTCATTTGTTTTGCCAAAGCCACAGCAAGCGACGTTTTTCCGCTTGCTGTAGGTCCTGCAATTACAATTATTTTTTTCATTGGGTTTGCTTCATTAAAATATAATTGGTTACCAAATTTTAGAAATTTCTTCTTCACTTTTACGCATTGCGTCTCCTTCTAGTACATTAAATGCTTTAAAGAATTCTGGAGAATTCATCAATGGTCCGTTTACACGATATTTTCCTGGACTATGCGTATCTGTAGCCAAACGTTTTTTTAATTCAGCATCTGTATAATTGATTTTCCAAAGTTGCGCATATGCAATAAAGAAACGTTGCGCAGGCGTAAAATCTTCTCTCTTTTCTCCTTTTTTGAATTCTTCAGTCATCGTATAAGCGTAATATGCCATTGTTATACCACCAAGGTCAGCAATGTTCTCACCCATCGTCAAGTCTGCATTTATACAATGACCATCAATAGGGCAGAAGCTGCTGAAAGTTTTTCCTAAACGATCTGTTCTTTCTTCAAAGTTTTTTCTGTCTTCTACAGACCACCAGTTAGCGTATGTTCCATCAGCGCCAAATTTACTTCCCATATCATCAAATCCATGGGTGAATTCATGTCCGATTACCATTCCGATTCCACCGTAATTAACAGCATCTTCAGCGTTAACATCAAAAAACGGAGCTTGCATAATTCCTGCTGGAAATGCAATTTCATTCAATAAAGGATGATAATATGCATTCACCATATGGGCAGGCATTCCCCATTCATCTTTGTCAACTCCTTTTCCGAGTTTAGACATATTTTTATTGTATGAAAAGTTGTTACACGCATCGATATTTGCCAAATAATCATCCGAAACAATCTTCAATGCTTCAAGATTTTCCCAATTTTCAGGATAACCCAACTTGCGACCAATAGCATTTAATTTCTTTAATGCTTCAGTTTTGGTGTCGTCTGTCATCCAATCCAATTTTTTGATTCTACCTTCATAAACTGCAAGTAGGTTATCAACCATGGTATTCACTTTTTGCTTTGCTTCCTCAGAGAAGTAACGCGCAACAAATTCTTTTGCTAATGCTGTTTTAACTGCTTTACCAGTCATTTCTTCAATTGCTCTTTCATTCATCGGTTTCATTTCAGTTTTTCCTGAAAGTACTGTTTCATAAAAACTGAAATTTAACTGCACAATTTTATCATTCATATGAGGAGCATAGTGGTTGATATATTTCCAAGCAAGGTAACTCTTAATGGTTTTAAAATCTGTAGACGTAATTAAGTGATTTAAAGCCTCTAAATGTTTTGGTTGTCCAATAATTATTTTTTGAACTTTATCATCACCTCCAAATTTAGAAACATAGCTTTTTAAGTCAATGAATTTCGTTAAGTCATCTGCATCATTAATATCGGTTGGATTATATGTATTCTCTGGAACTCTTAATTCTGCGGGTCTCATCATTGATTCAGCCATAATGGTCTCAAATTCAAAAACAGCATAGGCTTGGTTTGCAGGGTCTTTAAATCCAAATAATTCAAATGCTGATGCCATATATGCTAAGTATTGATCTCGAATATTTTGTTTTGAATCATCGAAATAGTAATCTCTATTTGGCAATCCTAAACCACCTTGGGAAAGATAAAGTACATTTTTTTCCACATTTCTGAGATCTTGTCCAACATATAAATTAGAAAATGCAACTATCCCTTTTTCTTTCATCGTATAAGTTGCCTTCGATAAAAGTGAGAAGTCTGTTATTTTATCTAAATCGCTTTTTATAAGTTCAATTTTATTCTGATTTTTTTCATTTCTAATATCCATATTTTTCATTGCAGTGTAGTAATCTCCAATAATTTGAAGATCACTTCCCTCTGTTGCTTCTGCTGCAACTGCATCATTAAGAATGGTAGTTAATTTTTCTTTATTTCTCTGATCCAATTCATTGAAGCTCCCCCAACGCGATTCAGAAGCTGGGACCGGATTATTTGCTATCCAAGTACCATTTGCATATTGAAAAAAGTCCTTCTGTGGAGCAGTTGATTTGTCTATATAATCAACGCTAATCGTATACGGACCGCTTGGATCTATTTCTTTTACATCTTTTTTAGATGAAGTCCCGCATGAAGCTATAATTGAAGCTCCGGCAGCTAGTATTAATGATTTTGTTATAATTTTCATTTCTTTTATTTTCTTATTTATTGAGGTTAAGGCGCATTTCAACATGCGGAATTTCATCTTCAAGATATTCTTTTCCTGTAGAGAAAAAATTGTGTTTATTGTAAAATCTTTCTAAATGTTTTTGACCAGAAAGATAGATAGGAACTTCTCCAAATTCAGCTTTGCAAAAAGTAAGCGCTTCTTCCATCATTTGGTGGCCTTCTTTCTCACCTCTTTCTTGCTCATCTAATACAACTCTTCCAAATCCGATGTCTTCAAAAGAAACGCCTTGCGGTAAAATTCGCATTGTTCCCACCAAGTCTCCTTTGCCATTTCTGCAAATCAAATGGTAACATTTTTTATCTTTCCCATCCAATTCTTGATAAGGACAATTTTGCTCCACCACAAATACTTTGATTCTCAATGCGAGAATGTCGTGAAACTCATTTAGCGTGAGGTCGTTATAATGTTTAAATTGCCAATTTAGCATAATTATTTTTTTAAGTTTGAATTACACCAACGTTATATGGTTTTTCAGCTGGTTTTAAATTTGCAGCTTCTATTCCTAAAGCGATGATATTTCTTGTTTCTGCTGGATCGATAATCGCATCAACCCAAATTCGAGAAGCAGCGTAATATGGACTAATTTGTTCGTCGTAACGATCTTTAATGGCGTCATACATTTCTTTTTCCTTTTCTTTGGTAATTTCTTCTCCTTTTGCTTTTAGTGAAGCTAATTCAATCTGCATCAAGGTTTTTGCAGCCGAAGCGCCACTCATTACCGCCAATTCTGCAGTTGGCCAGGCCAGCATTAAGCGTGGGTCATAAGCTTTTCCACACATCGCATAATTTCCAGCTCCATAAGAATTCCCCATTACAACAGTGAATTTTGGTACAACAGAATTGGCCATTGCACTTACCATTTTTGCGCCGTCTTTAATGATTCCACCTTGTTCACTTTTTGATCCTACCATGAATCCAGATACATCTTGTAGGAAAACAAGCGGAATATTTTTTTGATTACAATTCATAATGAAACGGGCTGATTTATCTGCTGAATCGGAGTAAATAACTCCCCCGAATTGCATTTCGCCTTTTCCATTTTTAGTTAGCAAACGTTGATTCGCCACAATTCCGACGCTCCAACCATCGATTCTAGCATAGGCTGTAACAATCGTTTGACCGTATTCTTTTTTGTATTCCGTATATTTCGAATCATCTACCATGCATTCGATAACATCACGCACATCGTAAGGTTTTGTTCTTTCTTTTGGAAGTACTCCGTAAATGTCTTTCAAATCTTTTTTTGGAGCAATTGACTCTTTCTTATCAAATCCTGCAGATTGTGGTGCACCGATTTGACTCATTAATTCACGAATAGTTGCTAAACATTCTTCGTCATTCTCTGATTTGTAATCACAAACGCCTGAAATCTCAGTATGTGTTGTCGCTCCACCTAGCGTTTCATTGTCGACACTTTCACCAATTGCGGCTTTCACAAGGTAAGAACCCGCCAAGAAGATTGTTCCTGTTTTATTAACGATTAAACTTTCGTCAGACATAATTGGTAAATAAGCTCCACCGGCAACACAGCTGCCCATTACAGCAGCAATTTGTGTGACTCCCATTGAACTCATAACGGCATTGTTTCTGAAAATACGGCCAAAATGTTCTTTATCTGGAAATATTTCATCTTGCATCGGAAGGAAAACGCCAGCGGAGTCTACTAAATAAATAATAGGTAGATTATTTTCCATTGCAATTTCTTGTGCTCTAAGGTTTTTCTTACCTGTGATTGGAAACCAAGCTCCTGCTTTTACCGTAGCGTCATTGGCCACAATGATACACTGTTTGCCTGAAACGTAACCTATTTTGATTACAACTCCACCAGAAGGACAACCGCCATACTCTTTATACATATCTTTCCCTGCAAAAGCACCTACTTCAAAACGGTAAGTGTCTTTATCCAGTAATAAATCAATTCGCTCACGTGCAGTAAGCTTACCTTTTTTATGGTGTTTTTCTATTTTTGCTTTTCCACCACCTTCGTAAACCTTTGCTAGTTCACGTTCTAGTTGCGAAATTTTAAGACGCATAGCGTCTTCATTCTTGTTAAATTCTAGTTCTTTTTTTGAAATCGCCATAACTTGTAATTATTGTGCGTTAAAAATAATTGAAATAGACGATTTAAGCCCTAATTTTCTGAGATTTGTTGGTTTTAGCTTACAAAATTTCTATTTCGTTAACCATTAACAATTGATAATTCGTAATTATCTAACGAGTCCAATCAAAACCTCATCGTAAGTGGAATAGAAGCGATCGAAGCCAACCAAGAGAGGAATGAAGAATTCAAAAATCTTTTGTTGCTCTTCTTTTTCATACATGTTAACATCTTCTAATGTCCATGAAATTCTGGAAATAGTTTGGCCAGCAATATTATGAGCCGTTTCTGCCCAAACTCCAGGAGATATCATTTCGTTTTCGAGTACTTTTTTGAGTTCAATCATTTGTTCCCAAATTAATAAACGAATTCCATCATCTTTGGTTTGAACATCAATAGAAAACCTTGCGATTTCTGTATCAGCATGCAAGCGCACAAACAATTGTTTGAGGTGTGTTGGATAGTTTACCCAATTTATGCGTTTTCCGTTTACTCCTTTATTAACTCCAGCTTGTTCTTTGAACTTTGTCCAAAATGATCTAGTTAATTCTTTTTGCTCTTCTTTTGAAAACATATTTAGGTATTAAGCCATCTGATAAATTTACCCCAAGCTGTTTTAGGTTCTTCCTCTTTCTGAACGGCTACTTTTATAGCTGGTTTAGGAATGTCCTTCTTCGTTTTGGTAGTTTTAGATTTCTTAGGTGAATTTTGAGTAGAACGCTCTTCCATTAAGCGATCATAGTTGGTCTTCTTCTTTTTCTTCTCAATTTCTTTTTTACGCTTTAGCTCATCACGGTATTCTTTTTGAGCCAAATTGCGTTCTTCTTCATAAGTAAGAGAACTTCTCTTTTTATTCCGATTATCTTGCTTTTTAGTTTCCTTCTTAGCTGGCTTAGTCGGCTTTTGTTGAATAATTGGTTCTTCTTTTGGCTCCTCTTCTTCAACTTTTAAAGCTTCGCCTTTATTTTCTTCGCTTTCTGATTTTTCAAGTTTTTCTTCCTGAATTTCTTCCGCATCTTCAATAGCCTCCTCTGGGTCATTCTGAGTATCCTCAGCTAAATCCCCAGGCAATTCAATTTTGCCTATAACTTTTATTCCTTTAACTTCAACTTTTGGAGCTTTAATAACACCATCTTCGATGTTCAATTCTTCATCTCCACTAATATCTGACTCAACTTGCTCTTCCTCTTCTAGATTTTCAGGATCAACTTTATCGTGTTGCTCGTTTTCCTTATTTATTTCTAAAACCTCTTGTTCTTCATCTTCGTGAATCTCTTTTGTTGGAGTTGGAACTAAAGGAGCTTCCTCTTCAACCTCTTCTTCTTTTTGAATGGACTCTTCTTGAATAACAGTAAAATGCGCAATGATATCATTGACATAAGCATCTGGTATTTTTACATTTGGAGCATTCTGGATTTGGTCTTCAAATTTTTGATCAACAAAAGTAATGACTTCAGAAGTCTTCACTTTTAATTTTCTAGCTATTTGAGCGAGTCTCATAATTAATGTGTTTTTGACAAAGATACATTTTAGAATCCAATTAGAGCGCTTCTTATTTCTTAGAAGTGCTAATATCAATTCTTTGTATCTTGACTTTTGTTTATTTTTATATCTCTGTCATATTTACTTTTAAAATACCAACGGTAAAGTAAAATTAAAACAGACTGTTTCACATACGGAGCGCGCAATTCTTTATCAGTAAGTTCTCGTTTGTATAAATCAAAGAAATAATGAATCGAAATATCTTCTTCCTTGATAATTTCTTGATTTATTTTTCTAGCCACTCGAGAAACGTTAGTATTGGCAATCTGAACGGAGTCAACAGCGAATATCCTTGATGCGCATTCCATAATGTTTGAAGGGTTCTTGTAGAGTACTGTATTATTGAAGTCTTCTTTTTTCAATGGCGGTTTAAAATAATCACTTACTGCTAAACTGTCGAATAATACTTTGTAAGCAGCTCCAGTTGTATCGGTGATATGATCTTCTTCCAAAAGCAAAAGTTCAAAGTCATTCAATAAAGGTGTTATTTCAACATTATAATTTAGGTAATAATCCTCAAAGCAAACCTGAAGATAAGCATATGTTTCATGATTCTTCACTTTTTTATCTGACTGACAAGCGTTCGAAATCAAAAACAAACAGAAAATGTATACTATTTTATTCATCGAAATTATACCATTTTAAGATTGAGAAAGGTAATGTTTTTTAGCATAAAAGATAATGCAGTTTAAAGGCAATAATTTCCATGAATTAAAATGAATGATTATTACATTTCTTCAATTCCTCCTGTAGAATTATCTGAAACTCCTCTTTCCTTTTATTGTTCGCATACTCTTCTTCAAAGCGTTGGCTAATTTCGGTCATCTCTGCATTAAGAGGGTCATTTTTAATATTAGTTTCCGCTCTTGTTAAGCCTGCTTTTTGACCTTCTGTAATATTGTTTTGTGCTAAACAAGAAAGCTCAGCCATTCTTTTGGCATCTATTTCAACTTGATTCACTTCAGTTTTTACAGGTTTACTTTGTTCTACTTCTGATTGTTCTGTTTTTGTTTTTTCTGATTCATTCACTCGCGATTCTGAATTTTCTGAACTGTTGCAACTATTCATTATAAATGCGCTAACAAAAAGAGTGAGCATTAAGATTGAATTTTTTTTCATACTATTTGATTAAATTGGTTAATTTTTTTTCAATTTCGAAGCCTTTAATTCCAACTAAATTTTCAAAATATTCCTTTATTTCATTTTCGTTAAAATGGTAGGTTTCTTTTAATCCATTTATAATTGTCTTTAGATATTGTTCGCTTGGTGGATTTATATCTTCAGTCATATTTTTTTTATTCGTGAAAGTGAAAATCGGATTGCCTTTTTGCTCTCCTAAATAGAGTAAATTCCCATACCAAGTCTTTTGCTTTAAAATTAGAGAACCCTTTTCTTTTGCTTTTTTAAAATCAATTAGTAGTTCCCCTTCGAAATTATTTTCTTGTTTTACAATTTCAATAAATTGTTCAGCTGTTATTAAGTACATTCTTCCATAAGTTTGAACTTTCTTATTGAATTTGGGTTTTATAAAACCGACTCCACCATCATTCCAGTTTTTAGATTCTTTCGCAAAGTAAAGTTCGTTATTGATATAAATTTCTGACTTATCTAGCGGTAAAGTTTTATCTGAACAGCCAATATTTATTTTATTTGAGCCCTTAGGTTGTCCTCCTAGAATATAGCAATGAAATCTACTTTCTAAAATATTAGAGCCATAACTCGCATACCAAACTTGTTTTATTTCTTCTGACATTTTTTTTAATTCTGAGAAGTGACTAAGTTAAGAACAATGGAGGAACATGAAGCGCTGTTATTTCATTACAGATCCTTAATCAAGTCTAATCCTTTATTATACTTTGCTCTCTTTTATATATAAAAATGGTTCTACCCTGATTTTAAAGGTAACAACTAATTTCCGAATTAATTAAATGGACAGTTGCTTGAAATTAATACAATTTATGTCATTAAAAGTGAATTTTAGTTTTTCCCTCCTCTTTTTTGAACCAATTCTAAAAACCCTGTCACCTCTTGCAAATGATACTTTATCAAATTGTTGTAAAGCGACATTTGTGAGGGATCTCAATTTCCCCTTCATAAAATATTAAAAAAAAGGGTTCTACCCTTATTTTAATGGGTAGTTGAATTGATAAACAAGGTTTGAATTGTTTATTAAGACATTAGTTATACAAAAATATAGAGTAAACCGAGAGTTCTGGTTGATACTTTTTGATGCGCTGTA
>Ga0307943_1001170_pt1 | contig 14447 bp, 10 predicted proteins | sample OrgLakmetagen177_FD_203149 | JGI IMG/M metagenome (GOLD analysis project Ga0307943, IMG submission 203149) | Saline water microbial communities from Organic Lake, Antarctica - #177 | ecosystem: Environmental > Aquatic > Non-marine Saline and Alkaline > Saline | place: Antarctica: Organic Lake... | reverse complement strand
CTCCGCTGGGTGTTCATCGCAGTCGCACTCGCGGGCGTCGCAGTCACGATCTATGCGCGGCTCGATGATTGGCGCAGAGGGCAGCGATGATTGCCGTCTTGCTGGGCGGCATATCAGCCAGTCCATTTGGGCGCGCGGCCCTACGGTACGGCGCTGTCGCACTCGCCATCCTGCTGTTTCTGCTGTCGATCCGCCGCTCAGGCGAGCGGACGGGGCGGATCGCTGAGCGACTCAAAAACACGGAGAAGACCAATGATGTTCAACGACGGATGCTGGAGGCGGCGGCTCGCCGTCCTCGTGATCGGGGCGAGCTGGTTGACCGGCTGCGCGACGGCGGGTTTTGAAGCAGGCGGCTTGGCGGCATGTCTGCCGGTCGTGGAATACAGCCGGGAGTTTCAGGTGCAGGCGGCCGACGAGTTAGCGCGGTTCCTCCCGCCCGGCTCGGCGATCATCGAGATGCTGAGCGAATACGCCGTGATGCGGGAGCAGGCGCGGGTTTGCCCCGCTTCATCGTAAATTGAAGTACCTGTCAGAATATGTTCTCACGGCTTGGCTGACGATCACAGCCCGAAGGAGGGGACAGCCGTCAAGGTCTCTGCGCACCCAGCCCGCGTTTCGACACCTGAATGTGCGTCCGCGCGACTCACTCGGTGGTCTTCCTATGCTCGAGATGCTCCTTCAGCGCAGCGGCATTGTTATGCGTCTCGTCCTTCGCGCCGTAGACCAGCGTCAGACGCCCCTCCGCGGCAAGATCGACAAGCCGTGACACGGCATCCTTCTTGTTGGCCAGTTCGTAGAAATACGTTTCCCTGAACGCCTCCCACTTCTGCGGATCATGACCGAACCAGCGCCGCAGGTAATCGCTGGGCGCCACGTCCTTCATCCACTCGGTCAGACGCAGGCGGTCTTTCGCCATGCCGCGCGGCCAGATGCGGTCCACCAGGATGCGCGCGCCGTCCGACACGCGCGCGGTGCGATAGGCGCGCTTGATGCGGATGTCGCTCATTGAGGCCGCCGCCAGGTCTCCTCGCCCAACACCGACCACGTCCATCGGCACGTCGTGCGGCTGGGGATAGATCGTCGCGATGCGCGCCGACGGATGCACGCCGACGGATGCCCGATGCCGATGACCAAGCGGGGGCCATCCATCGCCGCCAACGTGCTGTCGTAGAAACCGCCGCCATGTCCCAGTCGGAAGCCTGCCGTGTCGACACCGACCACGGGCGAGATCACGACGTTCGGTACCAGCACCCCCCCCCTCCGCAGGAACGGGGATGTTCCAGACGCCGCGCTCCATTCGCCAGCCGGGCGCCCATTCGCGGAAGATCAGCGGGTGCGCCTTCTCCACCACGACGGGCAGAACCACGCGCGCGCCAGCGTCCGTCAGCCGCGTCATCCATGGCCGCAGGTCGAGCTCGCCCCGAAACGGCCAGTAGGTGCTCACCACCGGCGTCTCGACCTCGCCGATCAGAACGTCGAGCATGGCCGTCACGCGCTCCGCCGTGTTGGACCGTTCCTCGGCCGACACAACGAGACGCGTGTCGATCAGCGCGTTCGCTCGGCCTTCCGCCAGCGGGCAACGTCGAGCGAGGTTTGCGGTTCGACCGGTTCACTACCGCTCACTTCCGTCATAAGAAATACCAACTGAATGCATGTAGAAGGCGCCGTCTGGGATATGTCGTGCAGGTGACAATGAAGACGTGCCGCTGCTGGGGAGATTTAGCCATCCCTAAACCCGCATGGATCCTCCCTAGGCCTTCACGAATACAGGCTTGGACCTATCAGCGGTCAAAATAGTCGAGATCTCCGGCTCCGAGCTTCTCGCCGACCGCGCGCCCTGCCATCATACTCGCCTCCAAGATCAGGTCTTGCACTGCCTCTTCAGTCGGCGCGTCAAACGGGATACGTCGCCGACGCTCAACCGTCTGCGAGCTAGTCACCTCGTCGACGAAGCGCACCGCCTTTGCTGTGGTGGTCACGGTGACAAGTTGAAAGCGCAGCGCCCGATCATCGAGTAGATCCGAGCCACCGAACTTTTTCAGCGTGTCAGCCTTGTCGGAATTGTCCCGGTCTTCGATAGCTACCGTGTGGTCGAATTCGATACGTACATCATGAAAAGTATCTTGCGGTCTCTTGCGCACCACGGTCAGATTGTCATAATAGGAATAGAATTCTGCTAGGCGCGCGCGAATCTCTTGCGATATGCCACTGGCCAATGGCACGGGGTCAGCAATTGAAACAACGAGTCGAGCAACTGCGTCAGGCGAGGGGCAGACATCAACGCGGAGCGTGACACGGAGTAAGCGCCCATCGTCATCCGTGTCGGTGATTATTTGTTCGTTCGTAACTTCCCAGCCCGTCACGCGCCCTCCGCTACGCACAACGAGATGCTCACGAGTCTCCCGTTCTATCGCCGTCCTCGAGCTTGTCGTGGTGGTCTGCGAGCTTCGTGAAATATCAGCGCCGGCAGCCTGCTGAAGGGCGTCGACCACGGCGAGTCGGATTGCCGATCGCCGAGCATACACACGCTCCGATGGCTCAGAGAAACGGACAGTGCGCTGGAGTTCCACTGTCTCCGTTGCATTGCACGTTGCGCCCGAGATCTCCGGATCGTCGGCGTGCGCTGGAGCCGCAGCCAGAAGAAGCACCGAGACTAGCGCACGCACACATAACCGTGCTAATCGGTAGGCTGCCGAAAAAAGACGGTCGTCGCGTGTGCACCCAATGGCCGAACTGCTCACGCTTCGCAGTTGAGGCGCGCACTCAAAATGCATCCGGGTCGACCGGCTCGCTTTCGAACGTCAGATCTTCCTCGGCGCCCCCGTCGGAAGCGTCTTCTTCGCTGCTTCCCGCCTCCGTTCCGGCCGAAAGCGCCTCGTCGATCGCCCCGCCCATTCGATCACCCATCGCTTGGCTGCTGGGGGACCAAGCCACAGCGACGATCGCGATGTCTTGCTCGGTTTCGGGATGCTGGACGACTTGGCGCCACACAGGTTGCGCGCCGGTAATCTCAACGAGGCCACTCGCTGATCGTATCGTCTGAACCTGTTCAGTATCGATGTCGACGCCTCGCTGGACGAGATCGGCATAGACCTGCGTGACTTGCCGGGACTGGGTCTCGCTCTCCAAAGCCACGTTCTCGCCCACGAAGCTTGCAATTTGGCCAAGTGCTAGGTCCTCGGCCGCCGATAGTGCGGCACGGCGCGCCATATCGCGATCGTTTGCGCTGACCTGCGCAGGCTCCGTCTGCGCGAAGGAGATCAGCGCCCTATCACCGTTCTCATTGATGAAGACCCGCGTGCCGAGGGCCGCCACCGCGTCTCCGACCGACTTAGGGCGCATATCCTGAACCGAGCTGCGGACACCTTCGACCGGCATCTCTGTTCGCCCGTCCTGGATAGCCGCAGCGAGCGCGGACAGGCGCGGCGACCAGACCATCGCCACTAGGAACTGGTGGTTCTGCCCGTCAGCGGCCGGCCCTTCGATCACACGATAGGTGGTCGCCCCCGCGATGACCCGAGCGGCCGCGCGATACGAAGTCTGCTCGAAGACATTCTCTAGCGCTACCTGCTTCTCGGGCGCAGCCATCTCCTCGTAACGCGCTTGATCATAGTCGGGATCAATTTCGCGGAGAGCTGCATCCAGGCTCGCCTCGGTCAAATCTGCGGCCTTGTCCAGAATGCGCTTGGTCTGATCGATGTCCTCGATCTGCTGCATTTGTCCCTGGCCGAAGCTGGCGTTCGACGTGAACCGAGCACTGCCGGTACGCTGGATCTTTTGACCCATGGCCGCGACAAGGGTCGCCTTGGCGCGTGCGAAGGCGACATCATGGGCCACGCGACGAGACTCGATCCACCCCGGAGCCCCCTTCTGAATCGCCACGGTCGCCAACCCAGAAGCGATGAACACATTGCGCGCGTTCTCGCCCTCCTGCAGCCCCTGTTCGTCGAGGATTGCCCGCCATCGCTTCTCGACCTCCGAGCCGTATTCCCCGTCGAGCGGCTGTAGGGCGCGCTGCTCGGCGTCCGTCATCTGCTCGGCCTGCGGCGTCGCGCTGTCGCCATCGTCGGCGGTCGCTTCCTGCGCGATTGCGGTGTCGCCCAGCGACACCGACAGGGCCGCAGCAACTGCAATCGCCGGCACATGCTTCAGTATTCCAGAAAAAAACGTCATGAAATCAATCTCCTACATAACCGCCGGTGCTTGCGATGGATCGCAGCCTTTTGTAACACTTGCATGACAACCCCGCGTAAGCAAGAGTTCTCCGTGTAGGCAGGAGTTCGCCGGTGCGAATCTCGGTGCCCTATGAACCGATTGGGAGACGATAAATGAAGTTTAAGTTATTTTTTTCTGCCGCGCTTATGGCGGCTTTGACCACCCCGCTCAGCGCGGCGGCCCAGAGCGGGGTCGAAGACGGGGTTGATGATCTGGCCCGACAGATCGTCGCGCGCTCGGGCTCCGAGGAGACTACGACGATCGCCATCGCTGCTTTTCCGCATGTCGACGACACGTGCAGCGAGCTGAGCAACTTTCTGGTCGATGAGCTCGTCCTGAGCCTTTTCGATGTGCCGGACGCCAACCTTAAGATTATCGAGCGCTCCCAACTCGGTCGTATTTTCGCCGAGTTGGAGCTCTCCATGTCGGGGGCGGTGGATGCCAACACCACGCAGGAGCTGGGCCGCATCCACGGCGTCGATACGCTGCTTGTCGGATCGCTGACGACCCTCGGCGACGACCTGCGTGTCAATGCCCGCTTGCTGCACACGGAAACCGGCCAGGTATTTTCCGCAGCCGCCGTCAACATCGCGAAGACCTCGACCGTCGAGGGTCTGATGGGCCGACCATCGGCAAGTGGGTGCACCTTGACTCGGCAAGGCACGGCAAGCGCCGATGGGGGGGCGGCACAAAGCGGCGGCACTGGCGGTGGGGCAACGATCTCTCTTCCGGCCTTTGAAGGCGATCTCAAGTTGGAGCAGCTTGTCGGGAAATGGTCGGGCCAGAAGAACTGCGAGGGAACGGTGGTGCCGCGTGCTCTTTGGCTTCACTCGCCAAGCCCGATTGGTTTACAATTTGGTTATTATCATAACCAAGAAACAAATGGTAGTCGTGCTGAAGGCAGCTTTAACTATGATCTAACCCAGGCTGCTGGCGGTAATCGCTTTATTCTATCGGTTAGAAACGGCATTCCAATGCAACTTATCTCTAAGGACACGCTCTACGGTGAGTTTCCGGACGAAGAAGGTAAGACGTGCTCGCTGTATTTCGGAAAATATGATTGACCGGCGTAACGACCGGGGAAACAATGTCTTGTGTTCGTCGGCCGTATGAATCTGGTGGGCGTCACAGTTCTCGAGGGTGCGATGTTTTTTATTTCGTTCTCGACATGCCGTCGCGCTGAGAGGTCGATCGCCCGTATCCCGCCGAGCGTTCGAGGCACGCGTTTCGTACAAGGGGATGTGCGCCCAGCATATTGCCGAGCGCCGCTAGCCGGACGTGGCCGTTCGTCCTGCTGTTCCGCTCGAGGCTCGACCCGACCGACAAGCCTAAAGGCGCGCGCAGCCCCGTCGGCAAGCTCTTCATCAATGGCACCGTGGAACCTCAGAACCGATCTTGCCATAAAGAGGGCGGATCGCCGAGGAGAAACATGATCATCCGGGATGGAACAGATTAGGCACACGCCGAAGCAGCCCGCAACATTGCGTCGTCTGGAAGTCGCCGGCCCTGTCAAAACATTAGGAGGTGGGTCAGTGCGGTACCGGTGATCCCATCGATTGAGGATCATCGGTGAGGTTTTAACGCTGCGCGAGAGTATCAAAAGGAATTTAGCTGTGTTATCGTCGAAAGGCTCCAGGACGTTCGCGTGGCCACCCGTCGCACGTAGTGTACGACGCGCGGTTCTAATCGTCAGCGCGGCCTGTCTTACCGTGCTCTCGTCCGAAGGTGCATCGGCTCAGGCTCAGCGTCTAGTCTGCTTCGAAGCCAGCGGCCTTGAAGACTCGCTTTCCGCTGTGACCAATACCCAGCAATTCTTGCGCAACGATCCGAGCCTGAAAAGCGGAAGCTGCGATTTCGCCGCCATTCCGTCCGGCTCCACAGCCCGATTCCAAACATTTCTCCAGACGGACGAGGGGTTCATCTTTCCCATCTACCGTGTGCGTTACGGCAGCACTGGACAGCGAATGTACGCCGCTGACGGCATCTTTCTTGCCCGCGCGTGGCGTGTCACCCGACGGTGCAAATTCAGCGCATTTCGCGACGAATGCCTTGCCCCGCGCAACTGCGCCGTCGTCGACGGGCTGCTATTGGCTGACGGGTCTCGACCGTATCTGGCCGTACCGCCGGAATGCCGCGAGCAACGTCTGCGATGACCTCATCCATCCGTGAGCCAACTCACCGCCTCAAAGTCGTTGACACGTTCCGTGGCCAACTCCGCTTGTAGCGGACTGGCTGGCACTTTTTCCGGGCCGCGCCGCCGCGGTTGCAAGGTTCCCAACGTCCCCGCCGCGCGCTGTCGAAGCCAATCAGTCAGCGCCGAGGAATAAAGCCCCTCCCGCCGCAAAATGGCCGAAACCCCGCCTGTGTCTGCCGCATGGCGTTGTTGCAGAACTCTGACTTCGGACGATTCACATGGTAAATCCATGCAGTTAGACGGGCCGCATGAGCAAGCCTGCACGCGCCCGCTACCGTACGACGAACTGGTCGACCTACAATGCCGTGCTGCGCAAACGCGGCTCGCTGCTGATCTGGGTGGATAGAGAGATGGCCTGGCTGGCGCCGCATGAAGGTCTTCCCGGGCGCCCGCCGGTCTTCTCCGATGCCGCCATCCAGTTCTGTCTTTCGGTCAAGGTGCTCTTCAAGCTTCCCTTGCGACAGACCGCTGGCATGGTGGCCAGCCTGCTCCGGCTGGCGGGGCTGGACTGGCCCGTCCTCGACTTCAGCACCCTGTGCCGCAGGCAGAAGACCTTGGCTGTGCAGATCCCGTATCGCCGTGCCTATGACCCGCTCAACCTGCTCGTGCCCTCTCGGGACATTACTGCGTAATGCCCTGCCGGGTAATAGACAGCACCGGAATAAAGTTTCTGGGCGAAGGAGAGTGGCAGACCCGCAAGCATGGCGCGCAGGGCCGCCGCCAATCATTTCCCGGCAGTCGAAACGCAGTTTCGATGAGAGGGGGCGTAAGGTCCATTTGGCAATGGACACGGCCACGTCCGACACCCGTGCCGTCCATTGCCGACAGGTGACTGCACGGCAATCACCGAGAGGGAGTTCACCCCGAGCCGCGACGGTGCCTACGACCCGGGGCTCCGCCCGTTCAGGGCTGAATTGATCCACTGGATCAATTCCGGGACGCCCTTCACCCCGCCGCTGCCAGTCTGCCATCATCGAACGCCAGGCCATCGCGATCATCCCGATCCGCAAGAACAGTCGGACCTGGAAGGAAGACTGCCCGGCAGCACGGGCCCGAAACGAAACCCTGCGCGCCACCCGGCATTATGGCCGGGCCTTCTGGAAGCGCTGGACCGGCTATCACGTTCGAAGCCGGATCGAGGCGAAGATGTGCTGCCTCAAGGCATTCGGCGAACGCATCGCGAGCCACGAGGCCCCGACCGCCAGACCACCAAAATCCACATTCGCATTGCACTCATGAACCGCTTCTCAGCCCTCGGAACCGCCGCGATCGTTCGCGTGGCCTGACATAGGCGGGGAAAGGGGAGGTCACGCCTCAGGCTTGAGTTCTGCAACAATGCCGATCGAAGGCGACATCCGGGACGTTCCGCTTCATGGCCATCGCACAACCTCCATCCGAAGAGCGTTACGCGCACCCTTAAAGCCCACCGCCTATGGTTGTAAATTCAGCTACTCCTTAACAAGGAATTGACTCGGCGATCGCCCGTGGTACAACATGGCTGAAACGTCGATAATACGCGTGCGGAGCAACGCGTAGGTATTCCGTGATTTGAGGCTTGGAGGAAGATATGGCGGTTGCCCGAGCCTTTATACCGGCCGATATGCCTAGCCTCGAGGTGTGGCGCGGTGATATAACTACCGCAACTACAGACGAGATCATTATTTCTGATGGCTTCAGGGCCACAGTTTACTCAGGCCAATTTAGTTATGACCTTTTCGGCAGAGTTTCTGGCATTCTAAGCTCTGTCGATGAATTCAGAGAAGGCACACAAATTTACAGCGTCACTGACATCAACGTCGACGCTTCCCAGGTATATGACGCGATTCAGGTGGACGGCGACGCTCGGCTGGCGGCACAGCTGATCCTGAGCGGTGAGGACGTCATGGAAGGCTCCGAGGGGGCCGACTATCTGCGGGGCTACGCTGAAAACGACGTTATGAGCGGTTTCGTCGGCAATGACACGCTCGACGGCGGAGCCGGGGACGACACACTGATGGGAGGCGCCGGCGAGGACACCTACGTCTTCGAAGCCGCGTGGGGGCAAGACGTCATCGCCGACGGCGATCTGAGCGGTGGATTACGGTTTGTCGATCGCGCCGCGGAGGACCTGACCTTCGCGGACGATGGCGGCGACCTGGTGATCGCCGATGACGAAAACTCTGTCCGGGTGATCGACTACTATCTGAACGGCGCAAGCTACGATTTTGCGTTCGCTGGCACTGGCGGTGGCGGTGGCGGATGGAGCATCACACCATCCAACGGCCTGATCGCAGAGGGGAGCGGCGCGGTCGCATTGACGATCACGAGGCCAGATCCGACTCGCGAAGCGACCAAATACGTCAACACGACGCAGGACCAGGGCGCGGCTAACAACGGCGACTATGTCGGCAAGCTCAACGAGCCGCTCACCTTCGCGGCCGGCGAGCGGGAGAAGACGATCAGCGTCGACATCCTTCAGGACGAAGCCCCCGAGGCCGACGAGACCTTCGGCGTGATCGTGCAGGACGATCCAGCTGATCCGATCGAGATCAACCTCGCCTCTACGACATTCACGATCCAGGACGACGATGGCGCAGCGCCGGGCAACAGCCCGACCGTCTCCGGTGACACCACACAGACGATCGATGTCTCCACCTCGATCAACGGCACCGAACTGGTGAGCGCCGCTGACGTCGATGGCGATCTTGCCTTCGTCCGCTTTTCCGACGCTACGGCCGGTACGGACGGGGGCACGCTCACCTTCGACGGCACTCCGATCTCCGGATCCTTCGTCGATGTCGCGCCCGCGGATCTGAGCCGCGTCGCGTATCAGGCGGGCCCGAACGGCGGCAGCAACGAAATCACCGTCGAGGCCTTCGACGAAGCGGGCAACGACAGCGAAGACCTGACGATAACTTTCAACGTCTCGGCCCCGGATGTGACCGGCGAGATCGGGCGGGCCGTTCAGGGCGTCGTCTACCTGTCGAGCACGACGGGCGAACTTTACACGTGGGACCCAGACAGCGACGATGTCGACCTGGTCGGAGACACCACCGTCGCCCTGACCGACTTGGCCTTGGCGCCGGACGGGACGCTCTACGGCATCAGCACGACGGATCTGTACCGCGTTGATGCGGAGACGGCCGAGGCGTTTCGCGTCGGCCCGTTGGCCGGCGATTTGTTCTTCGGAACCGACGCGCTGACCGACGCGCAGGGCTTCGACATCGGACCGGACGGCGCCGCGCGCATCTCGAGCGGCAACAATTCGGTTGTCGCCGTCGTCGATCTGCTGACCGGCGCGGTCAGCAACCCCTTCGGCCCCTCACTTCGACAAACGGAAACCTCTTCGGGTGATCTCTGGTTTGCACAAGATGACCGGTACTTCGTCACCACGAATTCCTCGGTCCTGCTGACGATCGCGCCGTCGACCTTCGGCGAAGGCATCGCCGACAACGACTTCATCTCGAACGATGACATCGAGGGACTCGTCTCTCTCGCGAAGCCCGGGGCCGACCAGCGCGCTGACCTGATCGGTTTCAGTGGAAACGCATATTACTCGCTCGCCGAAGGTGCCCTCCCGGCGTTGCCCGGGCTCGAACTCGGTACGCTGGCGGTCGGGGGCGCCATCACGGGCGCCGCGCTGTCACGAGCCGATGTGGGTGCGCCCAACCAGGCGCCGGACCTGAACCTGAACCAATCGCTCGTGATTTTGGAAGGGGAGACAGAGGTCTACGATTTCGAGGCCACCGATGACACCGACACAGAGGGCGATGGACTGTTGTACTCGACCACTGGTGGCGCAGATCAAGATGCGTTTGTTATTGATGCTCTAACAGGGGAATTGCGCCTTAAGTTTCCAGCGGAAGCTTCGCCTTTTGGTGATGCCGACGGCGATGGAGTATATGAGCTGACTGTCCAGGTAGCGGACAGTGGCGGAATATATGATGCGTTAGACCTCTTTGTCCAAGTTGTCGATTTTAATAGTAATCCAGTCGAAGATTTTTGGAATAGCAGCGTACTACCCAACATCGAGTTCTTCGTGTCACTGGACCAGATTCCGAGCGTCTTACTCCTACCTGCGCTTGAGGCACTTGGTCTGGATGTCAGTAACTTCGGATTAGTCTTAGGCGATGCGCAGGCGTCCGTTGTTGATGCATTAGAAAGAGTTTACTTTGACTCCGATCTGGGGCGAGAGCTGATAACGGAGTATTTCGTGGGCGGAAGGACTTTGCAATTCCTGAACAGTCCGAGCGGAACTGAAATTAGAAATGCGACAGCATTTAACGATACAATTTTTATCAATTTTGACGATATTTACTATATCAGCTTAAGTGGCTCCTTTGAAGAGCTTTCCCTTGAGCGGAAGATCCTTCATGAATTGGTACATCTTGCCAGAGAAACCTCAGACCTGGTTGATCGAAATGGATCCGACATAAGGAGCTTTTCCGATTTAACGCTTGCTGACCTTAGTGATGGTTCCGTGAATCTCATAGGTGAGACGATCCCAATAGTAAATGCGTCTCTCCGACAATTAGGTGAAGTAGACCGTATTGGTTATTCTGGCACATTTAATCTAGGTGAAAAAGAAAACCTAGAGGCGTTCTTATCCTCGCTTCCGCAAGGAATCGATGGAGACTTCGATCAACTCGCATATATAACGGGATTCAAGCGTGCTGGCGTCGATAAAATCGATACATCTGGCGTTATCATTAACGGATTGCCTTCAGACGACTTGATCCTTTGGAACCCGCCTTTTGAAGCTGACGCGTCACTGGGGGAGCCTCCCAGTGAAGACAGCTACTACGAGGCTCAGGGGTGGATTAATGGGGTCACAATTGTTACGGGAGCTGGAGATGATTTTGTTATTGCGTCGCGCGCGATTGGATTTGCTGGTGGTGATCGTATTCTTCTTGGCGCAGGAAACGACAAGTTTTATGGCCTCGAAGGTGACGACGAGATTGACGCGGGTGAGGGCTTGGATCAAGCTTTCTACCGAAATTCCATCGTAGACTACACGGTTTCTCTGAATAGTTTCGGGCAGATTGTCATTGATCACGATGGACTTGGTCAGGCCAATGCAAACGATGGAACCGATAAACTGACCGACGTCGAGCAGGCGGTATTCAACGACGCAGTCCTTGATCTTGCATCGGTGAGTAATGTCATCCTCATGCCGGGTGAGACGGCTTCGATCCGGTATACCGTAGACGATTTCGACGGGATTACTGTCAGAGAGTTCAATGGCGGCGACACGCTTGAGTTCGTGAATGTCAATTTCGATGAACGCTCACTGACTGTGACCTACGGCTCGGCGATTCTCGATGTCGACGTGGACCTGGACGGAGAAATCGACGCGACTGTGACCTTGCTTGGCGACTTCGAGGGGGCGCAATTCAATGTCGAGGTCATTGGAGCGGATACACAAATCACCGTCGAGTTCCCGCCGGAGAACAATCCGCCGGTGGCGAATGCCGACAGCTACAGCCTGCGTCCGAACGGTGTTCTGAACGTGTCCGCCGCGCTTGGGCTTCTGGCCAATGACAGCGACCCGGATGGCGATGCGCTGCGGATTGCGTCCGTGTCGAACCCGGTCAACGGGACCGTCGCGCTCGACGACAAGGACGACGCCGACCCGAACAACGACGAGGTTGTGTTCACGCCCGCAACCGGCTTCAGCGGCGCGGCCGCGTTCGACTACACGGTGTCCGACGGCTTCGGCGGCGCGGCGACCGCGACGGTCGCCGTCGACGTCACCGGGGCGCCGGACGTTATCCCCACGGTGACGACGGGGACCGATGGGGACGATATCATCTTGACGCTGGTCGGCGGTGACAGGATAGTGCTCGGCGGAGGTGAAGACATTGTGCGCGGGCCACTCGAAAGCTTTTTCGACGATATGATTGAGGACTTCGGGTTGGACGACATGCTCTTGTTTGAGGATAGCCGGATCACTCGCGATGCGATCGATGTGACGTTTGGCTCCGCGGTGTTTGACGTTGATGGCGACGGGGACGGCAATGTTGACGGCAGCTTCACGCTGGAAGGTGATTTCAGCAGTGGCGACTTCATGGCCGTCATCGACAGCAGCGACACGGCCGTGACGTTCGAGACCTTTCTGCCGATGCTCCAGGAGGGACAGGCTGTCAATCCCGGTTTGGTCAACGGCATCCTCAATCAGGAGTTTCTCAGAGGTGATGGGTCGACCGATTTCCAGGTAACTCTGCGCGATCTGGGGTTTGCGGGGTACGACAATGTGGTAGGAGTTTATGAGATCAATACCAGCGGCAGCATTGTTGATGCGCGCATCCTATTCACGAACGCGAATGCCGACAAGTCCGCTGTGGCCACCGTCACCGATGTGGAGGCGGGCCACAATCTGGGGTTCTTCATCGTGCAAGATGCAGCCGATTGGGCAGTTACTTTAGCCACTGGCGACGCCCTCAGCTTCATCAACAGCACCGGTGCCGCGGCAAATATCTCTGATGGAGCTGATATCTCTATCGCAGTGGACGGTGCAGCAGTTGACGAAATGGTGTTCCACAGCTTCGCGGAAACCATGAACTCCGATGGAATGCAGCATTCATTGTCGGGTGTCGAGGTTGGCGGCAAAGCAATTTCTGTCGGTTTTGAAGATCTGACGGGGGGTGGCGATCGCGACTATGAGGATGTTGTTTTCCGTGTCGAACAGATTGATGATATCTTTGCATTCGCTTGATCTTTAGGTGTCACGACTTGCCTCCAACGATTCCAAATCATACCACCTACAAATCGAGCCTCGTGCGACAGCGGTGGGCGGATGAAACATAGATGGAGGTGAGACCTCTGCGCGATTCCTTTAAATTATACTCCGAGTCCTGCGGAAGCCGAATTTGATGACTTGACGGCTGGGTTTGAAACGATTCAGCTATGCCTATGATCCGTCCCGGCTTTCTTTCCTCAGCAGACCGCATCGAGCTTGAGGCTTGCGTGCGCCGTCAGCGCGAAGACCACGGCATTGCCCGTCGGGCAAATGCGATCCTGCTGCTCGACGACGGCAAATCCTGCCAAGAGATTTCGGTTTTCCTGTATCTGGACGACGACACGATCCGTGGGTGGTATAAGAGCTACCGACAAGATGGCTGGGATGCGCTTGCCTTCGACGGCTGGAAGGGCGGTCAGTCCCGCATGACACAGGCACAGGAGGCTGCGTTGTGCGCTTGGCTGGAAGAACGCTTCTGTCGCTCGACGGTCGAGATCAGGGCCCATGTCGCGGCTGAGTTCGGTCTGAAATATTCCCATTCTGGCTGCATCAAACTTCTGGCCCGACTGGGCTTTGAATACCGCAAGCCCAAGCCCCTGCCGCGCGTGGCATCAGCGCAAATGCAGGCAGATTTCATCGCATCCTACGAACGCCTGATGCGTGAGTTACCAGCAGATGAAGCCGTCTACTTCGCGGACGCTGTGCATCCGGAATACCAGACCAAGCCCGCATTTGGCTGGGTGAAGGTTGGATCAAATCCAGCGGTTCTCAGCACGGCGGGGCGTGGACGTGTGAACATTCATGGGGCTGTGAACCTTGAGAGCTTCGATGCACCTTTTGTCGAACCGTTGAGCGTTGATGGGGTCAGTGCCGTCCAGCTTCTTGCTAAGATTGAGGCCCGCAACCCCGACAAGCGCATCATTCATGTCATCTGGGACAACGCCGCCTACCATAAAGGACCCGATGTCAGGGCTTTTCTTGCCAGGCCAGCTTGTCGTATCCATCTGATCCAGCTGCCACCTTATTGCCCACATCTCAATCCAATCGAACGTCTCTGGGCGGTCTTGCACCAGTATGTCACCCACAATCGCTACTATCCGAGTCAAAAACAGTTTGCCGATGCAATCCTCGCATTCATGCGTGAAACCATCCCGCAGGAATGGAAGAAATTCCGCGACAAGGTGTCAGACAACTTCCGCGTCATAACTCACGAGAACTTTCGGGTTTTGAAGTAGAAGCGGTATAGATCAATGTCTTACGTTGTAGAGAAGGTTGGGCGGCAGTCGCGTTCCCTCCGCCATTAATACTCCAAAAGGATTT
>Ga0307943_1001169_pt1 | contig 14472 bp, 9 predicted proteins | sample OrgLakmetagen177_FD_203149 | JGI IMG/M metagenome (GOLD analysis project Ga0307943, IMG submission 203149) | Saline water microbial communities from Organic Lake, Antarctica - #177 | ecosystem: Environmental > Aquatic > Non-marine Saline and Alkaline > Saline | place: Antarctica: Organic Lake... | reverse complement strand
CTGGACGGTCACGCCTACATGGGCGCGCTGTGGTGGATGAACAACGATCTCTTCACGTCGATGGACGAAGACCTGCGCCGTGTCGTGGTCGATGGCTTTGCCGAGCTGCAGCAAGCCACCTTCGCCAGCCCCAAGCGCAAGTCGATCGAAGCCTATGAGGCCTTCGTGGAAGGCGGCGGCGACCTCTATGTCCCGACCCCCGACGAGAAAGCCGCCTTCGCCGAGGCCGCATCCCCGGTTCAGGACTGGTTCCGCGAAAATGTGGACGGTGGCAACGAAATCCTCGACGCTTTGATCGCCGGCGTGGATGAGGCTGAAACAAGCCTTCAGGCAGAATACGACGCCGACCTGAACTAGGTCTTGCGATTGCGAATGTCGGGAAAGGCCGCCCTCGGGTGGCCTTTCTCATAAGCTGCGACGGTTTCACCCCTCGCGGATCAGCACACCCAGATCCGCCACGTTCGTGCCTGTCGCCCCCGTGGTGAACAGCGCATCCGCCAGCCCAAGTGCCCGGTAGCTGTCGTTTGCCGCCAGAAGCGCGCCTGCGTCACCGCCTACCGCTGCGATCCGGGCAAGCGTGTCGTGATCCACCAACCCCCCCGCCGCGTCAGTGGGGCCGTCGCGTCCGTCGCTGCCCGCCTGCAGGCAGGTAAACCGGTCCCAGCCCCGTGCGTGCGCCTCCAGTGCGATCCACAGCGCCAGTTCCTGATTGCGTCCGCCCTTGCCGGTGCCGCGCAGGCAGACCGTCGTCTCACCCCCCCAGAGCGTGACACCCGGCCCTGCTGCGTCACAAATGACCTTTGCCGCCGCCCGCACGTCGCCGTCGACCGGCTGCAGGATCACGTGGCAGTCACCCGCCCGGTCCGCCATCGCGGCAACGCTTTGGGCGTTCGAACCCACAAGAATGTTCACCGCATCGGGTGTGTCTGTTGCAGGGCGTGGCGTTTTCAGATGCCGCCGGATCGAAGGCGCAACCCTGTCCCAGAGGTCGGCATCCTTCAGCATCGCGATGGCATCGGCCTGCGTCCCGATGGGCCGCACGGTGGGACCGCTGGCAATGACGGCCAGATCGTCGCCGACCACATCGGACAGGATCAAGGCGGTCACGGGGTTGGGGGCCGCCATTCGCAGCAGCCCACCGCCCTTGAGGTCGGACACCTGCTGCCGGACAAGATTCATCGCGCGGATATCCAGCCCCGCCCCCAAAAGCGCCGCATTCAGTGCTGCCTTCTCATTCAGCGTGATCGGGGCCGTCGGAGCAGGCAACAGCGCCGAACCGCCGCCCGAGATCAGCGCCAGAACCGGCCCACTGGCCCGCTGCAAAGCCGCGGTGACAGTGCGGGCTGCCGCCTGACCTGCAGCGTCGGGCACGGGATGGCCTGCAGCCAAGACCTGCGCCCCGGCAAGCGGATGGGCGTTCTCGTGGTTGGTGACGACCAGTGTCTCGACACCCGCAAAACGCTGCAACGCCGCCTCGGCCATGCGCCCGGCAGCCTTGCCCACGGCAAGGATCAGGGCCGGATACGGCACTGCGTCCAGATGGCGCTGGACCGCCTTGGCAGGATCGGCGGCAGCGACACCGGCCTGCCAGATGGCTTTTGCCTGATCGGCGGGGGTCATGGGATCAGCTCCGACAGCGGTCTGCGCGCCCGTGGCGGGGGATCGCCCATGGGCACGCCGAAACGGATCACCTGCACCAGCCGGTCGTCGGGGTCGATGGCAAGCCGTTCCCCGATCTCTTCCCGTGTGACCGGATGATCCGAAAGTGCGGCCATCGGCCAGCCCGCAAAGCCCAGATGCGTGGCTTCAAGGCAGAGCCGCAGGTAGGCGCGTCCCGTCTCCACCGGGCTTTCCGCAGCAGGGCGATGGAAACAGGCGATCACAGGGGCGGTGCGCGTCATCTCTGCCTCGGCGGTCAGCCCCCTTGCCCGCCCGAGCGTGTTCATCACCGGCCAGAGCGGCCCCAAGGCCAGTGGAACCAGATGCGCCTGGGCCCGGCCCATCCCCAGCGCCTGTCGTGACAGACCGTCGTATGCGGCCCTTGGATGACCGTCACGCAGGCGCATCCATGACAGCAACTCGCGCCGGAACGGGCTGCCTTGCATGATCTCGAAGCTGGCCCTGTCATTCAGATCGGCCAGCCAGTCACGGGTCGGGACGTCCATCACAAGCTGCGTGTCCTTGCGGGTCCACCCGTAAAGCTGCGGCGTGTCCCCGGCGAAGGGCCCGCGCCACGTGAACCGGCGCTCCAACTGGTCCACAAGCGGCAGGGGCTTGCCATCGGACACAGCGATCCGCGCCACCAGCCGCACTCCCTGCCATGTTTCGCAGTCGTTTTCGGGCCAGAGGTTCGTCACGTCGCCTGCAAGATCGAATGCTGACAGGGCCAGAACCGTCGCCTCGACAGCCGCACCACAGGACAGCCCTGCGCTGAACCCCTCGGGGTCGGCCACGGCCAAGGTCAATGCCGGGTCGCAACCGATCTCGATCTGCCCGCCCGCCAGACGCCACCGCGCCGGTTGAACGTTATGCACCGAAGGGGCCAGACGCGCCCGTGCCACGACCTGTCCGAGCGTCTCGTGTTCCATGCCGCCCTTTCAGGTTGACCACGTGCGGCGGGGTGCCGAACGGGGATCGTCTACTCTGGCTTTAGGTTAACGGCACAGGCGTAAGGTGTGAACGGCCATTCAGCTGCCACCTCTGCCAGCCTCATTTTTTTCACACGCCAGATCAGGACCCTAGCCCTGTGAAGGTGATACGGGGGCGACTGTGCGTTTGACCGGCAGTCCCGACAGGATTAGAACAAAGGTAGAACAAATGGAATCGAATCGTGACTGTGCTGCCGCCTCTCTCAGACCGGAACCTTGTGTCACCCGCCCACCTGTTGAAGGGGCGCAACGCGCCTGCGCGGGCCGATCACGCCACCCTGTCCGAAGTCTTTGCGGACAGCGCTGCAGATGCGGGCGTGACCGGCTTCGTCATGGCGCAACTGCATCACGCCAACGATTCCGACAAACCGGTGCTGTGGATACAGGACCGTTTGTCCCGGCGCGAGGCAGGGCGCCCCTACCTGCGGGGGCTGGGCCTGCGGATCAGCATCCTCTACGTCGCCGTCTCGAAGCCCGTCGACGCGCTCTGGGCGATCGAGGAGGGACTTGGCTGCTCGGGCCTCTCAGCTGTTGTGGGTGAAATCTGGGGTGACCCGCAATCACTTGATTTTACAGCCACAAAGCGTATCGCACTGCGGGCCGAAGCGCGGGATACGCCCACCTGGATCATGCGCCGCGCGGCGACCCCGAACCTCTCTGCCGCGCGCATGCGCTGGCGCGTGTCCTCCTTGCCCTCGGCGCTGGAACCGGACGATCAGCGCAGCCCCGGCGCGCCCCTGTGGAAGGCAGAACTGTTCCGCGCCCGCTGGGATACGCCCGGCGAATGGGTCGCAAGCTACGGGGCAGAGGGCATCAACCTCAGCCACGGGGTCGCCGACCCGCCTGCACCGGTGGCGATCACGGGATGAGCGTTCAGGACAAGCTGCCCGTCCTTGCCTTCCCCCCGCGCCACGCCGCGCCTGCCCCAAAGGACGACCGTCGCACGCCCCCCGATGATCTGGCGCGGGCCGTGGCCGCCCTGCGCGCGGCTTTCGATAATGAAGCGCAGGAGGGGAACCATGAGCGCGACGCACCTCGTCATTACACGACCGAGGAAGCCTTCAGCCCCGTCGGCACCCCCCGCCCCACGTGGCGGGCAAGCCTGAAGAAAGGCCCGGAAGGCACTGATGGAAAAGGACAGTCCGGTCAGATCACATCCGGCCCCGCGACGGATCGTGATGCGCTGGCACGGCGGATCGTGTCGATCTACCTGCCCCGCTTTTCCATCGAACGCTGGGACAGATGGGCCGCCCGACAGCCCGACACGCCGCCGCCGGATCTGCCCGTGGTGCTGGCCATAGAAGGCCCGCATGGCCCCGTCGTCCATGCCACCAACCGCGCCGCCGAGGCGCAGGGCCTTGCGGCAGGATCGCGCGTTGTCGATATCCGTGCGCTCTGCCCCGAGGTGCGGGTGGAATTCGCAGATATCGCCGGCGACCGACTGGCGCTGGAGAGGCTGATGATGTGGGCACGGCGCTGGTGCCCCTGGACCGCCATCGACGGTGCATCGGGGCTGGTGATGGACACCACCGGGTCCGATCACCTCTGGGGAGGAGAGGCCCAGATGCTGCGCGAGATGGAAGAACGGCTGTCGCTTCTGGGATTTTCCGCCAACCTTGCCGCCGCCTCGACCCACGGGGCCGCATGGGCGCTGGCCCGCTTTGGCGGGGTGCGGCGCGTGGTGACATCCGCAGCGCTGGAGGCCGGGATCGCCCCCCTGCCCACCCGCGCCCTGCGGATCGACGCAGAGACGGAACTGGTGTTGAAACGTCTGGGGTTGAAGACCGTTGCTGATGTGGCCGCCGTCCCTCGTATCAGCCTTGCACGGCGGTTCAGCCGCGCCGGGATCGCGCAGAACCCGCTGATGCGGCTTGACCAGATCATGGGGCGCGTGGCCGAACCTGTGAACGCCCCCGACGATCCGCCACGCTTTGCCGTGCAAAGCCAGCTGCCCGAACCGGTGCAGGACCCGACCCCGCATCTGCCGTCGCTCTGCGAGGAACTGTGCCGGGGGCTGGCGGCGGAAGGTTACGGCGCGCGGCGCATCACCGTTACCGTCTACCGGACCGATGGCGAGATCAGCACACTGACCGCCGCCACCGCCCGGGCCAGCCGCGACCCCGGGCACCTGTTGCGCCTGTTCGACGACAAGCTGGAGCGGATCGACCCCGGTTTCGGCTTTGACCTGATCACGCTTGGCGCATCGGTCATCGAGGACATGCAGGCGGTGCAGACGCGGCTGGACGGGGCGGTGGACGACGGCGCGGAACTGGCCCGGCTGGTGAACCGGCTGACCGCACGGCTGGGGGCCCGCGCGATCCGCGCGCCCGTCCTGACCGACAGCCACATGCCCGAACGTGCCGAGGTCTGGCCAGAAGCCCTGCGACAGGCACCCCGCACGGTCACCCCGCGCCCGCACCGGCCCGCGCGGCTGTTCGACACGCCGGAAGAGATCCGCGTGGTCTATGCCGTGCCAGAAGGCCCGCCTGCACAATTCGTCTGGCGCAGGCAGACCCACCGCGTCACCCGCTTTGCCGGTCCCGAACGAATCGCCCCCGAATGGTGGTGCGACAAGCCCGGCACCCGGTTGCGGGATTACTACCGGATCGAGGACCAGCACGGGCGACGCTACTGGATCTACCGTGACGGCGTGCTGGGTGACGGACGCGGCGAAACCCCGCGCTGGTTCGTCCACGGAGGGTTCGCGTGACGGCGCGCGGGTCTTGTGCCTGCGGCGGCGTGGCGGGGGGGCTCTGCCCCCCGTCCTGCGGACTCCCCCCGGAGTTTACGGGCCGAGATGAAGGAGCGGGAATGGTGGCCCGTGGCAGGGGCGTGTGACCGGCGATGCCCCAGAACGACCATGCCATCCCGCGCCGGACGCTTGCGCCAGAGGACCCATTCACGCCGAACCCGCCTGCCGATTTCGTGGAGTTGGGGCTGGCCAGTTGTTTTTCCTTTCTGCGGGGGGCGTCGGATGCGGTCGATCTTGTGGCACAGGCCTGGGCCCTGGGCTACGACAGGCTCGGCGTGGCCGACTGGAACACGATGGCCGGTGTCGTGCGCGTCCATATCGAGGCGGGCAAGGCGCAGATGCGGCCGGTGATCGGCGTGCGGCTGGTGCTGGTCACCGGCGAGCAGTTTCTGGCCTATCCGCGCGACCGTGCCGCCTACGGGCGGCTTTGCGCGCTGATCTCGAAGGGGCGCAACCGGACGGTAGAAGGTGACTGGCAGGACAAGGGGGCCTGCGACATCACGCTGGACGATCTGGCAGAGCGAAGCGAGGGCGTGCAGCTGATCGTCGTCCCCCCGCGCAAACTGACAGGTTTTTCAAGGCGTTTGCCGACGCTCTTGAACCGGCTTCCGACCCTGCGGCATATCGCGGCGAGCTATCACTACCGTGACGACGACGTGGCACGGATCACCCGACTGGACCGCTTGGCTGCGGCGCACCACATCGGGCTTTTGGCAACGAACGACGTGCTTTACCACGCCCGCGACCGGCGGGCACTGCAGGACGTGATGACCTGCATCCGCGAGAAGACAACCGTGGCCGAGGCCGGACACCTGCTGGAGCCGAACGCCGAGCGGCACCTGAAATCCCCTGACGAGATGAAGCGCCTGTTCCGGCAGTGGCCCCAAGCGATCACCGCCAGCCGCCAGATTGCGGATGCCTGTGAATTCAGCCTGAGCGAGCTGAAATACGAATACCCCCACGAGATCCTGCCCAAGGGGCGGACGTCCATCGCGCAACTGCGGCTCAATACGGCAGCGGGGGCGGCTTGGCGCTATCCGGGTGGCGTGCCCGGGGCGGTGCAGAAGACCATCGACAGGGAAATGGCGATGATCGAACAAAAGGAGATCGCCAATTACATCCTGACCATCGAAAGCATCGTGCGCTTCGCCCGCGAAGAAGTGACGCCGCCGATCCTGTGTCAGGGGCGCGGGTCTGCGGCCAATTCCGCGGTGTGCTATTGCCTTGGCATCACCTCGGTCGATCCGTCCGAGCATGACCTGCTGTTCGAGCGGTTCATTTCCGAAGACCGGATCGAACCGCCCGATATCGACGTGGATTTCGAGCACGAGCGGCGCGAGGAGGTGATCCAGCACATCTACAAACGCTATGGGCGACACCGGGCGGGGCTTTGCGCGACGGTCATCCACTACCGCCCCCGCAGCGCCATCCGCGAGGTGGGCAAGGTGATGGGGCTGTCCGAGGATGTGACCGGCGCGCTGGCCAAGACCGTCTGGGGGTCCTGGGGCTGCGAGATCGCGGAAGACAACGCGGAAGAGGCAGGCGTCGACCTGACCGATCCGGTGATGCGCAAGACCTTGATCGTGGCGCAGCAGCTGATCGGGATGCCGCGGCATCTGGGGCAGCACGTGGGTGGCTTCATCCTGACGGAAAACCCGCTGACCGAGACCGTCCCCATCGGCAACGGTGCCATGCCCGACCGCACCTTCATCGAATGGGACAAGGACGACATCGAGGCGCTGGGGATCTTCAAGGTCGATATTCTGGCGCTGGGGATGCTGACCTGCATCCGCAAGGGTTTCGACTTTATTTCAGCGCACTACGGGCAGGACTGGACGTTGGCGAATGTCCCGCAGGAGGACCCGCGCGTTTATGACATGCTGTGCAAGGGTGACAGTCTGGGCGTCTTTCAGGTCGAGAGCCGCGCGCAGATGAACATGCTGCCACGGCTGCGTCCACGCACCTTCTATGACCTTGTGATCGAGGTCGCCATCGTCCGGCCCGGCCCCATACAGGGCGACATGGTGCATCCCTATCTGCGGCGGCGGCGGGGCGAAGAGGAAATCGACTATCCCAGCCCCGCCCCGCCGCATGATCCGGCGGAGTTGAAGAAGATCCTCGGGCGGACGCTGGGCGTGCCGATCTTTCAGGAGCAGGCGATGAAGATCGCCATCGATGCCGCCCGCTTCAACAGCCGCGAGGCGAACGAGCTGCGCAAGGCGATGGCGACCTTCCGCAGCCGTGGCACCATCGAAAAGCTGCAGGAGAAGATGGTCGGGCGGATGACCGGTCGGGGCTATGATCCCGTGTTCTCGCAGCGCTGTTTCGATCAGATCAAGGGCTTCGGGGAATACGGCTTTCCCGAAAGTCACGCGGCGAGTTTCGCCAAGCTGGTCTATGTGTCGAGCTGGATGAAGTGCCACTATCCGGATGTCTTCTGCGCCGCCTTGCTGAACAGCCAGCCAATGGGGTTCTACGCACCTGCGCAGATCGTGCGGGACGCGCAGGAGCACGGGGTCGAGGTCAGGCCCGTGGACGTGAATTTCTCGGACTGGGATTGCACGCTGGAACCTTGCGGGGCGGACAGGTTCGCGGTGCGCCTGGGGCTACGGCAGGTGGCTGGCCTGCGCGAGGAGTCCGCCGCGCAGATCATGAGGAACCGCGACACCCCCTACCGCGACATCGCCGATCTGCAGAAACGTGCAGGCATCGGGGCGGCTCATGTGCGCAGGCTGGCCGAGGCGGACGCGATGCGGTCGATGTTCATCGACCGGCGGCAGGCCCTGTGGGAGGCCAAGGGCCTGCGCGACGCGCCCGATCTGCCGCTGTTCCGGGACGGGGCGGACGAAGGCCGCGAGGTCACGGTCCCGCTGCCCGTCATGCCGGTCTGCGAACAGGTGGTGTCGGACTACCAGACCATGCGGCTGTCGCTGAAGGCTCATCCACTTGCCTTCCTGCGGACCTCCATGCGCAAGCAGGGGCTCTGGGACAGCAGGCAGTTGAAGGACAGCCGGACTTTCCAGAAGATCAGGATCCCCGGGCTGGTGCTGGTACGGCAACGGCCCGGCAGCGCCAAGGGCGTCTGTTTCATCACGATCGAGGACGAGCACGGGGTTGCGAACCTTGTCGTTTGGCCCAAGGTAATGGAGCAATACCGCAAGACGGTGATGCAATCGCGGCTTCTGCTGGTGGAAGGCTACGTACAGCGCGACGTCGAGATCATCCATGTCGTCGCCCAGCATCTGGAGGACCGGTCCGAGGCGCTGTTGCGGCTTGCGCCCGACGCCTTTGCACCGCAGCTTTCGCGGGCCGACCACGTGGTCAGCCCGCTGCCATCACCATCCAGCCGCCACCCGCGCGATGTGCGTGTCATTCCTAAGAGCCGTGATTTCCATTGAGCCCGCCAGACGGCAGACGGACCTCGGCCACCAGACCGCCCGTCTCTCCGTTCCGCAGGGTAATCTGCCCCCCGTGGGCGTTGACGACGGTCTGGGCAATGGACAGGCCGAGCCCCGCACCGCCAGTCTGTGTTGCGGCTGTGGTCCCCTCGCACAAAAGGCGCGAACATCGCGGCCAGCCTGTCGTCGGGGATGCCGGGACCGGTATCAGTCACCCGAACCACGACTGACGCACCTTCCTGCCCGACCGATACCGCCGCATCGCCCGCATAGCGCAGGGCGTTGTCGATCAGGTTGCCGAAGACGCGCCGCAGGGCCACGGGCCGCCCCGTCACGCAAGCTGCCGGACCGCCGGACCAGACCGCGCCGCGTTCGGCGCACAGGTCCTGCAGCAAAGCGGTGATATCGACGCGCCTCTGGGCCTCATCCTCCTGTCCGGACCGGGCAAAGCTGACCAACCCGTCGGCCATCACCGCCATTTCCTCGAGCGTGCGGACCATCGGGTCACGCAGGCTGGGGTCTTCGACCATTTCCGCACGCAGCCTCAGACTGGTCATGGGCGTGCGCAGATCGTGCCCTACGGCACCCAGCGTGCGCATCCGCTCTGTGTCGAACTGTGCGATACGGGCCTGCATGTCGTTAAATGCCCGTGCGGCCTTTTTCTTTCGTGCAGAACAGATGGCGCAGGCCGATGCCTCGGGCGACGGAAGCCTCGATCTGGAAGAATGGGCGACGATCTTTGACGCGGCACAGGCCGACCGGCGTGTGGATGCCTTTCAACGCCCTGACGCAGACGGCGACGGCCTGATCACGCAGGCTGAAATGGACGACATGTTCGGCAATATGGTGGCCCGCATAGACCGCAATGGCGATGGCCGGATCGACGCGGATGACCGCCCGGCCCGCGGCGCAAACCATGGCCAAGGACATGTCGGGCACGGGAAGGGCCGCGGCCATCACTAGGCCCTAGCGGTTGGCCCTTGCCAAGAGGGTCACCGCCATCAGACCGACCAGCGTGATCATCAGGGCGGCAGGGGCCGCCTCGCTGATGTTTTCAAGCGAGGCTTTCGCATGCACGCGGGTCGCAAGCGTATCGTGACGATACAGCAGCAGCGTCGCGGGCAGTTCCTTGACCCCGTCGACGAAGACCAGCAACAGCGCCGACCCGAGGCTTGCACGCATCAGGGGCATGTGCACCTCGCGCAGGACGCCGCCTGCGGACCGGCCCAGCGACCGGGCCGCCATCGACAGGCTTGGGGCCACCCGCCCCATGGCTGCATCGGCGGTCCCTTGGGCGATGGCGAAGAACCGCACGACAAAGGCAAAGATCACAGCCGCCGCCGATCCGGTCAGCAGCAGGCCCGGGTCGGTGCCCGTAATCCACAGGACCGTGTCGGCCATCAGGTTGTCGATCGCCACCATGGGCACCAGAATACCCAGGGCCAGAACCGCGCCGGGTGCCGCATAGCCCAGTGCCGTCACCGGCATCAGCCTGCGCGGCAGGGACTTGGCAGACAGGCGCACGCCGTAGACCATGAAGACCGCCCCCGCGACGCAGATGAACGCCGCCAGCCCCGCCACCAGAATTGACCGGCCAAGGGCCGCCACCAGACCCGGCGCGACCCACTCGCCTGCATCGAAGGCATGGCTGAGGATCACGCTGACCGGCAGGACGAAGCCCACCGCGAAGGGCACCGCGCAGGCGACAAAGGCCAGCGCCGCCTGCCAGCCCTTGAGTGCGGTCGGGATCACGGGTCTTTGGTTGCGGGCCGATCCGGCAAACCGCGCGCGTTTCCGGCTGATCCGCTCCAGCATCACAAGAAGGATGATGACGCCAAGGATGACCGTCGCGATCTGGGCCGCCCCCCCCAGATTGCCGCCCTGCATCCATTCCGTAAATATCCCGGTGGTGAGCGTCTGCACGGCGAAATAATCGACCGTGCCGTAGTCGTTGACCGTCTCCATCATCACGACGGCCACGCCTGCCGCAATGGCAGGACGGGCCAGCGGCAAACCGACGCGCCAGAACCGCGAGACCGGCCCCGCACCCAGCGCCCGCGCAACCTCGAAGGACGCGCCCGACTGTTCGCGAAACGCGGCGCGGGCCAGCAGGTAGACATAAGGATAGAGCGCCGCCGAGATCACCAGCGCTGCCGCCCAGCGGGTCCGGATCTGCGGGAGCCAGTAGTCACGGGCGCTTTGCCAGCCCATCGTCTCGCGCATGGCGGTCTGCACCGGCCCCGCGTACTCGAGAAAATCGACCAATGCATAGGCACCCACGTAGGCGGGCACGGCCAGTGGCAGCAAAAGCGCCCATTGCAGCCAGCGGTGCCCGGGGAAACGATACATCGCCACCAACCATGCAGCACCCGTGCCGATCAGGGCCGTCAGGGTGCCCGTCGCCAGCATCAGGATGCCCGTGTTCCAAAGATAACGGGGCAGAACGGTTGCCACCAGATGCGGCCAGCTGTTCTGCGTCGGCGTCATCGCGAACCAGATCACCATGACAATGGGGGCCACGACCAGCGCGGCAATCACGCCCGCGCCCAGTGACCACGGCTGAAACGCCTTGCGGCGATAAATCTGAGAGGAATACTCGGACATCGCGGGCCGGATTAAAGGAAAGCTGTGCAACTGTCCATTGCATGCCTATGGTAGACACAAAGCAAGAAACGATCGAGCCTGACCCAATGAAAATCGCCTTTCACATCGGTGCCAACTGCACAGACGACGAGCGCCTTCTCAAGTCTTTGCTGAACAACGCCAGCGGCTTTGCACAGCATGACATCAAGGTGCCCGGTCCCAGCCGGTACCGGCGTATCATCCGCGAGACGATCCAGAACCTGAACGGCGCCCCCCCTGCCCCGGACACGCGCGGCATCCTGCTGGACGCGATCCTTGACGATCAATCCCCCGAGCGCCTGATCATGAGCCATCCGGCCTTCATCTGCGTGCCCAACCGCATCTTCGAGAACAGCGTTTTCTACGAACAGACAGAATCCAAGGTGAAGGGGCTGGTCGGTCTGTTTCCGGACGACGAGATCGAACTTTTCCTTGGCATCCGCAATCCGGCAACCTGGTTGCCCCTTGTCTATGCCGAAAGCAAGGCCGGCACCTTCGAAGCCTATCTCAAGGGTTTTCATCCCACGCAGATCCGGTGGTCCGACGTGATCCGCCGGATCCGGCACGTGGCCCCGAAGGCCAAGCTCACGGTCTGGTGCAACGAGGACACACCCTTTGTCTGGGCCGAACTGATCCGCGCCCATGCCAACCTTGGCCCCTACGACAAAATCACCGGCGGCTTCGACCTGCTGGCCACGATCATGAGCCCCGAGGGCATGAACCGGATTCTGACCTACCTGAAGGCCCATCCGCCACAGGATGTCGGCCAGAAATACAGGGTTATCAGCGCTTTTCTCGACAGATACGCGCTGGACGACGAGGTCGAGGAAGACGTAGCCCTGCCGGAACTGGCACCCATGGCCGATGACCTGACCGCCATCTACGAGGCTGATGTGGATCTGATCGCCCGGATGGACGACGTGACCTTCATTTCTGCCTGAGCGCGCTGCCACATAATCCGACGAATCGCACTGATCTGGGTCAGTATTTTCCGGTTTTTGGCCAATAACCGCCTGAAACGTCGCGTTTATTTGGACTTATGCACATGAAGTGTTAAGTTATAGCCCATAAAAAGAATAATGATTGAGTGGTCAACCCCTATGCCTGCCGCGCTGAGATCCCTTTGGGGCTCTTTTTTAAGTCCCCTGCTGCAACGTCCCAAACGCTTGCAGGTTGCTGCTCTTTGCCATCGTGGCGAAGGCGAGGATCGTGAATTTCTGCTTGTGACCAGTCGGGATACGGGCCGTTGGATCATCCCCAAAGGCTGGCCAATGCGTGGCAAGGACGGTGGTGAAAGTGCCTTGCAGGAGGCTTGGGAAGAAGCCGGTGTGCGCGAAAGCCGGATCGATCCGGATCCTGTCGGCACCTACACCTACAACAAACGCCAGTCGACCGGCTGGGGGATTCCCGTTGAAACAATGGTCTACTCTGTCGCTGTGGACAAACTTGAAGACAGTTTCCCAGAAGCACACGAGCGCAGGCGCCGCTGGGTCAACGCCGAAACGGCAGCCGAACTGGTCAACGAAACCGAACTGAAGACATTGTTCGAAAGCCAGTAACCCCACCCGATAGCGGTTGCCGCCCCCCTGTTTGATCGGTAATCCCCGGCAATTCCTTCCGGAGGACCTCCGTGTCACATCAAGACGAAGATCTGCGCCATCTCGATACGCTCGACCGCGACCTTGCGCGGATTTCCAATCTCGAACTCGCGACCGGGTACGCGGCACGTCCGATCGTCGCGACAGGACTTGCCCTTGTCTTCGTGATCCTGGCGGGCATTGCCGCGATGCTGTTCCTCGGGCAGACGAACAATTCTGTCATCGTCGTCATCGCGGCCTCTCTGGGCGCCTACATGGCCTTGAACATCGGTGCGAACGATGTGGCCAACAACATGGGTCCGGCTGTCGGTGCGAACGCCATTTCGATGGGTGGCGCCATCGCGATCGCCGTCATTTTCGAAAGCGCGGGCGCCCTGCTGGCAGGCGGTGAGGTTGTGTCCACGGTCGCCAAGGGGATTATCGCCCCGGAAAGCATGGGAACCGCGCAAACCTTTGTCTGGGCGATGATCGCAGCGCTTTTGTCCGCGGCTCTCTGGATCAACCTTGCGACATGGATCGGCGCGCCGGTCTCGACCACGCATTCGGTCGTCGGCGGCGTCATGGGGGCGGGCATCGCCGCTGCGGGGTTTGCAGCGGTCGATTGGACCACCATGACCGCCATCGCCGCAAGCTGGGTCATCTCACCTGTCATGGGCGGTGTGATTGCCGCGCTGTTCCTCTGGCTGATCAAGTCGCGTATCATCTATCAGGACGACAAGATCGCTGCCGCCCGCACCTGGGTGCCTATCCTTGTGGGGCTCATGGCCGGAACTTTTGCCGTCTATCTTGCGATGAAAGGCTTGGGCAAGGTGCTTGATATCGGCCTGCTGTCTGCAGTCCTGATCGGACTCGGGGTGGGGCTGGTGTTCTGGGTCGTCATGATTCCGTTCATCAGAAAGCAGTCCGAGGGACTGGAAAACCGCAACAAGTCGCTCAAGGTGCTGTTCGGTTTTCCGCTGATCGTCTCGGCCTCACTGTTGAGTTTTGCGCATGGGGCAAACGATGTGGCCAATGCCGTGGGGCCGTTGGCCGCGATCGTTCAGGTCGCGCAATCCGGCAACTACACCGACGCCATCGCCATCCCCCTCTGGGTGATGGTGATCGGGGCCATGGGCATCTCGTTCGGGCTGTTTCTTTTCGGGCCGAAACTGATCCGCATGGTTGGCGGGCAGATCACCAAGCTGAACCCGATGCGGGCCTACTGCGTCGCCCTGTCCGCCGCTTTTACGGTGATCGTCGCCAGCGCACTGGGCCTGCCCGTCAGTTCGACGCATATCGCGGTTGGCGGCGTCTTTGGCGTCGGCTTTTTCCGAGAGTGGGACACCGAGCGCAGGTTGCGCAAGGCCCGCACCATCATGCCGGACCGCCGAATCTACGGTCCCGAAGAGCGCCGCCGCCGCAAGCTGGTGCGCCGGTCTCACTTTCTGACCATCATTGCAGCATGGCTCATCACC
>Ga0307943_1001166_pt1 | contig 14504 bp, 10 predicted proteins | sample OrgLakmetagen177_FD_203149 | JGI IMG/M metagenome (GOLD analysis project Ga0307943, IMG submission 203149) | Saline water microbial communities from Organic Lake, Antarctica - #177 | ecosystem: Environmental > Aquatic > Non-marine Saline and Alkaline > Saline | place: Antarctica: Organic Lake... | reverse complement strand
GATCCTGAAGCGCTGGGGCGTACAGCCACACCCTTGCTACCAGCTCGGTTTTGGTCGCTGCTCCTGCGCCTTTTGTATTTTTGCAAGTAACGACCAGATGGCCCCCTTGCGCCAGATCGACCCGGAAGGATTCGAGCATATTGCGGCCATGGAGACCGATCTGGGGCACACCATGAAGCACGACCGCGCCCTGCACCAAGTAGCCGATGCCGGAACCCCTTACGAAGCCGTGACACCGGAGAGGGTGGCTCTGACCATGAGCACCACCTACGACCAGCCCATCCTCACCGACAACTGGGAACTGCCAGCCGGTGCCTACGGTGATTCAGCCGGCCCCCTGTAAGGGCCGGTCAACGGGAGACGACTCATGCCACATCAGTTTTACACACCCAGCTGGTTTCCGGCCACCGCCGCGGCCTCCCACTGGATCGGCCAACAGCCGCCAGCGGCCAACGAGGCAAACTATCCAGATCCGTTCGTGTCGTTCAAGGGGCGTCCCGCCCCCAGGCCCGGGCAGCGCGTTCGCGTACACAGGAACCTCAACCGCCCATCGTATTATTCGCTCCGGATGCTCGAGGGACCGACGAAAGGCAAGGTGGTCGGCTATGCACCGGCGACCTGCCTGCACGACGTCAAGCTGGCGGTGTCCGAGCCTGGGCGTAACCGGGTTCTGCGCGATAAACAGCGCAACGTACACGCTTGGGCCGAAGGCATTTTCGAGACCTGCACCGACGCGCCACCGTTACCCTATCAGCGGCGGGACGTTCGCCGTCACACCTATTTCCCGTTCAATAAGGGCCATTTCTTCGATCGCACCCGCCCGGATCAGCCGGTCACCGAGATTCAGCGAGCCTGGATCACCGGAGCGGACATCCTGGCACTGCCGGAGATCGTTTGACTTCCACTTTACGATGGTTATTATGATTGTGTAGTCGCGAGCAAGCCCTCGCACCCTGTTAGGTTAGTTTTTTCTTGTGATGCTTCACGCGCATACTTGAACCGGCCAGATTAACTCTGAGCCGGTTTTTTCTGCCTGCAAACCCGCCAAACGAGACCAGCTGGTGCCCGCCAGAGCCCTCCCCGGCCCGCCTTTAAACTTGGTGAAGGGCGAAGCGCACGCTGAGCCCGCTACTGCCTTCGCGCCCGCGATGGCAGACATGAAAAGACCCCGCACTGAGGCCGGAATGAAGCCGGTACTTGAACGCACTCGCCCTGAAATACCCCTCTTTCGCTTCAGAGCAGCCCGCAAAGCGGCGTTTTCAAACGGTAATTAGTGTCAAAAGCCTGTGACTGTCCATGAGTTGTACCCGGGAGTAATGGTGGCTGAAGGCTTGGTGGGTGGCCCGCGAAAAGGCACTGGTGGTTACGAAGACGCCGGGCATCCGCTTGCTCTGACAGAGCTGTGTGAAGTTCTTTATTTGACATCCTCCCCTCCCTTCGCAAATTGCTCAGGAAGGGAGGGGAGGATGTCAAAACGGATCAGGCTTACCAGGTCGATTAACCTGTACGTGTATTCAGTGAGCCAACCCGTCAATTCTGCTAACCCGTCCGCCAGCCCTGTCAACCAAGCCTCCGACATAGTGCGTCATCCTCTTCCAACACCGGTACACCAAAGTAAACCAGTCGGTGACTTTTTGAACGGCACCGATAACTTTGAACCCTATATCCCCTATAATAATCGCATAGAGTAGTGTGAGTTAAATATTTTTATTCAGAAGCGGAGGCACCACAATGGTATCGGAAACTCGTCAATTACATGCACTGCTGGACGAAAACAACGGATTGGTACGAAACGTTGTGGCTCCGGAGAATCTGCACATCCCAGGCCTTGCAAGCGAGAATCAGAGCGTTCGCGAGAACACCGCCATTCGAGAAGTCCTTGAGCATGTGAATTTGCTGGACTTGCCGGCACTGATGGATGCCGAGACGCTAGACCGGTTTCTGTTGCGAGCGCCATTGAAAGACTATATCAATCCCAGACGCGATATCACTCAGGCGGCTCAACAGGGAAGGACGGTTCTCCTTAAGCACCTGTTGCATCATTTACCGCCTTCGGAGTGCCCGGATACCTTCGATAACTCCGGTTATAAGACCCCCTGGGCACAGAGTATGGGCGGCGGTCTTGATCAGGCATGTTCACAGGCCATCGCCAGTGAAGACGTCGAGACTCTGGAAGTGCTGATCACTCACGACACGGTATTGCGCACCGTGTTCATGAATCACGACGCCTACCAGGTGGGTGTGAACCCGGCCAGCCCGTTGAGCTCACTGCTGAAAACGGGCCTGCGGTATTCCCCGGCCAGCGATGAAACCAACCTGTATCGCATTACCAGCCTTCAGGAACGGCTGGACGTACTGCCACTGGCTGGCTTCGACACACACGCTGGCCTGCAACAAGAGGTCCGGGCACTGGCTCACGCCCTGACCCTGGATACCCAGAGCCCAATCCAGCGTCAGACGCAAAAACGCTTGTCGCAGGCCGCGCTGTCACTTGGCATGGAGCCAGAAATTCATCGTCAGCCGCTTCGGTTTCAGGATGACCAGACAGCCACTCTCGACACCCTGATTGAGAAAACCGGAGCGATAGAGAGACGGTATCCCCGGCTTCCGTCACAGAAGGAGGCCCTGGCAACTGCCATTGGTAATAACGTGGCCCGCCACCAGCTCGGCATCGATTTGTCGCAGTCACAAAAGCTGGACGCATATCGAGAGCGACAAACGGCAGGCAATCTTCAGTTGCCCCTGGCCAACTCGGCTGGCAATCCCATAACTCTCGCAATGGGGCGTAATGAGTGGAGGTACCTGTACGACGAGCAGTTCATACGGGTGGTCGCGCAGAGGATTAGCAGAAGCCAACACGATCAGGCAAAGCCGATTGCCAAGGGACTGATCAACAAATCCCTGGAGACCTCTTCGCAGTCTCAAGTGAAGCCTTCTGCAGAAGATGTTGAGGTTTTGTTGTTTGCAGACGACGAGATTGGCGAAAGTCCCGGCAACGCCCATGAACCTGCAAGCGGACCATCACCGACATGAACAACAGACAGACGATCCACGTTATTTATAACGCCGAAGACCTCGGCGAACGGCTAACCATGGACGATAAGGAAGCCCGGCGCGCATTACGGGCCGGTAAAACGGTCGATTTGAACGAATCTACGGTGGTCGCGGCACTAGAAACATCGCTATCCGGCTGGACAGAAAAACTGGGAGACCGTGAATGGCGAGCAGTAGCACCGGAATGGCTCATGGAATTGTCCCGACCGGTTGATAGTGGAATCAGCCCTGATGAATTGCCCATCTATTCAGGGGTACCTGTAGATCAGCCCTGCCATCTTGCGGCAAAACGACTGAAACGGCTTGACCACTATGCCGGCCCGCAAGATATGAGGGCTCGGGTAGAATTAACCGAGATTGTGATGGCCACCCGGAGCGCCCGACTACTCAACTTGTTTCTGTTCAGTGACCAGTCGCTGGCCTGTCCATCGTTTCATGTGCCAGACACAGACTCACTGCGAACGCTTAAATCCGATCTGCACAAACTTGATGGGATTATTGAGCAACTTCAGGAGCGATTTCGTGGGGATATCGGCCTTGGGAACCCGGTCTCCCAAGACGGATGGCTGAACCTGTCCCGGGACCTGGCCATCAAAAGCCAGTCCCTCAATGAATTAGCCTACCTCATTAATGATACCGGTACCGCCAGCATGGCGTTGAATGCGTTTCACGATTCATGGCTGGATTTGTTTGACGAAGATGTAGAAGAACCTGCGCTTCCCAACGCGCCCTTCACCGCAACCCAATAAGAGGCGATCACCATGGCGCAAAGTCACAATACGGCCACTCAAAAAATGTTTTATCTAATCGACAACAGCGTCGGTGAGCTGATCCAAGCAACATCCGATACCCATGAAATGGAAATGATGCTGGCAAACGGGCATGCACTCAGGGCATACGCTCCGGCCTTTGTGGTCCTGCTTGAAATCGGCCATGCGCCCTGGGACTCCCTGCTGTGTGATCGAGACTGGCAGCATCTGGCTGGACAAGTTGAACCGGTACTGGAAAAGATGTCAGCGTTCCGCCCAGCCTCGATTGCCGACCCCATTACGACATTCACGCATACCCCAACGACCCTTGCGCCTGAGTTCGCCACAAGCCGCTTGCAGATTCTTGAGCGCTTTGGCGACCTTCAGGATCTGATACATAAGCGTGAATTGATCGAAATCGTCATGGCCAACAAAGCGGGCCGCCCGATCAATGAGGCGTTTTTCAGCGATTACTCGAAGATGCTGACCCGGAAGAATGTCAGCAATGACATGACACCGGAATCGCTCGCTGGACGCGCGAGCGGTGATCACGAACGCCTGATGTCACTAATGTCTGAATACGAAGATCACTTAACCTTTATGGGCGAAGAGCACCCCGGCCTGGGTGAGGAGATTGCAATGCTCGCCCAATCCATTAAAGAGCGACAACATGATACTGGTGTCCGCGAGACGGACCTTGGGGTGCCGGGCGTTGTGAGCGCCCGATTAGCCGAGAATTTTGCCAACGCCGAAGAAGCCAGGGTTCGTGACCCATCACCTATTGAAGAATCGGACCCGGAAAACGCTCCGGGATGATGAATTAAGTCGGGAGACGCACCATGACAGCCAACCTGCGAGACCTCAACGCTCATCTGACGGCCCTCTATCAATTGACGGACAGCTCATCCCAGAGCAGCCACTTGAGCCGACGCCCGGTGGCCTCACTGCTGGCATTCTCCTTGCGCATGCTGGCTGAAACGACGTTGCCGCGGGAAGGAACAACGGTGAAGCTTCAGAGCCAGAATCACGATCAGCTAACTGTTGCGGCACTGCGCGAGCGTGATCAGCCAACCCTGCGCCAGCAACGACATGAGATGTATCAGTCCATCGAACAGCTGATGACTGAGCTTGACGGCGTGAATTACTCCGCCTGGGACGCGCTTTCCGAACCGGACCGACAGCGCCTGGGTTCGATACACCAGACGCATTCGAACCTGGCAGACGATATCCAGCGTGTTGTGGAGGGTGATGTCGACCCTGTTCGCTTCCATACATGGGCGCAATCCGAGATGGGTCGAAAGGCGCTGGCCAGAGCGGTAGCCCTCGCCCGAGAAGAGCACGGGAACAACCAGAAGGAGGTTCGCGAGACTTCGCTCATCGCATCGAAAAGAGAGTTCCTGTCTGAGTTCTACAATTATCTGTCCAGCCAGTTCCCCTCAAGCCAGCCGGCTGAGAGCCGCCCCACCCTCTCTATGCGTGAAGCGCTGATACACGCCCGACAGACATACGACGCCATGGCGAGCCAGAACAACAACAAGTCAGGGATCCCGATGGAAGATCATCTGAACCAGGCTCTTGTCGGGGGCCAGAACACGCTGCGGTACAACCTGCCCGCTGTCGAGGGCATTGCAACACCGCAATACTGGCGCCAGTGGATCGATAACAATTTTGAGAGCGCCGAACAGGTCCCCAACGTCGACAACCTGCTGTCGTTTGGCCTTCAAGACCGTCTGCCGGCCTCCGAAGTGATCAGTGCGCTCAAGGCGAACCTTACCAGCCAAGAAATCAACGCCGATTCACCGACCATTCGTTACCTCGATGGCATTATTTTCGATGATCAGTACGCCTTGGTGGAACTGGGTAAATCTGGACGCAACGATATTCTGGTGCTGGATGACGAAGACGGTGAGCCGATCATCGCCACCGCGATCAACCCTCACCCATCCGAGAACGTGGTAACGACGCTGCCGAACATCCTGGTTGTGACGGCCCCGGGCAGGCGCCACCAGATTGTGCCGGTCAGCGATAACGAACTGGAGAACACCCCAACACAGGCCGAGAAACGCAAAGACCTGATCCGCACTTCAGCGGCCAACCTGGAACATCGGGCGAAACCGGATGCCGTGGAAGACCGATTGAGCGCCATTCACGGGCGCTGGCGCGATCTCATCAGTAATGCGCATGAGAAAGACGTCGACACGCTTCAATCGAAACTCAAAGGCATGACAAAGGAATTGCGCGACACGGCAAAGAGCATCGTGGCGCCAGGCTTTGGCAACGAAGCGCAAGGGATCAACGCAAGACGACTGGTGCGGTTGGCCCTGCTCATTGATCCGGGCAACGCGAAACGGGAGAAGTGGCAATTCCGAACACCGGATTCGGTCAGCACCCGATCCCAGAGCCACCCGCCCGGCGTGATTATTACCGGCGAGGAAACGCAAAGTGATGGCAAAGCGACACTGCATTTTGATCTTCTGTCCGAACAGGGAGAACGCCTGAACAAGCCGGTTAAGCTCCGGGACATATCATCAACCGGCCGCTATCGGGTGGCGGCCTATGCGGCACTTCGCATCAATCCGGAGAACCCCAGCGTCGGCAAGGAGAATCCGGAGTTCAAAGGGTTGATGACGGTCATGCTGAGCGAGGAGAAAAAGATTGTCTCAACCGGCCACTGGCTACACCCGGACGATTACCGGTCGGTGACCGAGTTTTCGCCGCTTGGGCTGACGTACAAAGATGGCCAGGGCACGCCCCTGTTTGCCGATGACATGACCGCCCGATCCGAGGAAGAGGTACACAAGCTGATGGACGCAACAGTGTACCTGTTGCACGGCAGCCTCCTTGAGCCGGATAACGCGGTGTGGGCCGCAGAGATCGCCAGCTATGACGGCGATTTCATGCTGTCAGTGGATATGGGCGATCTGGCCGGCGCCCCCAAGATACAGGTTCATGAAACCGTATTTCAGACCGCCAGCCTGGAAGACATAAAACGCCATCTGATTCAGAAAGTGGCGACCTCCGATTTCAGTAGGGAGGAAAGCGTTGATATGAGAGAGCGGATCAAAGCCATGTCGTGGGACCAAGCACGGCGCGGCATTGAAACGGCATTTGAAGAGCATGAACTTCTGCTTGAAGCGGCCCCAGGGTTGTGACCGGCTAACGGAGAGGTAACTTTGATGAACAACGAAAACATGGTGTATGCAGTATTTGAGCATGAGACGCCCGATGAACTGCAGCTTTTCACAACAAGTCATGCTCTGGCGGGGGAGTATAAGGCGAAACATCACCAAGTATTTGGCGCAGAGCCCTCCGTCGTTGCGACCATTTTACATCAAAGCCTCGATCTGCATCATGAAATGTCGGACAAAACTTGGCTGACACTGGCGGACGGTCTGAAAACACTTCACGAGAATCGACTGAAGCACTCCGTTGATCAGCCCGAAGCCCAGGAAACCGAAGGGCCGTTTTTCAACGTCACGCCATTGGACCTGCCTCACGATATTGCCGAAACGCGACTGCAAAAACTCAAGATATTTATGTCCACGGTGAATCTGCCAGCCGAACGCGAGTTGATCGAGTGCCTGATGGCTTACAAATACAGCCGTCCCGTTAACGAAGATTTGTTTACCGAGGAAAGCCGGAAAACGCCCTCGTGGCAAGAACAGATCGAATCCTCCGAACGGGGCCGTGAAACCGAGGCGACGCTGTACAGGGACTATGAAAACGTCAAGCGCCAGAACCAACACACCGCAAAGATGAACGAAACTCCGAAAAGAGAAGACCTTATAGAAGAGGCGCAACTGCTCCAGGAACGCCTGGAACTGGAACTGCTCATCGAAGCGCAAGATGAACACTTCGAGCTGATCGATGAGGATTACGAAGACCTCGACAGCGCACCCGGCCTTTAAGAAGGAGTACGAGCACGATGGGGCACTACAGCTGGCGTTGCGCCAAAACCACCCAGGGCATTCCGATCCAGCGGTACGAGCTGACTGAGGCCATCGCGTTTCTCCCCAACGGGGATCGGGTGTCTGGTTTTCTGGGGAACTACGGTGAACTCTTGCGGGCTCAATACGTGGGCCGGGACAACCAGCCGCTCCCGGAGGAACAGAACCTGCCTGACGGTATCGGCATGGGTGTTTACGAGCTAATCGGTCGTTCCCTCACGCCTCACGTTCAACCGGGGCCAGACGGCTCTATGGCCATGGCGGACATTGATCGAATGCAGGACATGGTGAAGCTGGTGCGAGTTGAAGAGGTTGAGCCAACAGACACCTATGACAGCCTGCCATCCAGCGTACCGGACCCCTGGGGCGGTTACGATTACGAGTACCCGGAACAGTGGTTGCTGGAACTGGCGAAGCGATACGACCCCACGCCCTCGGCGATCAACGCAACCGAAGGCTCCGATGCCGAGTTACAATGCCCTGGGTAAATCAACAAATGACCAAGCTGAACCCGTTAGCTGAATCCATACGCACCGAAGCCTTCCAGCGCTGGTTTGCCGGAAGCTGGTTCAAGGACGACGAGGGTAAACCCATGGTTTTGTATCATGGGACGCGACCCGATACCGTCATTGATGCGTTCGAACTCCCCAACGACCTTGATGGCGTCTACTTTACGCCCGACCCGCTCTACGCAGAGGGGTTCGTGTCGGCATTAGGGACGGATGAGGGAAAAGCCGGTGGCATTTATCCGGTGTATCTGAGCGTCAAGAACCCCTATATCGTCATTGCCGACCCCGAGGAAGACGATTGGCTTCGATTCATTGACCGAGGCCTGGATCGCCGGGAATTGCAGGCCGCGGGCTATGACGGCGCCATCCTGATTGAACGAACCACGGGCGTCGTGGATCAGGTGCAGGCTTACGACCCTGCGCAGATCAAGTCGGCCATCGGTAATACCGGTACCTTTGATCCAACGGTGCCGGACATTCGCTATGCTCGCACTGACCCCCGCTATCTGTTTGCCGGACCGCAGGCAGAATCCTCCGATTTACAGTTACTGGACCAGGCCCGCCTACTCGAAAAAAACCGCATCACGTCCGAAATCATCTGGCGAGAGACCGGCTGGCTGAGAGGCGTGGATGGGAATTGGCGATATGAGATCAGTGACGATGACGCCAGGCTGACCATCGGTATTCCGCAAGACTTTGAAGATGAGGTTCTGAACCGCGTTTATCAGGAAGTGTCGTTCAGTGAAGACGGTCAATTGGTCAAGGCCAGTTACCGAGAAGGCAAGCCCGACTATCTTGCGGCCTTCGGGCACAATCAGTCCGATGCCGGGATCAGCCTGGTCAATCATCTGACGCGGCGCGAGTTTAAGGGCATTGCCTCGATATCGGACATTGATGGCCAGATTGTCGAGATGGGCGATATTCTGGATCACCCTCGGCTCTATGCGGCGTACCCACGGCTAAAAGAACAGGCGGTACGCTTAGACCGTTCGATGCACGAAAACGATTGGGGCGAGTTTGACTGGGGTACCGGTATAACACTGAACGGCAACCTGTCTCACGGACAGATCCTGGAGGTTTTATTACACGAAACTCAACACGCCATCCAGGAAGCGGAAGGGTTTGCCTACGGCGGAATGCCCAAGGAACGTTTCACCAACCGGATCAAAGACCGGCTCAAGGAACTGAGCATCGAGCAGCAGCAAAAGGTGGATGAGTGGACCGCAACCCACAAGTCTTTACTGGATGCCGAGGGCAATACCTCGGATATGATCACCTATGGCCTAATGTATCAGTCGGCGCAACGGCTGATGAGCTACGCCAACCGTGACAGGCCCAGCGGTGTGCTGCGCCTGATCCGCAATGAAATGGGCTGGGTTTTCCACCACAAAGTACGGCAAAGCCCATCACGCCAGGCATTCGATGATCTGCAGCGCCAGTGGTATGACCTGCCAAAACGACACCGAATGCAGGCCAGGAATCATTTCCTGCGAGAGCAAAGCGCCCAAGCTGCCGACCTCATTCGCAGCGTCATCCCCGAACCGGTATTCCAGCAGTTTCGCCAGGATCAGCGCCAGCTAAAAAGTGTTCTGAACGCACTGGAAAGAGAAGCCAGCCGAGCCCGGCAGGAAACTCGCCCCCTGCAACAACTGAAAAAGACAGAAGAAACCACCGAAGCACTCCGGGATCGTCACTACTTCAGCTCAACCTACGAGATCTATCGGGCCCTGGCCGGTGAGATCGAGGCCCGTAATACCGAAACACGCCGCGGGTTGAACGAAACTGAGCGCCGAAACACTCATCCTGAACGCACAGCCGATATTCCGGCAGACCAGGCGATCGTCATTTTTCGCAACAAGAACAGCTTCAATGTCGAAGTACCCTTTCGCACCACCAACACGGTACCGGCAAACTTTCTTCGCCAGCGCGAATCGACCGCCAACGGGCTAACCCGGAACCAGGCGCAGGTGATTTCCGATGGCCTGATGAAGAACTGGAAGGCACGCCCGGAGATTGTGGCGGTCAATCGGATCAGTGAGCTGCCTGCTACCCTGCAACGCGATATCTGGGGAAAACGGGCTGCACACGATATGCGAGCGGCGTTCTGGAATAATACGGTATACCTGGTGGCGCCTCGCCTACCAAGCCGGCAAGCTCTGGAAGAGGTAGTACTGCATGAGGTGATTGGCCATTATGGATTGCGCACGCTTCTCGGCCCACAATTGGAGCCGACACTAGAGCGGATTTATGTCGACATGGCAGAAACGTCGCTGGCGGAACAAATCAAAAGCATCTACTTCAAAGAACCGCCATTCAATCAGGACGTAGCCGAACATCGCCAATTACTGTCCGAGGAGCTGATGGCAAAGCTGGCGGAGTCTGGTGAGCACCGCCAGCTTACGGAAACGCACCGATACATGGCTGACGTGCGGTCTGGCCTGCGCGATATGGGCTTTGAATTGCCCCTGACCCACTCCGACCTGCTAAACCTGCTCCACGGCGCTGAACAGGTGGTCCGTTATGGCGGTTTCGAGCGCCCAGGGGAATTTGATACCTGTTTCCGACGTGCATATCACGGCAGTCCTCATAAGTTTGATCGGTTTTCCACACAGTTCATCGGGTCCGGCGAGGGCGCTATCTCCTTTGGATGGGGACTGTATTTCACAGATAAACGTGAGGTTGCCGAGCTTTATCGCGACAACATCACTGCAAGGATGCTCGATACCGCAAATGGGCGCTTTCAGGCAGGTGAGTTAATGGAACTGCTTGGCGTGGGCTCACCGGAAGGACAGGCCATCACCTTCTTGGTGCGAGGCCAGGGATGGGACCAGATCGCGTCAGAAAACCCTGAGCTATCCGAAGCAGTAGACTATTTGCGAGAAGAGGTTTCGATTGTCGATGAAGGCGGCAGCCTCTACGAAGTCGAGATCCCCGACGAGTCCGCTTTCCTGGATTACGATAAACCGTTCAGCCAGCAGCCCCAGGGTGTCCGTGAAAAGATTGAAGCCGCTGCGGTTGACCGGGGGTTGCCCCTGGACATCGATGGCAAACCGTTGTTCCTGAAAAGTGACCCTTCCGGGCAAACGGTCTACGCGACTATCGGCGGCATCCGGGGTGAACGATACGGCAGCACGCTGCTGGGCCAGAGTGGCATCCCGGGATTGCGCTATCTCGATCAATTCAGCCGGCATTCACCAGGCAACGGAACCTACAACTACGTCATCTGGGACGCGGATTTGGTATCGGTGCAGGCCGTCAGCCGGCAACGCGAGGCGCCAAAGCAAACCAATACCGAAGCGTTTTCCGCGTGGTTCGATGACAGCAAGGTGGCGGATGATAATGGTGAGCCGATTGTCATGTATCACGGCACCGCGTCTGACATTAGTGCATTTGAAGTCGAGCGAGGCGGCCAGAATACCGGGCATCCCGGGGCTGCACTCGGCGTCTATTTAACCCGCAGCCGGCAACTATCAAACAGCTACGCAGAAATGGCCGGGCGCGATGGCGATGGCGGGCAGAATGTCATGCCGCTATACGTGAGTATTCGCAATCCCAAGAAATACGACACCGCAAGCCAGTTTTACCGTGATGCCGACAATAACGCTGGCCGCGAAACCGATTGGCGCAGTGAGATGGAGGCTGATGGCTACGACGGCATCATTGTCCGTGATGATTTTGAGGAAGTTATCGCCTTCAGCCCCAAGCAAATAAAATCCGCCACCGGCAACATCGGCACCTTTGACGCCAGCAACCAGGACATCCGGTACAGTCGTGCATATCACGGCACCCCTCATCAGTTCGATCGGTTCTCATTGGAGGCCATCGGCAGTGGTGAGGGTGCCGCTGCGTTCGGGTGGGGATTGTATTTTGCGGGGCACCGGGAGGTGGCAGAGTTTTATCGGGATGCGCTTGCCCAAGTTCCCCATGCCTCAATGATCGCAGGCTGGGACGTGCTTGGAGCCTCCGCCGTGGCCAAGGACTTGCTGAAAGGTCTACCAATGGAACAGGCTATCGATTTTGCCCGCCAACGCGAGGGCAAAATGCGCGGTCTATACGACGACACAGCGGAAGAACTCATCCGAATTCAAGGGCGCGGGCATTCGGATACCGGGAATAACCTGTACGAAGCCAAAATTCCAGACGATGACCAACTCCTAGATTGGGAGCGTCCTTTGACTGAACAGCCCACATCGGTGTATCGCGTCATTCGGGATACAGGCCTGACTGAAATGCTCGGCAACGAACCCTTCCCTGTTTCCGGGCAAATGATGTCCGGGGGCGACCTATACGATCAGTTGACGACATTCTTATCCGACCGGACACTGGAAGGCGCCAATCGGCAGGCGAAACCCGACAATAATGAGGCCGCCAGCAGATACTTCAACGCCATAGGCATCCCAGGGCTTCGGTACCGCGATCAGTTTAGCCGCCAAGCACCGGGAGAAGAAACGCACAATTATGTCATCTGGGACGACACCCTGGTCACCATCCGGGCGGTGAACGACGAGCTCCACCAAGCAACAGAGATACTGAATCCAACCGAAACCGAAGCGTTCCGGAATTGGTTCGGACACAGCGCCGTCACCACCCAAACCGGAGAACCCAAGACACTCTTTCACGCAACGGACGCCGATTTCAGCGCGTTTGATGTTGACCGGACGACAGGTGTGGCCGGCGCCGGGATTTACATGAGCGAAGATTGCCCGCTGGACACCCCCGGAGGGTTTATCATGCCGCTGTATGCCTCTATTCAGAACCCGGCTGACTTTTCCTCTGGCGATAAAGCCATCAACGATATGGCTGAGACCATAGGGCTGAAACACCTGTCGGAGCTGTCCACCATTCCCGAAATGCGGGAGTGGTCCAAGGCCTTCCGTGCAGGCATGCTAAAACAAGGTTATGACGGTGCAATGCTCGCCGGGCCGTATGGCCAAACCTATTACACCGCTTACCAGGCGCACATGGTCAAGTCTGCCACCGGCAATACGGGCATCTTCAGTGCACACAACAGCGACATTCGGTACAGCCGCGGCGCCGAGTACACCCAGCCACAACAGATCAGGGACGCCGAGAAAACCATCCCCCTGTTAATGGAACAGGTAGCAGCTGCCTACAAGATAAAAGATTTCCTGTTGGCCGAGGCCCTAGATGAAAAGCTTGAGGAAACGATGGACCACCTGGAGCACTCGCTGGCGGACATGGAAGAGGACGGATTCACCCAAATGCACTTCGATAATGCCGAACGCCATGTGCGGGACTCCCTGTACGCAGAGTTCACCGGATCTGCAGATGACTCCGAAGACAGCCTGAAAGAAATACTAGCGCAAACCTATAGGGACCTCCTTTCCCCGCGTCATTACATGGATCGACACAGCGCTATTATCAATGCGAAGGAAAACATAGCCATGTTTGGCGGCCGGGCCCGGCACGTTGGAGATGACCATATACTGGATGCGATTGAGGATGCCTACGAGAGCACGGGGGCCAACCGTGCCAGGAACAGACCAGCGCCACAAACCTTCGGAAAATCGGTTGAATCGTTACAGGATGAAGATCTGGATAACGACGAAGGAATGAGCCTGGAAATGTGAATCGACGGCTTTAGCCACAATGAGTTCACGATGCGCGCACACGGTTTTACGGATGCCAAGGTCAGCTTTTCAGATTGCACACCTGCGCCAGACGGCACATGGCGAAGAAGGCTGATTTTTAAAGCTTGGGGTAAAAAAACGAATCTCCACTGTTTTTTCGAGAATCTTGAGTCTGGCGAGAAGCATAGCCTCTGTGCATTCAGGTCTCGTGATGGCTCAAGGAGGTATTCGGCCAAAGATGGGTGTGTTGATTTTTCAGAGCCAGGGATTGAGGGTCGCATTTATGATCTCCAAACCGGCTTAAACAGAAAAGGCAACCCAGCCTGGACTTCAGCAAAAGAATAGGTGTTCTGGGGCAGGCAGCGTTCAGCGTTTCAGGAGAGCTCGTGCTCGAGTCAAAATGCTCATAGGCACGCATCGACAAATCTTTTCGAGCTTCCCGATTGCGCGCAATAATACGGCACTAATCCCGAGGCAATATGTTACGTATCGCCATTCTGGCCAGCGCCCCCATCGAAACACCCGATTCGGCAGCCCGGATCCGCAAGGCTTTGTGCTGATGTTCGGTGAGATTGACAGGCACCGGCTTGGTACGCCACATATATGTCGTTAATCGTTGCCATGCACCTCTCCGAATTCCAATGTGAAATTGCG
>Ga0307943_1001163_pt1 | contig 14535 bp, 11 predicted proteins | sample OrgLakmetagen177_FD_203149 | JGI IMG/M metagenome (GOLD analysis project Ga0307943, IMG submission 203149) | Saline water microbial communities from Organic Lake, Antarctica - #177 | ecosystem: Environmental > Aquatic > Non-marine Saline and Alkaline > Saline | place: Antarctica: Organic Lake... | reverse complement strand
CCTTGCGGCGGCGGTTGGCAAGTGTGAACACGTCAATTGCCGCGTCCGGCATGCCAAGTGCGGCCAGCGCACGGCCGCGATAAAGCAGAATTGCCGTATCAACTGGGGTTTCGTTCTCGACATCCATGGTAGCGCGCACAACGCGGTCCATCAGCGCGCGATCCTCTGGGCTGTCCAGCGCCAGCTCTGCGAATGACAGCAAGACTACGGGATCGGTCGCGTCGAGCTGCATCAACAGTTCGATATGCACCATAGCATCTGCGTTGTGGCCTTTGATCTGAGCGATTTCCAAAAGCGCCAGCCTTGTGCCGCGTTCACGGGGAAACACATGGGCGAAGATGTCAGATGTTATCGGCAGGTTGGCCTGTGCGGCGATCTCGTATTTACCAAACAGGGCGCCCAGATCATCCAATCTCGCCAAAGCATGCTCGAAATGCGCCCTTGCGCGGTCGAAATCTTCGCGGCGCAATCGGATCATACCTGCCATCCAGGCAGCATCGGGAAGTTCACGCGCTTCTTCCAACGCTGTGAGCGCCCCGTCCGGATCCCCGTCATTGAGCGCCCGAATGCCGTCAATGAAGTGCTTTTCCTCACCCGATATCATTAACCGTTGGAAAAACCCCAGCTTCAGCCGGTCGCGCTTTGGCACGGATGGCATAGGCGCCGATCCTCCGCCCCCACTTCGCTTGCGATCATGGACTGTATAGAAAAGCCCCGTTCCCGGCAGGCCAACGGTTGCTCGGTTGCCGCGCGGACTGATTGTGTATGCCGCCCCTCGGGGGCCGACAGATAATGATGCCATGGATTTCGACAAGTTCACCGTAACACCGGGCGCAAGCCTGACACGCTGCCAAAACCGGAAACCCATTATGCCCCCTCAGAGCGTTTTGTGAGCTTCGCCTGCGCAGGATCATAAACATAGCTGGCAATCGAGCCGTCCTTGATCCTTTCAACCGCGTCGTTGATCGCGAAGAGCGGCACCAGAAACCATTCTTTTGGAATAACCGGCCGCCCGAAGCGATCCATGATTTCGATATCAAGCCGCGCTGATTCAAAAATGCGATGCATCAGGTTTTCGAGACGGGTGCGGTTGATGTTGTAAAGCTTATAGGTCGCGACGATCTCGACATTCGCCATGAGGAATGTGGGTTGAAGATGTGCCCCGGCGATGCGCTTTTCGACGCTCATGTTTGTGACGCCGATCTTATGCACCAGTTCACGGTTATCGGAGACGAGCGGGTGATCCGATTTGCTGCGCAGAACATAAATTGTACCGCTTGCCTCATCGCCGTCGATTGTCTGGTCTGAAAACAGCGGGCCAGCCGTCGGTTCGGTAATCCGCCTGCCTGCCTCATCCTTGTTCAACGCACGCTGAAGCGAACGCATCAGCATGCTGCTTTCGGTACCGTTGTCAAAGATCACGCGCAAACGGGCATCCGTACGCCCTTGATCGTTGATCGTGGTTTCACCCTTTTCGGCAACGTAAGCCTTCTGACCGCTGACGATGAAAAACCGACCCTTTTCGATCTCGGCTTTCATTTCGAAAGGCCGTGTTTCACGCAGGCCGCTATTCAGCTCCTTCTGCACCGCCTCAAAGAGCGGCTTGAAGGTGTCGAAGTCTTCGCATTTGTCGCGGTTCGCTATATCTTCAGCGGCCTTTTTTTCTGCCGTTGTGCGAACGTGCTTCAATTCCGTGATGCCAGGCGCGTCGACCTCTATCCCGAGTTCAGCCAACAGCGCGTCATCATCAAGATCGTCGGCGTCGCCGGGCAACGGGCCAACAGATCCGGACAAAAGGCCCTGATGGTCCAGCGGTTCTGCCAGTTCACGACATTCTTGCACCTCGCGTATCCGGTCCAGCCGCACAGCATAGAGGCGCTCAAAAACATCTCGGTTTTCGCCATGTTGCGGCCGTCGCCCATGGTCTTGGGTGAAACGTTGTATCTCTTCAAAACCCGCGATGATGCGCTCTTCGCGCGGCGTGAGTTTGACAGCTTTCTTGCCCTCAACCTCAACGCCAAGCTCGGCGAGCAGTGCATCGTCATCTGCGGTGAATTCCTTAGCCATTGGCGGCCTCCTGCTTCATGCGGGCGAGATAGGCGACGCCTTCGGCCATCTTCTTTTCCCAGGCATCCGCCGATGTGATTGATGGCAACCGCCCACGCTCTTGCTTGAACTTCACGGCACGGCGCGCCAGATCACGCGCTTCTTCCGGGGAGAGCTGCACCTTCTTTGCAGATATGACCGCGGCAATCTGTTTGAGGCTTTCCTCACTCATGGTCTTCGCCAGGATCGCATAGGCCTCACCGAACGGGTTTATCCGGTCGATCAGATCGATATCGAGTTCGCGCACATCCATGGCAAACTTGCGCACGCCATCAATCAATGCCGTGTTGCCGCTTGCCTCTGCATCACCCGGTGTGGAAAGCGCGATTTCCTTGGCCTTTTGTGTGAGGTTCAGGGCGGCAACGGCATGTTGGCGCACAGCCTCCTGATCCTCAGCATCCAGTTCGGGGAACTTTGCCCCCACGATCTTGCCCATGCGCACCTGGGTCAATTCCTCCGGCACAAGCTCTTCGTCGAATAGGCCCCGTTCGATGGTGGTCTTGTCCTGAACAAAGGCGGTGATGACCTCGTTCAGATCGTCACGGCAAATCCGGTGTGCGAATTCGCTTTTGGGTTCGGCCAGTCCTTTGATCTCGATCTGGAACTGGCCGCTTTGGGTGTCAAAGCCAACGTTTTCCTTTGCCGGATCATAGCCGCCTTCACCATAGTCGAATCCTTCAACCGGGCCACTCTTGGCGCTTTTGGCTGTGAAGTTGAACCGTGGGGCAAGCACCTGCTCCATGAGCAGGCTCGCGGCAATTGCCTTGAGGGTGTCGTTCACGGCCTCGGTGACGGCCGCCTCGGCCGCATCCGGCTCGGCGATCAGGTTGGTGAACCGGGCGCGTGATTTGCCGATCGCATCACGGGTGGCGCGACCGATGATCTGCACGATCTCGGTCAGGCTGGCACGATACCCGACCGTCAGCGCATGTTCGCACCAGATCCAGTCAAAGCCCTCCTTGGCCATGCCAAGCGCGATGATGATGTCCACATGATCGCGGTTGTTCTTTTGCGACGGGTCTTTCAGCGCGGCGGATACCCTGTCGCGCTTAACGGCCTCATCATCCACCAGATCGGCAATCTTCAGCACCCGCCCCTCCGGCGTTTTCACAAGCTGAAAGCCCGTCACAGGGTCTGCACCTTGCCAGTCGCCAAGGGCGTCGATGATATGCTCCACTTCCCGGTGTTTGTCCTTCGTACTTTCGCGCGAATTCACGTTCGGGATGTGCAGGATCGTTTTCGCATTGGGGTCGAGCACCTTCAGGATATCGTCGGCGTAGGAGCCGGAATAAAAGAAATACCCGATATCGAGCGTTTTCAGATATTTATAGCCGTTCAGCTGCTCGTAATAGGTATAGGTGACGGTGTCGAACCTGGCCTCGTTTTCAGGCACAAGGATCGGAGCCGCATCGCCGCGGAAGTAGCTGCCGGTCATCGCGACGACGTGCACCCGATCACGGGTGATGAACTCATTCAGCTGTTTCCCGAGAATGTTGTCTTCGCTGGATGAGACGTGATGGAATTCATCCACGGCGATCAGCCGGTCATCGAAAGCCGCGATCCCGAATTTCTCCACCGCAAAGCGGAACGTCGCATGGGTGCAGACCAGAATCCGGTCCTCGCTGTCCAGAAACGCCCCCACGGATTTCACCTTGCCGCCATCCGTGCCGGGGGAGTTGCACAGGTTCCATTTCGGGGCCACCGCCCAATCGGTCCAAAAGCCAAAGTCGCTCAGCGGCTCGTCGTTGAAACTAGACCCGATAGATTTTTCCGGCACCACCACGATGGCCTGTTTGACGCCTTGATTGTGCAGCTTGTCCAGCGCTACGAACATCAGCGCGCGGGATTTGCCGCTTGCGGGCGGCGACTTGATAAGCAGGTATTGTTCACCGCGCTTGTCATAGGCGCGCTCCTGCATCGCGCGCATGCCCAGCTCGTTGGATGTGGTCGATGCGCCATTGGCAGCATAGGCGACGGACACGGATGGGATGGATTTGGTGTCGCTCAATGCCTTATCTCCTGAAAAGCTCGATATATTCGTTGAAGACGAAAAGTCGGTTCCGACGTTGTCCTGTCACTTCGGCCAGAACCCCATGTGTCACCATATCGGTGATCAGCGCGGACGCCGTGTTTGTGGTTGCCCCGATGACCTTGGCCGCCAGATTCACATCGACCACAGGGCGGGCATAGAGGTGGCGCATCAGTGCGTGGGCATTGTCCTGTCTGCGGGCGCTGAAACGGGGTAGCACATCTCGCTCGATCCGCGCCTTCATCTCCAGTATCGCACGGAAGACGCCAGCCGATGCGCGCGCCGTTTCCTCGACCCCGTGCAGGAAAAAGACCAGCCAGTCGCGCAGGTGGTTGCCCTGCCGCACGGCCATCAGGTGGTCGATGTAAGCCGTCTTGTTGCGCTCGAAATAGTCCGACAGATAGAGTGCCGGTTTTACCAGCAATCCCGTGGATGCCAAATAGAGCGAGATCATCAGCCGTCCCAGCCGCCCGTTGCCATCCAGAAACGGGTGGATTGTCTCGAACTGATAGTGCCCGATCGCAATGCGGATCAGGGGATGCACGAACAAATCCTCGGCGTGTAGGAACGCCTCCAGATCGCTCATCAGGTCCGAGACATGATCGTGATGCGGCGGAATGAAGGCCGCATTTTTCAGGCTGACGCCGATCCAGTTCTGGCTGACCCGGAATTCGCCGGGTTGCTTGTGTTCGCCCCGAACGCCAGTCAGCAAGATCTCGTGGGTCTGGCGCAGTAGACGATTGGACAGGGGCAACTCCTCCAGCGCCTGAATCGCATAGTTCACCGCGTTGATGTAGTTCTGCACTTCGGACCAGTCGTCGCGTTCTTCGGGGTTCAAGTCGTCAGCATCTTTGAACGCGTCCTCGATATTGGTCTGCGTGCCCTCGATCCGGCTGGATTGGGTCGCTTCCTTGGCCACATACATGCGGATGAAGAAATCAATGTCGGGGATCAGCTGCGCAAACGCGTTCAACTCGCCCAGGGCGCGGTCGGCGCGACCGAGCAGGTCGGTCAGTTCAGGGTCTGCGACGACCCATGCGTGACATACCCTTTCGGGCAGGAATGCCTTGTATTGATAGCGGTCCTCGGCCTGACCAGCGTGAAACTCCGTGATGTTCATATGTCAGAAAGCTACCCATTTTTTCAGTTATGGAAAATCTTATCTCAGATCGCGGCACAGCTGCAAGTTTTATGTCAGAAATATAGGCAGTATCTGATATAGAGCGTCTGCCTATGTCAAATTGGGCTCATGCGCTCACCTTGGTGGTCATTTTGGTATACATCTCGAACAGCTTTTCCAGCCGCTCGGTGTCGTTGCGAAAGCGGCGGCCGATGTAGATGCGTTCCAGCACCTCGTCATTGCGGGCGTGGGCGGCGCGGAGGTTTTCGGGCATGGTTTCGGGGTTGTAGAGATCGGCGATGGTGGCGGGGAAATGCGCCTCGCGGGCGAGCAGGATCTCTTCGGCGCAGGCGGTTAGATCGGATTTGTTTTTCTCGGTGAGTGTAGGGACGGGGAAGGTGTTCCAACCGAGAGTGTTGGAGTAACTGAAACGCATCTCCAGCCGCACGCAGACCGTGCCGATCCAGACCCAGTGCAAGCGTGAGGCGATCAGTGCCATATTCCAGAGTTGGGCATCGTAGAGGGCATAGACTTTGTTTGTAACCGTCTGATCATTCGCCAAAAGTCCACAGGGCAAATACGGGCGGTTTTCTGATGAGATGGCAGCAACAGCGATCGTATGGTTTTTCCCGATGTTCATCTCACGCATTTGATGCGACCACTTGGCCATCTCATTGGCGCTTTTATCAGGGCTGCCAAGACGCATGGTGCGCACGCCTTCAATGCGGACTTTGATTGGCACGATCTGCATAGCTTCGGCAAGGTGCTGATCTTCGATCCATAGGCAATACCGCTCATGACCTCGGATGAATTCGGCTGAGCCGTATATACGACGGATGAAACGTTTTCGTTGATCGGAGGTAAGTCCAAGGGCCTCGACCTCATCCGCATTCATTAAAAGATTGCCGCCATCGACAGGTTTGTTGCCGAAGCTCATATCCGCGACTTGCGTCAACGGTCTAAAGGTTTTCTGGACAACAACATTCGGCGCGACCACCAAATAGGCATTGATGTTATCGCCTTCTTTCAAAACTGTTTCGCCCTCATCATTCAGCGCGTAGAGTTTTCTCGATTGCCCTGCATGGTTGGAAATACCAATGATCGCTACCGTCACACCCGCATTGTGGCTGGCAAGGTTGGCCCATTTGAACGAGGTATGGGCAAAGGAAATCTCGTGTCCAGTTGCAAAGATCAGCGGCCACAGGATCGGCACCTGCTGCCCCTGACAGATGGAGTTGGTGGACACAAAGGCCGAAACGGTGGGCGTGTGCAGGCCATAGTCGGCGGCCTTCATGAACCAGCCCGCCACATAATCCAGCGACTTCCAGCTTTTGGTGCGCCCGTCAAAGATACGGCCAAGGTCTTCTTTTTGCTCTTTGCTCTGCCACGTCGATCCCAGATAAGGCGGGTTGCCGCAAATATACGTCTCGCCGCCCTCATTCTCGAAATCAATCTGGGCCTGCTCCAGCGGTGACATGAACAGGTCATCCGACTGAAACTTCACCCCCGTCCCCGTGGGTGGGCAGATCGACAGCCAGTCCAGCCGCAGCGCGTTGCCGCAGGTGATCCAGTTCTGCGCGTCCAGCGGCAGGAATTCGGCCAGCGCCTCTTTCTGGCCACGATAGGTCACGTCGCATTGGTATTCCGCAATGATCAGCGCAAGGCGGGCAATCTCGGCTGAAAAATCCCGCAGTTCGATCCCGCGGTAGTTGGTCAGGGGAATGTCACTGCGCCGCTCGGGCTCGCCCCGTTTTTTGTTCAGCTCAAACTCGATCGCGCGGATTTCCTTGTAGGCGATGACAAGGAAGTTGCCCGACCCGCAGGCGGGGTCAAACACCCGGATCTTGGCCATCCGGTCGCGCAGGTTTGCCAGCTTGCGGGGGTTGTCGCCCGCCGCCTCCAGATCGGTGCGCAGGTCGTCAAGAAACAGCGGGTTCAGCACCTTCAGGATGTTCGGCACTGAGGTGTAGTGCATGCCAAGCGCGCCGCGTTCCTCATCATCAGCCACGGCCTGAATCATCGAGCCGAAAATGTCGGGGTTGATTTGGGTCCAATCGAGGCTGCCGATGTGGGACAGATAGCGCTGGGCGATCTTGGAGAAATGTGGCACCTCGGTGCTGCCAGAAAACAGCCCGCCGTTCACATAGGGAAACGTGTCGGCCCAGCGGGGCAGGTTCGCGCCCGCGCGGTCCGCAATGGCGGTGTTCATCGCGCGGAAGATTTCACCGATGACCTCATGGGTGTTCGACCCGTCACGGTTCGCCATCTGGTCGATCGTCGCGGTGAACATATCCCCGCCGCTGAAGATGTCGGTATCTTCAGCGAAAAAGCAGAAGATCAACCGCGCCATGAAGTGGTTCATGTCGTGGCGGCGCGCGGCGGTGCCCCAGTCGGGGTTGTCCTCGATCAGCTTGACATAAAGCCGGTTGAGGCGGCTGGTCGCGCGGATATCGAAGGCGCTTTCGCGGATCTGCTTGACGGTGGAGATGCCCGCCAGCGGCAGGAAGAAGCCGAAATGATCGGGGAAATCGGTATAGGCGCAGGCGATGGTGTCGCCGGTGGTGATATCCTCGGCCTCGAGCTCGGTCCCGTCGGTGGCAAGGATGAACTTGCCCTTGGCGCGGGTCGTGGCGGGGCTGTCGCGTAGGGCGCGCAGCGTCTGGGCTACCTCACCTTTGGCGCAGGTCTTGAGGTGGATGTTGTTGGTTTGGAGCACGCCGCCGAGGTCAGACTTGTTGGACGCGCCGCTGCGCAGGCGCTTGATGGTGGTGTCCTTGTTGCCGAAGGCCAGCAGGAAGGCGTAGGGGAATTCGCACGCATCGAAGGGCTGTTCGGCCAGATCGGAAATGGCCTGTTCGATTTCAACGGCGTTCATGTGGCAGTCCAGGGGTTGATAAGGTCGATGCCGCAGTCCTCGAAATCGGGTGTATTGCGGGTGGCGACTGGGGCGTTATGGGCCCGCGCAATTGCGGCGATCTGACAGTCCGCCTGGGAAATCTGCTTGCCAGCACTGCGACGGGTGTCCGCAATATCCGCGTAGGCTCGCGCGGCAGCACTGTCGAAGGGCAGAATGCGCCCGGCCATATCATCGCGCAGGATGTGGTCAATCACATTGCTAAGACCATCACGAAGTTTGCGACTGGTCATGATGGCGACGCCATAGCGCAGCTCTGCCTCTGAAATTGCGGTCAGATAGATGCTAAGGCCGTCCTGTGCACTCAGCCATACCTCGACTGCTGGTTCGGGGGTCGGGCGTAAAAGTTCGGAAATGACATTGGTATCAATGATTATCATATTCAGGACCGATCGAAAGCGGGTGGCTCTGGCATCGGCTCACGTGCGGGAAGGTCCAGATCAGCCCCTCCGGTGGGGGCCACGCGCGCGCGGATCGACGCGGCAAGATTATGCGCCGGGCGCCCATCGCCCACCACCTGGCGCAGGATGTCTCGCGCTTCTTCTTCCATTGAGCGGCCATGCTCAGCCGCCCGAATGCGCAGACGACGTTTGATTGAATCATCAAGGTTCCTGATGGTGATGCTAGCCATGACACACTCCTGTAATGCGCATATGATAAGCAGTGATTTCAATGCAATCAAGTCAACTCACTGCTACAAAACCACTTCAGGCAGTGGTTACTACTCAAAGTTTCGTCGCTGATGTGAAGCTCTCGGCAGATGCCGTCCAGATCCACCGCACCGCCCAAACAACACTCAGGTTTCGAAGCGCCGCAGATAGACCGTGATCTCTTCGATCGGTTCCGGACTTGCAACTTTCTTGGCGTGCATATCCGCCACGCGCCGCTGCCACACCGCCATCCTTGCGCGTGATGCCACTCCGGTCATTCTGATCCGGAAAAACGGCCGCCTGTGGAAAGACGATTGCCCAAGGCACGCGCCCGCAACGAAACCCTGCGCGCCACCCGACATTGCGGCAAGGCGTTCTGGAAACGCTGGACCGGATACCACGCCGGAAGCCGGATCGAGGCGAATCTGCACGCCAGAAATCCTTCGGCGAACGCACCATGGCGAGAGACCTAGACAACCAGACTGCGGAAATCACATTTTTATCGCACTTGTGAACCGCTTCAATGCATTCGGCACCGCCGATATCATACACTTGGCATAACGTCAGCGGGGTAACGCGCAGTCACGTTCTGCAGGCGCGAGTTGCGCAACAACGCCACTTGGCACCCATTCGAAAGTTCGCTGCGCGCACTTGTGCAGATGCTGGAATAAACTAGGTTTGACGCTGAAACAAAAGGGAGTAGGCCATGCCTGACGGAAGCAAAACAGATACAGCACCACGGCGCAGCATCGTCGTAGATTCTTTCACCAACTCTGTACTGGACCCCAATGCACCGATGCTTGGCCCGGTCGAAGACGGCGGCACGATTATTGCGAATACAGCACCTGGTTGCTGGGGGCCGATGATAACGCCAAGCCTGCGCGGTGGGCATGAGGTGACGCAGCCCGTCTTCGTTGTGGGTGCCGAGATTGGCGATGGCGTGGCCATCCGCATACGCGACATTACTGTAACCTCAATCGCGACAGCTTCAGGCCATGATAGCTCTCCTGATGGCTATTGTCTTGGCGATCCATATATTGCGGGCCGTTGCCCTACCTGTGACACTGTCTGGCCCGAGACGCATATCGAAGGCATTGGCCAGGACTCAGTGAAATGCGATGTCTGCGGCAACGCGGTCACACCGTTCGAAATTGTGCACGGCTACACCGTCACCTTTGATGACACGCGCAGCGTTGGTCTAACGCTACCAAAAGCGGCAGCGGAAACCATCGCACAGCGCGCCGATCACTACTCAGCTCTGCCAGATGCCAGCCACCAGCATTCGATTCTGAATTTTGCACCATCTGACATGCCGGGGACCTTGGTGCGGATGCGGCCCTTTATGGGGCAGCTTGGAACATGCCCGTCGATCGCAATGCCTGACAGTCACAACGCGGGTGATTTTGGTTCGTTCCTTGTTGGCGCTCCCCATTCCTATGGCCTTACTGCCGAACAGTTGGCGCAGCACAAAACCGACGGTCACATGGATATTGATGCTGTCCGGGCCGGCGCTATTCTTGTCTGCCCTGTTAAGGTAAAAGGTGCAGGTGTTTATATGGGGGACATGCATGCAGGACAGGGTGATGGCGAGATCGCTGGGCATACTATGGACGTCGCGGGCAGCGTGACCCTGCAGATCGAGGTGGTGAAAAACTATCCGTTGGACGGGCCGGTCCTGTTCCCCTTAGAGGAGGATTTGCCACCCATGGCCAAGCCGTTCACTGACGGTGAAAAAGCCAAAGGACAGCGCCTTGCTGCCAAGTGGGGGGTTACTAACATCGAACCACTGGCGCCGATATCCGTAATTGGCACGGCAGCTAACCTGAACGATGCGATCGAAAACGGTTTGGCGCGCGCAGCAGAACTCCTCGATATGACTGTAGCCGAAGTGCGTAACCGTGCGACCGTCAACGGGGCCATCGAGATCGGCCGTGCACCAGGCGTGATCCAAGTGACGTTCCTGGCTCCCCTTAGCAAACTCGACGCAGTTGGGTTGGGCGATTACGCGCGCGAACAATACCAGCTATAACGATCACCGCAGCGGGCACTCCCCGCTGCGGTCATTCGATTATAGTGGAGATGATCACTCCTCATTGTTTTGTTTGGGAGCAAGAACCGTTAATTTATTTGAGGTCGTCAGACCTGAGTTTTTCAAGTCGCTAGACCGAGGCGTGACTTTGAGCAAGGTTTGCGGGCTTAGCGAAGACCAAATGATTTGAGTCTGGGCGCATTTCAAGAAGAGCCATGAGATACCGTGCGTATACTGCCCATCAGGGGATCACGCGGCAATGTCGCGAGGGAAATTGCCAGCCTGTTCCGATCTATACTCTCTTTATAAATCCTAATTGCTTGCGTTGGCCTGATACACCCCTAAACCCGCATTTCCCAAGTAGTCCGCTGATTTCGCTGTCTTGACCATGATATTTCCTATATAAATCATGGTGTTAAAGGCTGCGAGGGGCGCGTTTCATGGATCACCCAGAGGGTGCGGGCTTGCAGCGGGCAGATCGGGTGGATTTCGACCCTCGCGTGCGGCTGGAATTTCGTGGCACGCAGCTCAGTTCCGACGGCGGCCTTCTGGTGATGAGCGAGCTTGATGACGCGCTCGGGTTGTCCGATTTGGCGTCAGCGGCGCTGCGCGATACTCGCTCTGGCAAGAACACCGTCCATCGTCTTGACGGGCTGTTCCGGCAATCGGTGTTCGGGCGGCTGGCCGGATATGACGACGTCAACGACGCCGACCGGCTGGCCCTCGATCCTGTCATGCGCCAGGTCGTGGGCGGCCGTGCCGTTGACGCGCAAGCTGCCTCGGCCTCGCAGATGGGACGGTTCGAGACTGAGACGCTAGCCCTGTCCGAGAACCGAACGGCGCTGGCCGACTGGTCCCTCATCAGCCTGCAACTGAAGCTGATCAAGATCGGGGCACGTGTCGTCCGCCACGCCCGCGCCATCACCTTCCAACTGGCCGAGATGGCCGTTACCGGCCCGATGGTGCGCGCCGTCCTCGCCGCCATCCGCCGATTACGAGCGCCCCCGTCATGCGCATGACAGCGATCCACGCCCAAACTGAACGAAGGCGGCAGGACAGGTCTGCCCGTTGCGCCGAAAAACACCGCCGCCGGGACAGAACACGGCGGCTTCGCGGCCTGATCCGCCCACTTTCTGCAGCCTGCGCTACCGCAGGCGTCGCTCAGGGCGAAAAACGCTTGTCCAGCGGTCGGATTCAGGCGATCTTCACCCCAAGCGGCACGCCACTTGGGGAATGTCGGTTCAAACGTAAATTTTCATTCAAGGCGCTTTGCATGAAAACGTGTGAGGGGCTTAAACTTAGCTCGGTTTTTCTAATGCATTGGTTATGAAAATGTAACTGCCCAGTATGACTGGATGAGCCTCTGGGGCGATCAGATATTCAGCCGAGGCGCAGTTGTGCGATCAACTGATCTGACGGTTTCATCAGGGTTTCGATGACAGACCAACCCTGCTTGCGGGCGGTGCATGTCACAGTGCGTAAGCAGTAGAAAATCTCGGCCCCCCTCACGGTGCGGAAACAGCCTGATACTTTTTGCCTGACTTTGCCCATACGCAAATCCCGTTCAGCTTCATTATTGGTGAAGGGCGCGTTGGGGTCGGTCAGAAAGCGGATGACCTCAGCTTTGCGCTTTTGCAGGCGCAGCGCGAGGTTGTGGCCGGTTCTGCGTTTCGGGCGACCCCGGCGTTTTCCAGCCTTGGAAATGGTTTGCAAGGGTGGTTGAGCTTCATGGAAATCCACCGCCTGGGTGAGTATTTCATCGTAGCGCTGCAGGAGCTCACCCATCACGCCGGCCCCAACTGTGCAATCATCGGTCCGGGTGTCTGCCATGGCTTTAGCTTCCAGCAAAAAGGTCTTCATGTCGGTGGCCCACGGCTCTTTCTCAATCACGATCAGGGCCTGGAGTTCGCGAAGATGATGGGCATTGCACAAGGCGTGTTGGACGCCTTCCATCTTGAAATACGGGGCCCAGTGATCGTGCACGACAAGCCCGCAGACCCCCGTCAGAAGATCGCCTCTGCGTGACGAGACGCGGAAGTGGCTCAGGAGGGGCGAACAGATCACATGCAGCCACTGTGTTTTGCCAGCCACGCGAAAGCCGGTCTCATCCAGATGCTTGACCGCCACTAGCGGCCCACTCAGCCCTTTGAATATAGCCTTCGCGAAGGGTTGAAGGCGATCAGCTGTGCGGCCGATAAGCCGGGCCAAGGTAGCTGGAACGGCTGAAAGGCCAAACAGATCAGACAACACCAGAGAAAGACGTTCCTCCGGGATGCAATGATAGGTTTGCAAGTAGCTGGCGATGCCGGCGATCCGAGGGCCGTATTGAACTGGCCCCGCAACACCCTCAGGGAAGCCCCCGCGCGTGACAGCATCACACTGGCCACACCGACACAGATGTACCCGGTGCTCGGTTACCTCTGGCGGCGGCGGAGCTGGCAAATCAACCACCTGACGCACCACAGTATTCTCTGTCGTGCTGGCTGAGAGTGCCGCGCCGCAAGCGTCACAAACCTGTGGGTAGTGATGGATGATATGGTCAGGCGTCGACGACTGTCGCAACGTCTTCCCCTTATGGCCGGGCTGACCGCCGGTTTTGCGGTCGGATTTACCCCTCAAGCTTTGCGTCCGCTTCTGGGCAGGTGGCTTCTTCAAGCCGTCACTCGACGGGGGCTGGCTGCTGGTCTTACTGTTGAGAGCCGCTTGCCGTTCCAGCGCGATGATCCGCTGCTCAAGCGCCTTGTTCACTTCGAGCTGCTTCAAATACGCAGCCTCAAAGTAGGCCGCGCGGCCAGCAATATCTGAAAAAGGGAAAAGCGGGAATTTTGATCCTTGAGACATGCATCCGTTGATTCATGATCGAGACGTTCAGTCAACCATATTCCTTGACCCAACATGCTGGGCAGTTACTTTTTTTTCACATTAAGGCCTTTGCTTTATAAACCGTGCCGCGAGAAACTCCCATTGCCTTTGCTATATTGGTTGGGGACGCCCCTTCACTCAATTTCATCTGGATTTCTTCCATATCAATTTTAGCGCGCCGCCCACGGTAAGCCCCACGCAGTTTTGCGGCTATAATGCCTTCAGCCTGACGCTCTCGTCGTAGATTTGTTTCAAATTCGGCGAAAACACCGAGCATATCAAAGAAGGCCTTGCCTGTGGCCGTCGATGTATCAACGGGCTGTTCTGTTGCGGCCAAATGCGCACCCTTGTTTTTGAGTGCGGTGACGATCGCCTGCAAATCGGCGAGAGACCGGGCCAATCTATCAATTCGTGTCACCACCAAAATTTCACCTGGATGAATAAACTCTAGAATGGTTTTCAATTCTGAACGCCCATCAAGGGTAGCCCCACTCTTTTGCTCTGTACGGATCATACCGCATCCAGCCACCTTGAGCGCCGCAATTTGGGCATCAAGATTCTGATCAGAGGTGGATGTGCGGGCATATCCGATTTTTGCGTGATATTTGTTCATTATGGGTGTGCCTGTGGCGTTTTGTGTTCATTAATACAAAACACACCCAAAGTGAACAAATATTTGTATGCTTTAGTGTTCACCGCGCTTGTTCTCTTAGGGTATACCCATAATGACGCTACTTACGCACCAATAAAGATGTCAGATTTTCAATCCAGTCGATGGCCCCAGGGGTTTGCTTCCACGTCGGACCAAGCATCTCTACATATCCC
>Ga0307943_1001152_pt1 | contig 14624 bp, 12 predicted proteins | sample OrgLakmetagen177_FD_203149 | JGI IMG/M metagenome (GOLD analysis project Ga0307943, IMG submission 203149) | Saline water microbial communities from Organic Lake, Antarctica - #177 | ecosystem: Environmental > Aquatic > Non-marine Saline and Alkaline > Saline | place: Antarctica: Organic Lake... | reverse complement strand
GCTGCGGTGCTACATAATTTAAGGCGCTGTGCCGATGCTCGGTGTTGTACCAGCGGACGAACTTAAGCACCCAGTCTCGGGCATCCTGGATTGTTTTGAAGCCGTTAACCGGGAACCCCAGTCGGAACTTCAAGGTTTTAAACAGTGATTCTGAATAGGCGTTGTCGTTGCTCACTCTGGGTCGGCTTTTAGAGGGCGTGATGCCCAAGTCGTAGAGCTTCTCCAGGAAGGTCGCTGCCTTCATCGGGCTGCCATTGTCGGAATGCAATACCAATGGTTTATCCCGAGACGCCAGATGCTCGCGCCAGTAGGCTTTTTCAATGACCTCTCGGGCCAGTTCGCCGGTTTCGTTTTCATACACTTCATGACCCACGATCTTGCGACTGTAAACATCCATTATCAGATACAGATAGAACCAAGTGCCTTGCGCCGGGCCTGGCAGCCATGAGATATCCCAGGACCACAGACAGTTCGCTTCAGACGCCTTGTGTGTCGTTGCCATGCGTTTGCGTTCAGGCGCTTTTTGACGACCTCTGGGGTGTACCTGGTCGTGTTCATGCAGCACTCGATAGAGCGTCGATTCCGACGCTAAATAACAGCCTTGATCCAGTTGATCGGCAACGATAAACGCAGGCGGGCAGCTTTGATACTCGGCGGTCTCCAACTCCAAGTGCAACACTCGGTTTAATGAACGCTTGATGGCGCTTCCTGGGTACGGTTGATCAGATCCATAAACACCTCCAGCGGTGCTTTGAAGCCTAACCTCTTTCGAGGCCGAGTGTTGAGCTGGAAGGCAAAAGCGTCCAGCTCATCCTGGCTGAACACAGACAGGTCCGGTCAGTTCCCTTGGGCATGTACTGCCGCAACAAGCCATTAGTGTTCTCGTTAATAGCTCGTTGCCAAGGGCTGTGCGGGTCAGCGAAGTAGATCGCCGTGCCGGTCCTTTGGGTGATCTCAGCATGTCGCACCAGCTCGCGGCCCTGGTCGTAAGTAAAGGTTTGACGCATCTCCAATGGCACCCGGTTCAACGCAGTACTGAAGCCCTGAACGGCCGCTGTGGCGGTGGCACCGTCCATCTTGGCCAGGAACACCAGACCACTGACACGCTCTACCAGGGTGCCAACGGCTGAGCGATTGAAGGCACCCTTGATCAAGTCGCCTTCCCAGTGCCCAGGCAGCAGCCGTTCTTCGACTTCCGGCGGTCGCAAGTGGATGCTGACCAAATCCGGGATTTGTTGGCGACGATCAACCCCGCCGGCACGGGGGCGGCGCTTGGTGTGACCTTGGCGCAGTCAGGTAATCAGCTCCTTGCGCAGCTCGCCATGAGGCTGAGCATAAATGGCTTTGTACACGGTCTCATGTGAGACTTGAAACTCAGGATGATGAGGAAACATAGTCTTCAGTGTGCCGCTGATTTGCTGAGGAGACCACTTGTTTCGCAGCATGTCGACGACCACCTCATGGAGGTCAGTGCCCTCGACCAACTTGCGCCGGGGCCGGCAGTGCAAGCGCGCTGAACGTGCTGCGAGTCCTGCTGCTTCGGCATCATAGGGTCGGCCTTCCCCTTTAACCGCACGCCGCTTCAATTCCCGGCTCAGGGTGCTGGGTGAACGGTTCAGCTCACTGGCAATGGCACGAAGGCTGAGGCCCTGGCGCTTCAGGAACATGAGCGTAACGCGGTCGGTGGTACTGAGGTGATGATAGTGTTTTTCCATGGCAACACGGTACTCGATTAGAGGGTGTTGCACTTAGTTATTGAGCGCGCGCCCTGACTAATTGCACAGTGCCAGCACCGCCTCACGCTCCTCTGTTGAGAGTTTGTTGTGTGGCTCAAATCTTGGCGCTAGCGGTCGTCTGTCCGCACGGACGGCAGTGTTAGAGCTCCACCGCTGATAAGTGCGCACGCTCAGATTTAGCAAGGCACAAGCCTTTGTCAGCCGGGCTCCGTTGCTCTGAGCTTCCTCAATCAGAACAACCGCCTGCTGGCGATCTGGGAGGCTGGTCATTCGTCCTCGTTGTTGGGGCCCCTGATCGCCGTGGCTTTTTTTGACAGTGTGAGCAGCGCTGCCACTTCTGCCAGAGCTTTTTCCTTGCGTCGCAGATCGAACTCAAGCTGCTTAACACGTTTTTTTTCAGCCTGGGCGGCTTGTCGGCTACGCTTGGACTGTTCATCCGCCTGGGAATTGGCACCTATGCAGGCTGTTTTCCAAGCTTCGATCTGTTCAGAATCATTGAACCACTACAGTGCTTACGGCAATATTCACTGAGTTCCGCCACCGTCATTGGGGCGGTCTCTAGTGCAATGCGAAATTTTTCTTCGCTACTCCATTTGTCAGCATTGGCTGGATTCGATGGCAAAACGGCACCTCGTTTTCTGGCGGCTGTTCGCCAATTGTACAGAGTTGCTGTACTGATGCCTTCCTGACTGGATAGCACTGCTACGGTCAGGCTCTGGGGTGGCACCATCTTTTGTAGAATGGCTTCCTTACGCTCCGGTGAATAATGGGGCATGGTTGTTCTCTGAAATAATCAGCCGACAACTACGCTGACACATAGGAGGGTGGCCCGGGTTAATAACAGTCGGTGTGGTCATATTATTTCGTAGAGAAGGCGATAAAGCGCCCGCAGAACCCATGATCCGTTACTACATCAGTTCGGTCGAGTTGAGCGTAAAAAAGCTCGCCGAAGGGGCCCGTCAGCACTGGTATATCGAAAATTGATTGCACTGATCTTTGGACGTTGCACTTCGTGAAGACGCCTGTAAAATCCATCGTGGTTATGCCGCTGAGAACCTTGGGTCAGTGCGTTATGTCGCGATGAATTAAAAAATGTGAAACGAATTTTAAAGGCGGCATCCGGCGCAAACAGAAGAAAGCGGCGTTGGATGAGAACTACCTTGCTGCGATTCTCGTTGAAAAAAATGTTTCATGCGCTTTCCCTGCCAAGAACACGGCTGGGCTATCGCATATTGAAATAGGTTTTCTGAGGAGAATGCTCAGGGGCTTCGCATACTGGCGTTTGTTTATTTAATACAGCGATCCAAGATAAAAATATGACTAAAAAAAATGTTTTGATTAATGCCGCCAACCTCCACGTAGGCGGCGGCATACAAGTTGCAACATCATTCATAGACGAACTCTCTCGAATCGACTCTGAAATTATCGATTTTCATATAATTTGTTCAAGCGAAGTTGATAATGGCTTAGCCAAATCTGGCACAGATACAAGCAAGTTTTTATCTTACCGTGTGTTTGATGTGTATGGCCTTGGGTCGTCGTTAAGAAAATTTTCCAAATTATTGCATGGGTACGATGCGGTATTCACAGTGTTTGGCCCAGATTACAGACTCGGAAGTCAAGCTAATACGCTGGTTGGGTTCGCTCAGCCCTGGATTATTTATCCTGAAAATGAAGTTTTTTTGAGTCTTCATATCCTGTCAAAGGTTAAACTTAGGTTAAAGAACCTTGTGCAAACCTTATTTTATAGAAAGGCGTCAAAGCTTGTTGTTGAGTTGCCGCACGTTAAGAAGTGCTTGGTCGCTAAATCAATAGCATTAGAGGATTCAGTGGAGGTAGTGTACAACTCTGTTGCGAGTCTTTATTTTCAACCTGAACGCTGGGAAAAAGTTGAAGTTGAGTGCTTTGAGCCCGCCTTCAAGCTTGGTTTTGTAGGAAGAGATTACCCCCACAAGAACTTGAAAGTTCTGCCAGAAATTAGGACTATTCTGAGTCGTGACCATGGACTTGATGTTGAATTTTTTGTCACCCTTAGCGAGAAAGAATGGGCAGCTAAATCAGCAGCCTTCAGGCAGTCTGTTAATACCGTTGGAGAGTTATCTGTATCGCAATGTCCTACCTTTTATCAGAAGATGGACGGCGTTATATTTCCAAGTTTGCTGGAGTGTTTTTCCGCAACTCCTCTGGAAGCTATGGTCATGGAGAGGCCATTATTTGCCTCAGATCGTGGGTTTGTTAGGGATGTTTGTAGCGACTTTGCACATTATTTTGACCCGCTTTCGCCAGACTCGGCAGCGGAGGCTATCGGGAAGTACGTTAAAAATATTAATGGGGCTGACCACCTCAGGCTCGCAGCGGGAAAGGCGCACGCTCAGTCTTTCTCGTCTGCGGGAGGGCGAGCTAAAGACTACGTTCAAATTCTCGAACAGATGGTGATTTGAGTGATGATTAGTGAGCATGTCGTGCGGATGAAGTTGAGTTTTTATTCGATTTTTAAGGGAAGGTCATATTTGTGATTTTTTGCGGTGACGTAGCATTAGCCAACGAAGATTCATTCACTTTCACCGGTTTCGATTGCTTGGAATCAAAACCTTGGTGTCTGAATCTTGAAGGCGCCATATTAACGCAGGGTGGCGCTCCCCCTACTTGGGGTACTTATAATTCAGAAGATTGGCTAGACAGCTTTTCCCATTTTCGTTTGGTGTCAGTGTGTATTGCAAACAATCACATTCACGATATTCCCGAAGGTATCGCAGTTACTCAACAGTATCTGGCTCGTCATAATTTGCAAAGTTTTGGCGCTGGAATTGATGCGATCGCAGCTGCTAACTCGGTGACAACTGCTAGCTGTGGCGAAGACTACACTTTATTGGGTTTCGGTTGGCGCATGATTGGATGTAAGCCAGTCACCAAAAGCTCGCCGGGCGTTAATCGCCTAGAAGGTCGGCAGGTTCTTTCTCAAGCCCGGGCGGCGTTGGAGAAGGCGGAGGGTGGAAAAGTCGTTGTCGTCATTCACGGTAATTATGAGTTTGAGAAGTACCCCCAACCTGCCCATCGCAAGCTTGCTCGAAAATTAATTGACGAAGGAGTGTATGCAGTTATCTGCCATCATCCTCATATTGTTAGTCCAGTGGAGCGCTATAAGGGGCGGACCATTGCGTACAGCCTCGGTAATTGGGCGTTCTCTTATGGGCGGTTCTTTGGTGGACGTCTGAAGTTTCCGGAATCAAGCTTTCATCAGATTGCGGTAGAACTGAATGACAACGGGGATAGAGTGCACCACGCTCGATTTGAGCCCCCCAATACTGTTCGATACCTGCGAACTGAGTCTGTTGGCGCAGAGGATTTTTCTTTGAAGCCTGAGTTCGAAGGATTTGATGACACAGCTTATCTTGCGTGGTTCAAGAAAAATCGTATCAAACGCCGTGGTTTGCCAATCTATCGGAATGCGGATCAATCCTTGGGGAATCAGCTCCGAAATTGTTGGGTTTGGGTTCGACAACGTTTAATAGAAGCGGCCGTTGTGCTTCGGTTCAAGACAATGGATCGGAGTTAGTAGCCGCTTTGATCTTGGATTCAATAAAATGGTCAGTGCGCACAGAATCTGTGAATAGTTTTCGGATGCCAAGTTAAATCGAGAAACAGGATATTTAAAAATTGAAAGCCTACACGTTTTATCAATCGTTGCCGGTTTTTCTACAAAACCTTGTCTGTACACTATATGGGTTTAAGGAAAGTAAAAGTCGTTACTCCAAAGAGTTTTTTACTTTTCTAGATCAGTTTCGTGATTCGGATTTCAGCGATGCACTTAATATTCGTAATACAAAGGCAATAAAATTAGAGTCTATTCTACTGTCAGCAAAAAAAAGTGGTCTCTATCCATTTTTACAGACGATTCCAGATTCAAGAATTAAGGAAGCCCCTTGGGATGTGCTGTCTGAAATTCCGGTTCTCTTGAAAGACGATATTCGAAAACTAAAAGCACGAACACCCAATGACAAGTCTCTTTACTCGGTGGTCACTAGTGGTACTACTGGTAAATCATTATTATTTTTTAAGGATAAAGAGTCCATTGCAGCTCAGTGGGCCATTTGGTTTCGGCACAGATTTAGATTTGGGGTAAAGTTAGGCGATATCAGTGTGAATTTCACAGGAAAGCCGGTTGTTCCACCTAATCAGTTGAAGCCGCCTTATTGGCGCTATAATGCAACTCAGAAACAACACTTGATCAGCATGCAGCACATCAAGATTGACAATATTGAATCGATTGTCAGTTTTTTGAATTCAGTAAATCCTAAGTTTTATTCGGGATATCCAAGTATAATTTCTGAAGTGGCGCGCCTCGCACAACTGAAAGGTTTGACTTTAGATAAAGACGCTGCTCCCAATGTTGTCTACACTGGAGCCGAAAAACTTTTGGAGTACCAAAAGGAGTCAATTGAGTCTTGGACAGGTTCAATAGTTACAGACCAATACGGGTTGTCGGAAGGCTGCTGCAACTTTTCAAAATGTGAGCATGGGAATTATCATGAAGATTTTGAGTTTTGTCATATTGAAATCGCGGACGCAGAAACGCTGCCCAATGGCTCTGTGCGGGGGCGTCTTCTTGGAACAGGATTCTTCAACCATGCGATGCCATTTATAAGGTACGACACCGGTGATATCGCAGTAATGGCTCCTGAGGACTTTCGTTGTGAGTGTGGCAGACAAAGCAGAGTTATTTATTCGGTTGATGGACGTTCCGATGATTTTGTTCTGACACCCGATGGCCGACGAGTGATGCGCTTTGATTATCTATTTAAAGACACGGATGAAGCCCTTGAAGCACAAGTAATTCAGGAGCAATTGGGATCCGTAGTTATAAAGGCTGTGTTGTTGGGAAAAGGTGACAAGCAGCAATTTGAGTTTAAGGTGCGCAGTCATTTTGATGAATATATCGCGGCTAAAATGGATCTGACCTTTGAGTACGTTGACGAAATAGAGCGAACAGGCAGTGGGAAATTTAAAGCTGTTTTGAATCGGCTTTATTTATAAATTGAGCATTAGAAAACTTCTTCGATTTTATTGAGCTGGCTCAAAATAATAAGGTTTTATTATGCATTTTTCAAAAATCTCTGTCGTTGGCCTCGGCTATATAGGCCTGCCAACGGCAGCTGTGATTGCTTCTCGCAAGCGTGAAGTCATTGGTTTTGATGTTAGCCCAGAAGTGGTAAATACCGTCAACAAGGGCGCGATCCACATTGTTGAGCCAGAACTGGACATGATTGTTCATGCCGCAGTGAAGGAAGGCTACTTACGAGCAACACTAACGCCAGAACCAGCTGACGCATTTTTGATTGCGGTGCCCACGCCGTTTAAGGTGGAGCAAGGGAAAAGCCACGTGCCGGATTTGAAGTATATTGAATCTGCAGCGAAAGCGATTGCGCCGGTGCTGCAGAGCGGCAATCTGGTGATTCTGGAATCCACCTCGCCGGTGGGCGCTACTGAGCAGATGGCCGCCTGGTTGGCGGAAGCCCGGCCGGACCTTACGTTTCCCCAGAGCCACGGTGAACAATCGGATATTCGCGTTGCTCATTGCCCGGAGCGGGTGTTGCCCGGCCATGTGATTCGTGAGCTGGTTGCTAATGACCGGGTTATCGGCGGGATGACGCCGGCCTGCTCCGCAGCGGCTTGCCGTTTGTACGAGATTTTTGTGGAAGGCGAGTGTGTAACCACCACCGCCCGCACGGCGGAAATGGCCAAACTCACTGAAAACAGCTTCCGCGATGTGAATATTGCCTTCGCCAACGAGCTGTCGCTGATTTGTGACAAGCTTGATATTGATGTGTGGGAACTGATTGATCTGGCCAACCGACACCCTAGAGTAAATATTCTTAAGCCTGGCCCTGGCGTAGGCGGGCACTGTATTGCCGTGGACCCTTGGTTTATTGTGAGTGAAACCCCGGAGCAGGCCCGGTTGATTCGCACCGCTCGGGAAGTGAATGACGGTAAGCCGCAATGGGTGATTGATAAGGTGAAGGCGGCGGTGGGTGCTTTTCTGCTAAAGCATTCCGGGCACACCGCGAAGGATGTTTCGGTAGCGCTGTTTGGTTTGGCCTTCAAACCAGATATCGACGATCTGCGGGAAAGTCCGTCTCTGACCATCGCCCAGCAGCTGAACCAAAAATTGGCGGGGCCGCTGTTGCTGGTGGAGCCGAACATTCATGCGGTGCCAGGCTCTCTGGCGGGATGTTCGTTGCTGAATCCCGAACAAGCCATGGCACAAGCGGATATTTGCGTTGTGCTGGTAGCGCACAAACAGTTCCGTGGACTGAATTTTTCAGCCAAGTCGGCAGAATTCGTGATTGACGTTGTGGCTAGTGGCCGCGCCTAGCAAGGAGTTTGGTTTGAAGGTACTAACAGTTTTTGGCACTCGCCCCGAAGCCATCAAAATGGCGCCGTTGGTTTTGGCGTTGCAGGGCGATGCACGGTTTGAGTCTGCATTGTGTGTAACCGGCCAGCACCGGGAAATGCTGGACCAAGTGCTTTCGCTGTTTGCGTTAACACCGGATTACGATCTGAACATTATGAAGCCGGGGCAGGATCTAACGGATGTCACTTCCGCTATTTTGCAAGGCATGCGTGGGGTGCTTGCCGACGCAAAGCCAGACCTGGTGCTGGTACACGGTGACACGGCGACCACCTTCGCCACATCTTTGGCTGCCTATTACCAGCAGATTCCGGTAGGACATGTAGAGGCGGGTTTGCGAACGGGCAATCTGTATTCCCCTTGGCCGGAAGAAGCGAATCGAAAATTGACCGGTGTGCTTGCCGCCATGCACTTTGCCCCTACCCAAAAATCTGCCGATAACCTGTTGGCCGAGGGCGTTACTGGAAGCGCCGTGCACATTACGGGCAATACGGTGATTGATGCGCTGTTCAAGATTGTAGAGCGGTTTGATAAAGATGCAGAGTTGGCGGGCTCATTGGCTGAGAGTTTTCCGTTTCTGAATCCAGATCGGCGCGTGATTCTGGTAACCGGCCACCGCCGTGAAAGCTTTGGCGGCGGTTTCGAGCGAATATGCGAGGCGCTGAACCTTACCGCCAAGGCATTTCCGGATGTGGACATTGTGTACCCGGTGCACCTGAACCCCAATGTGCAGGAACCGGTAAACCGCTTGTTGAGTGGGCTGAATAACGTGCATTTGGTCGAGCCGCTGGATTATTTGCCGTTTGTGTATCTGATGAGCCGTTCTTACTTGATACTCACAGATTCCGGTGGGATTCAGGAAGAAGCACCTTCACTCGGAAAGCCCGTATTGGTAATGAGAGACACCACCGAGCGCCCTGAAGCATTAGAAGCCGGCACTGTGGAGTTGGTCGGTACAGACGTTGAGCGAATGGTTGACCGACTGGAGGCGTTGCTGATGGATCAGGTAACTTATAACAGGATGAGCCTTGCGCATAATCCCTATGGCGACGGGCAAGCGTGTACGCGAATATTAAACATTCTGCAGCCCTAGCCTGGCAGGCTTACATATTCCACCGTTGCTTGCGCGGATTCGGATTCTTAATTTTGAGGTTTTAATGAAACAAGTTCTTCAAGACATGGGGCAGGGTGCAACAACTGTAACTGCAGCACCGTCGCCTGGGTGCACGTCAGGTAATCTTTTGATCAACACGTCAATTACATTGGTTTCTGCTGGCACTGAAAGAATGCTGGTGGATTTCGGCAAAGCCTCGTACCTCCAGAAAGCCAGGCAGCAGCCTGAAAAGGTCAAGATGGTGCTGGAAAAAGTACAGACGGATGGCTTGATGACCACGGTAGAGGCCGTTCAGTCCAAACTGGCTCAGCCGCTGCCACTTGGGTACTGCAATGTAGGTGTGGTTTCCGAGGTTGGCAGTGGTGTGGAAGGCTTTAAGCTAGGGGATCGGGTTGCCTCAAATGGCCCTCATGCTGACGTAGTCCGTGTGCCGCGTAATTTGTGTGCGTTGATCCCGGATACTGTCTCTGATGAAGAGGCGTCGTTCACCGTAGTAGCTTCAATTGGGCTTCAGGGCATTCGGCTGGCAGAACCTACGTTGGGCGAGAGTTTTGTCGTCACCGGTGTGGGTCTTATTGGTTTGTTAACCGTGCAGCTGCTGCGAGCCCATGGTTGTCGCGTTCTGGCGATTGATTTTGATGAGTCCAAGCTTGCCCTGGCCCGCGAATTTGGCGCAGCAACTTGTAACCCTGCCAAGGGCGAAGACCCGGTGGCGGCGGGCATGGCCTTTAGTCGCGGGCGTGGTGTTGATGGTGTGATTATTACTGCATCCACCAAATCTACCGATCCGGTTACCCAGGCAGCTCGCATGTCGCGCAAGCGGGGGCGGATTGTTCTGGTGGGCGTTACCGGGCTTGAGCTGAATCGCGCAGATTTTTATGAGAAAGAATTAAGCTTTCAGGTTTCCTGCTCTTATGGCCCTGGCCGCTACGATCCGGCGTATGAAGATCAAGGGGTGGATTACCCGATAGGCTTTGTTCGTTGGACAGAGCAGCGCAATTTTGAAGCGGTGTTGGATATGATGGCCGGCGGCCAATTGAATGTGAAACCGTTGATTAGCCACCGTTTTGATTTCGAGAAAGCGCCGGATGCCTACAATACCCTCACCGCTGAAAAGTCAGCCTTGGGGATTTTGCTGGTTTACACGAGTGCGCCAGAAAGCCGTAGTGTAAAAACGGTGACTTTAAAAAATGGCGTCACTTTTGATTCGCAAAAGCCAGTTGTGGGCTTTGTAGGTGCCGGTAACTATGCGTCCAGAATGCTGATTCCCGCGTTTAAAGCGGCAGGCGCTCAGCTTCACTCTATTGCGACATCGGGAGGGATTAACGGGGTTGTTCACGGTGAAAAGGCCGGCTTTGCCGAGGCCACTACCGATACCCAGGCAATGATTGATCATCCGGATATCAACACCATTGTTGTTGTTACCCGCCATAGTTCCCACGCTTCGTTTGTTGCCTCAGCGTTGAGTGCGGGCAAGCATGTGTTTGTCGAGAAGCCCCTGGCGGTCACTCATGAAGACTTGCAAAAGGTTCGCGATCAGTTTGAAGCGAACCAAAAGGCGGGCACCCGTGGCCATTTGATGGTGGGTTTTAACCGCCGGTTTTCACCTCAGATCCAGAAGATGAAGGCGTTGCTGGCGGCGATTAACGAGCCCAAATCGTTTATTATGACGATGAATGCTGGCGCTATCCCGGCAGATCACTGGACGCAAGACATTGAAGTGGGTGGTGGCCGTATTATTGGTGAGGCCTGTCATTTTATAGACTTGATGCGCCACCTGGCAGGTTCCGAGATTGTCTCTGTACAGGCCCGACGAATGGGTGATGCACCGGGCGTTGCAATCACTGAAGATAAAGCGGCAATCACCCTTGGCTTCGCTGATGGTTCTTTTGGAACAGTTCATTATTTTGCAAATGGTGCCGCAAGCTTCCCAAAGGAACGAGTGGAAGTTTTTGCCGCCGGTCGCGTTCTGCAGCTGGATAACTTCCGTAAATTGAAAGCGTTTGGCTGGCCAGGTTTCAAGAAAATGAACCTGTGGAAGCAAGACAAAGGCCAGGGTGCCTGTGCAACTGCATTCCTGGGAGTGATTGAGAACGGGGAGGCCTGCCCGATTGCTCCCGAGGAGATTTTTGAGGTGGCGAGGGTGACCATTGAAGTGGCTGAGCAGTTGCGGTCCCAGGTGAATTGAGGATCTCTCTTAATCCACTGGCACAATCAGATTTATTTATGAGTTTCTGCTGTTGATGCTAATCAAGGTTAAAGCCGTGTTCGCTTTGGGGATTGCCAACATTCTCCGAGTAATATGGTTTCGTTTTAGTGTGCGTGTTGGTCTCAACTCTGTGAGAGGCTTGCGATCGGCTGTGCCCAACGGCCCATTCTTCCGAGAAGAAGCTTTTTCTGGTGAAGCCGTCTCAGACTATAAGTATGCACCCATTGGTTTTGGTTATATTCCCCTTGGAGATGACCTAAATCCGCCTGACTGGCATACGAGCATTCTGACCGGTCACCGTTGCCCAGATCCCGAGAGCCCTTGGTATATCATTCCCGATTTCACGAGTGAACTGGGTGATATCAAAGGGGTATGGGAGCTTTCTCGGTTTGATTGGGTGTTGGGTTTCGCTAGGGAATATCGCGAGGGAAATATTGCCTCGCTTGCCAAGCTGGAAACCTGGTTGGAAAACTGGGCAAGAGTAAACCCACCATACTGTGGCCCGAACTGGAAGTGTGGGCAGGAAGCCTCAATCCGTGTAATGCACCTGGCTATGGCCGCCATTATTATCGAGCAGGTTGCTAGGCCTGAAAGGGCTCTACTGCAATTGGTTGAAATTCATCTGCAGCGCATTGCTCCGACGATTCTTTATGCGATTGCACAGGATAATAATCACGGTACATCCGAGGCTGCCGCTCTTTTTATTGGGGGAAGCTGGCTTGCAAAGCATGGATTTGCTGAAGGTGAAGGTTGGCAGCGGCAGGGCATAAAATGGCTGGAAAACCGTGCCCGCCGTTTAATCGAAAAAGATGGCAGCTTTAGCCAATATTCGGTTAACTATCATAGAGTAGCGTTAGACACTTTCTCGATGGTGGAGGTGTGGCGAAAGAGCTTGGGCTTATCTGCGTTTTCTGGCCATTGGTATGCGAAGGCCGCGGCCGCTACCGAGTGGCTAAGGGCCATGTTGCAGCCTGGCGGCGACGTCCCGAACCTCGGTGCTAACGATGGTGCCAGGCTGTTTCCGCTTGCTGCCACCGATTATCGCGATTTCCGGCCCTCGGCTCAGCTGGCAAGCGCTCTGTTTTGCCAGCGGAGAGCGATTCACGATTCCGGAGAGTGGGATGTTCCTCTTCAATTATTAGGTATTGAATTGCCTGAGGCTCAAGCGCGGGTTCCGGCCAGCGTGGAATTTGATGATGGCGGCTACGCAATTCTGCGAAAGGAGCAATGCTTCGCACTGCTCAGGTACCCTCGCTTTCGCTTTCGCCCTGGACAAGCCGATGCGTTGCACCTGGATGTGTGGTTGGGTGCTAGAAATCTTTTGCGGGACGGTGGTTCTTACAGTTACAACACCGAAGAGCCTTGGCAGTCCTATTTTCCGGGTGTTAAAAGCCATAATACGGTGCAGTTTGACGGCCGACACCAGATGCCCAGATTAAGTCGTTTTTTGTTTGGGGAGTGGCTGAAAACTTGCCGTTATGAGCCATTAGCCGACACGCCTGAAGGCAAAATGGTGCTTGCGGGCTACCGCGATTACAAAGGCGCTTCACACACACGCAAGGTAATTCTTGGCAAGAGGCAACTGCGCGTAGAAGATGAAATCGACGGGTTTAGTGATGCTGCAGTGCTGCGCTGGCGGTTGGAACCGGGTGAATGGCACTTAGATGGCCAAACGGTGGTACGTAACGGCGTATCTATTGCGATTGTAGCTAGCGTGCCAGTTATTCGCTGCGAGCTTGTGAATGGATGGGAATCCCGTTATTACGGCCAGAAGACTGAATTACCTGTGCTTGAAATAGAGGTGGCCGAGCCTGGCAGCCTAACCACGGAAATAACCTGGAAGACGCTTTGAAAGTTCTCTATTTTCACCAGCATTTTGTGACCCCTAAGGGTGCCGGAGCGATTCGTTCTTATGCTATGGCACGCAAGCTTGTTGAACGCGGCCATTCGGTAACGATGGTTTGCGGCAGTAATACAACTGGCACGACGGGTCTTGAGGGGCCGTTTACCAAGGGCAAGCGCAATGGTGAGGTTGATGGCATCGATGTGATCGAGCTGGATTTGGCCTATTCCAATAATGATGGGCTGCTCAAGCGAGCTTGGACATTTTTGTCGTTTGCTCTGCGCAGTATCTGGATTGCGTTAACCGCAAAGTACGACTTGGTATTTGCAACTACAACACCTTTGACAGCGGGCATTCCGGGAATTTTTGCCCGCTGGTTAAGAGGCAAGCCCTTTGTGTTTGAGGTACGGGATTTGTGGCCAGAGTTGCCTAGGGAAATGGGAGTGATTACAAATCCTGTGGTGCTTTGGGCGATGGGAGTGTTGGAATGGGTGAGTTACCACTCCGCGCACCGGCTAGTGGGGCTGTCCCCTGGTATCGTTGAAGGCATTAAAAAACGTGGTGTACCTGTTGAAAGAATCGCCATGGTACCCAACGGTTGCGACCTAGATATTTTTACCGATTCGGCAACGCCATGGCGTCCGAACGGTGTTTCTGAATCAGACCTGATGGCGGTATTCGCCGGCACTCATGGGATGGCCAACGGACTGGATGCCGTTCTGGACGCAGCTGGAGAGCTAAAAAGGCGTGATTGTAGCGATATTAAATTTCTGCTGATTGGTAGCGGTAAGTTGAAGCCCGCACTGGTGGCCCGAGCAGGACGCGAGGAGCTGGATAATGTGGTATTTCACGAACCGGTTAGAAAGAGGGAGTTAGCCGGTCTGATGCGAGCAACAGACGTTGGCATGCAGATACTGGCTAATGTGCCGGCCTTTTACTACGGCACCTCTCCCAATAAGTTTTTCGATTACATCGCTGCGGGCGTGCCGGTGTTGAACAACTATCCAGGATGGCTGGCTGAGATGATTGAGAAAGAGCAGTGCGGCTACGCTGTTCCCCCAGCCGATCCGGTGGTTTTTGCGGACGTACTTGAACAAGCCGCTGGTGAGCGAGACCAGCTGTCAACTATGGGGCAAAAAGCCAAGGCCTTGGCTAAGCGGGAGTTTGACAGGGAGAGGATGGCCGATGAGTGGGTGCATTGGGTGATAGGAGCAGCCAGATGATAAAGCGTTTGTTTGATGTGTTTTGCTCGTTGCTTGGGCTAGTGATGCTGCTTCCGATAGTTTTGGTGGTTACACTTCTGATTCTCTGGA
>Ga0307943_1001140_pt1 | contig 14741 bp, 16 predicted proteins | sample OrgLakmetagen177_FD_203149 | JGI IMG/M metagenome (GOLD analysis project Ga0307943, IMG submission 203149) | Saline water microbial communities from Organic Lake, Antarctica - #177 | ecosystem: Environmental > Aquatic > Non-marine Saline and Alkaline > Saline | place: Antarctica: Organic Lake... | reverse complement strand
CTAGTGGTTTTTGCGGACGTTGCTGTATCGGGGGCGCATTAGTTCCTGATGCATTCGGATCTTGTGCATTAGAATTATTATTCATATCACTACCACTATTCATAACACTATCAATGTCTATGGTATTTGATGTATTTGCCGGTTTTGCACTCGGTCCTTGCGGCGGGTTTTCTGTTACGGGCGTTGATACTGGCGTTGCTGTTGGCGTTGCTGCTGGCGTTTCTGCTGGCGTTGCTGCTGACGTTGCTGCTGGCGTTGCTGCTGGCGTTGCGTCGGCGGAATTTTCCGGGTCGGTTAAACCTCCTAATGTATTGGTTGATGCTATAGAACTTCCAGGTATACTCGTATTTGTTGCTGATGAGCTCCCTGAACTTCTATCTGTATCGTCAGATTCGATGCTGGCGGTCATAGCGCTATCGTCTGAACTTACTGTTGAGTTACTTCCATCTTCAGAAGCTCCAGCAGTTTCATATTGAGAAATACCAGAGCTATCGGAGTTTCTCGGTACTGCCGCGGATGTGGTTGTGGATGCTGCAGCGGGTGTGGCTGTGGATACTGTCGCGGGTGTGGTTGGGCTAACCATTTCAAGATTCCCTGAGGGGTCTGTTGGTGCAGCTTCTGCTGATGCATTAGGGCTATTTGAGTTTCCCCGTCCTGTCGCGCTTGTGGTTGTTGCTGTTGATGCATTAGAGCTACCTGAGTTTTCCGTTGTGTCAACCATTTCAACAGTCCCTGAGGGTTCTGTAGGTGCAGGTGCACCACCGGCGGTTATGGATACTTCTTTACTGTTATTTTTATGTTTTTCAAATTCTTCATCATTTATCGAATACAACGTAAACGGAAACGAATCTTCAACCATATACGTTTTTTCATTTTTCAATATGCTTACACCGTGTGAATTAAAAGAGAGTGCTTTTGATTTTTCTTGAATAGTTTTAGTAACACGATTTAATATGTCGGTCTGATTTTTATAAAACGCCATCACATTTTCTTTTTTGGATTCATCCTCTAGATTATATATTTCTTTATTCTGTATATCTATTAATCCTCCTGGACTTACATAGAGAGAAATAACTTTTTCTAAAGTATTGATTCTATAAACTGCAGTATCCAAGACGTTTTTAAATTCTGCGAATTCTTCGTCGGACGGTCTAAGCTTAATATCGGTAATTTTATCCATAACGGTGGTAAATGCCTCGTCTAAATAACTCTCTTGAGTTAAAATGATTATTTCAAACGTAGCATCCATCCCCGCTCCACAACCAAATTTATTAAAACGTTTCATAGCAATATCATCTTTAATATGTTGTTTAAATAAGTCGGAAAAGTTTTTACCAAGAGGATTGTTAACTATAGTGTTACTAGGGTTTAGCGTATTATGTATAGAAATTATAATTTTCTCTCTATCGACAATATCTTTTAATTGTGCTTCAAATGTAGTCATCGTAGTGGAGGCCGGAATAAACAAAGAAAACACATTTTCGGTTAGTTTTTGTAGGATATTTTTCTTTGATTTGGATGTTTCTGTAACGATCTTTTTGATGCCTTTATTTATTGTGCGGTCCATAATATCATTTATTTGTTGTTCTGTTGCTGTTCCGGTCAGTATAGGTTCTCCTGCAGGAGACATTAATTCATCCACATATTGGTTGATAGAATCAATATACTCATTTATTATTTCATCCGCCATTTTGTCATTTGTATCTACAACAACCCTTGCTCCTCCTCGTTTTAATGTTTTATATCTAAGATTTTTCATTTTCCGTCTGCGACGACTTCTTTCATTTATATCTGAATTAGTATTATGAATGGTTGGATTATTCTTGACGCTTTGATTACCACCATTAAGAATTTTATATATACGACTACGAGAAATTTTCATCTATATTATTATAATTACATTATTTATTTATGTAGTTATAATAATGACCTCTATTAAATGTTCTAACGCTACCGCTCCTATAAATATTGTAAGTAATTTGGCGGATACATGTGACTTAAAGTGTAATTATTCTAAAAATTATACGAATACATCAGTTAATGCAGAAAATAAAGGAGAATATATACGATATACTTTTGATACCTCAAATACTCCTCCTGTTACTTTTAATGCAGAACAATATAACGTTAGTGATATGAAATTATATCAACCATCGCTTCATACATATGGCGGTGTAAAATGTGACGCTGAGGTTATCATCACACATACAAATCTAACCCAAAATGCTACTTTAGTTGTTAGTGTACCTATTCTAGCAACAGGCACATCTGAAGGTGTAATGGATAGTTTGATAACCCAAGTGGCTACACGTGCTAATTCAGATGGTGGTAAAACAACCGTTGGAATACCTACATTTACATTATCTAATATTGTTCCATCTGCGCCTTTTTATAACTATGTGGGTACATTACCTGTATTTCCGTGCACTAGTGGTGCAGATTATATTGTGTTTGACAAACCAAGTGCTATAAACATTATGAGCGCTACATTACTTGAACTGAAAAAAATTATTACATCAAATACTTATGTTACCCATACAAATTCAAATGGACTTTTTTATAATGCAAATGGACCATCCTCTGGTACAAGTGCTGATGGTGATGACATATATATAGAATGTAATCCTACTGGTGCTGACGGTAGCGTACTTGTTTCACAAGGTACTAGCACTAGTAGTGACATAAATACAGATAGTATAATATCCTTTTTTAAAAGTCCTTGGGTAACTGGGACATTAGGTGCAATAATATTATTCATACTATTATATTTGTTTTCTAAATTTTTTAGCAGAATAACCTCTACTACACAAGTTCCAGCATCTTCGTCCGCGTCTCGACCTCTACCCGTAAGAGCGTTGTAATGCATAACGCAGAAATTAAACTATACAACCCCTTGATAATCAATCGGGGCTGCATCATTTAATTTATCTAGTACTGGTTTATATGTTGCTTGTGCTGTATCTGGTGACCTAACAATAGGAGCCATATCTGCTATTACTTGTTCTTCTAAAGTTTTCGGATTGTCGTTGTAAGATTGTAGGGTTTGCATTTTAATCTCCTCTGCTCCATCGGTATATTTATATGAACTACCTGTTACATTACCAGAACGCTGAATAAGGGTATATCCTGCTAATACGGCAAGGATACCCGCTATAGGCCCTGCAGCAAACATCGTTAAGGCTACAAAAATCACTACCAATTTCCCGGTTGAGGTGTCTACAAACTCCGCTATAGATTTTGGCGTTTCAATATTGAATAAAATATAAACTACAAACAATACATCCAGAACGAGAGAGTGTGATTTCTCCGATTTCATTAATTTTCTTAGGGAGTCCATTATATCATAATCATATATTTTTTAATATAACTAACAAAATTGAAATTAAAAAAATATACATTCCTTATTGCATACAACAATCCGCGCTAGTTATGGAAGCTAGCTATATCGGCAAAAGAGGATACACCATTTACAAAGAATGTCTTTCTCTATCTGACCAGAAATTTATTAGACAATCCTTAACGGTTTCTCCTTATATACCTATGTCACCAGCACAATCACCCTCTTACCCTGTTTTCTTAGAAAATCCCAGTAAATTTTATATTCCGAGATATTTTGGTATAGAACATTTTGGTGAACCAGATGCATATCATATACCTTCTGGGGTAGAAGTACATATGCAGTTTATTGGGGGATTACGCGATTATCAAGAACCAATTATTGATGCTTATATGGCATCTATCGATAAAATCAAAGGCGGTGGCGGATTATTGGATATACCTTGTGGTTGGGGTAAAACCGCTATGTCTCTCTACATTATGTCCGTTCTAAAAGTAAAAACACTTGTTATCGTACACAAAGGATTTCTTCTAAATCAGTGGGAAGAGAGAATCGCAGAGTTTATTCCAACCGCTAAAGTGGGTAAAATACAAGGAGAAATTATTGATATTGAAGGAAAAGATATAGTAATCGGAATGTTACAATCTTTATCTATGAAAACATATTCCATCGATACCTTTAAGGATTTTGGTCTTACCGTCGTAGATGAATGTCATCACATATCTTCTGAAGTATTTAGCAAATCCCTTAATGTTATTGTTACAAAATATACTCTAGGACTTAGCGCTACTATGAAAAGAAAAGACGGATTAAGTAATGTATTTAAAATGTTTTTAGGACCTATTGTGTATTCCGCGGAACGCACACAAGAAGACAACGTATTGGTAAAAACATTACAATATAATTCTAACGATAGTGATTTCGAAGCAGTTGTGTTAGACTATAGGGGAAATCCACAATATAGTACTATGATTACCAAATTGTGTTCTTACAACGACAGAACAGAATTTATTTTGAAAGTGATGCAAAAAGAATTGGAAGAACAACCAGACCAACAAATAATGATATTAGGTCAAAATAAGAGCATCTTAGATTATATATATAAAGCAGTTAGTCATCGAAATATTGCTAGCGTAGGTTATTATATTGGAGGTATGAAAGAACAACAACTAAAACTAAGTGAAACCAAAAAAATTATCGTTGCTACATATGCTATGGCTGCAGAAGGATTAGATATCAAAACACTTACTACTCTTATTCTAGCTACACCTAGAACAGACGTAGTTCAAGCGGTAGGGCGCATTTTACGCGTGAAACGAGAGCGCCCTTTAGTAGTAGATATTTTGGATACTCACGAAGTATTTCAACGCCAATATAAAAAACGATTAGCATTTTATCGTAAAAATAACTACACCATTATGCATAGCGACAACAAGAAGTATTTTAATAATGAGTGGATGGATACCTCTAGTAAATCAAAACAAAAAAATGAAAAAAGCAAATCTAAATGTCTAATTTCTATTTCTGTATAATTGCATATCTATGTAACGCTTGGTTATTGGTTAAAAAAATCATCGGATGGAGTACCGCTTGAATCAATTAGTAGATTTCCATCGATGTCAGTTTTATCGTTGAAATACGATTCTAGAGAAGTACCACAATATGTATTACCTTTATTTGTTGTGTTATTTTTTGATTCTACATATTGAACACCTTTTCCTGTACGGAGAGTACTATTACCTAAAGATGAATTACAACGGTTATACATATTATATTATATTATGTTATGTTATAATATGTTATAATATGTATAATAAATATTACAGTACACATATATACATTATTTTTTTACACCATCTGCGTTAGATGCAAACATGCTTTTTCCTTTCCCTACACCTCCAATTTGGTTAATATTAAACACAACATCTCTCTTGTCACCGTAAGTTCCTAAATAATTTAAATTAGATAGATTACCTATGGTAGACCGAATACCTTGTTTTTTATCACCACCTCCTACATTTCCATTAAGATTAATATAAGTAGATGCTCCAGCATTACCGGCACTAAAAGTACTTTGACTTCTAGACATTATATTATATTATAATATACGATAAAAATATTGTAATTTACTTATACAAACTTATCGGCGGTGGATTGGCTAACATAGAGTCATCAGCGTTTAGTTCGACACTGCCTACTCTAAACCCACCGCAACCTCCTCTTTGTAAAGATTTATTGCGCGCAGATTTCTTCCTTTTTTTTAAACGTTTATTTTTTTTTCTGCGTGAAACCCCTCGACCACCTTTGCTTGCGGAGTATCGGCTATAGTTGCTAGATATACAACTACTACAACCACCTATTTTTGCTTTACGTGTGGTATACTTGCCTAAAGAGTATCCGCCGCCTTTTCTCCCTAAACCACCTCTGTATTTGGAAAATGTTTGTGATTTATTTCCTCCATACATATATTTTAACGTTTTATTATTTTTTTTTCCGCCTCCTTTCAACGTATTGTACGAACTTGAAGCAGCTTGTATATTGCACGCGGTTCCTGTTCCTGCACCATCCGGTATTAAAATTTTATTAGACGAGAATAATGTAGGAGATTCTGCAAAATTAGGTGGATTATCTAGAGACGCTGGGCTTCCGCTATAAGACCCTACAACGTTATTTGGATTTGAAAAACTTGCGTGATTTATCATATATACCGGTGTTATATTTTTTCTCTATAAACACTATTTCTTCAAGCGAAGATACTTTTGTATCGGAAGAACATATCGAAATAGGTTTCCATTTATTGAATCGTGGAATATAAACGCACCGCATTATTTTAGACTCATTTAAATCTACATATTTGTCTGGATTGATATTTTCAAAATCGCTTTCTTCATCACTTTCTTCGAGAGAATCTAAATTTGTATTTTCTTTAATATGTCTAAAAATAGTATTCATCATAACGCTAGTTTTGTAATCGGTAATAGCTGCATACCCGTGGGGTTTTACCGACGATAAAACATACAAACTATATATATCACACGTTATGTGTGGTTTAATAATAAAATTTGCTTCTGGGAGGGAATTTGTAGCATTACGATTAAACATAAAAACCCCTATACATTTATTCATATTAGAGCGAATAAGTTGTATGGAGTATACATTATAAGGTAAATCGTTGGCAATAGTAAATGCCTCTTTATAATTGTCTGTAATTACAGGTAAGGCAACTAAAAGTTGCGATGGTATATATATACTTTGGTTTATATTATTAGAAAATATATAAGAAAGTAAATCTAACTTTGCAGCATAATTGTATTTTTGTGTATCATATCCTTTATAGTAGTGAAGGTCTAATATAGATACTATTTGGACGTTTCGGTGATGAAACATGACGCCGCTCATTATAGCGCCTTTACCATAGCATAGTTCGTTAGCGAAAGACGTGATTTTTGTTTCAACGGAATCGATACAATCCCCGTTATTACTTAGATGTAATAAATAACATACATTTTGTTCTTTCCAATAGGTATACCATACCAAACATTTTTTTCCTTTTGGTATTACTTGATAAAAATCTGCGTGAACTTTCTTATGCAATTTTTTTCCATAAGAAAGTTCAATTTTAGGCAACCGTTCATTTAATATAGCGCTCATATAAACATATAAATATATATCTTTAACTAAGTTAAAATTTACTATAATCGTTATTTTCGGTTTCCGATGCAATAGGTGTAGTATTTATGTTTTCTTTTTTACTTATATTATCTAAAAAATGTCTTAACTCATTTTGCATATCATCAGCTGCAGGCTCTTTATTCGTTAATAACGAAATTTCATTATAACGTTCAAGAGGTTTATGAATTAAATCTCGTGTTCTAGGGACAGTAAGTGTATCCACAAAAAAAAAGTATAGATAATGCAATAGAAAAATTAAAATTAAAGATATAATACTCCATTTAACCAACCAACCAAACATACTAATAACCTATATTAGTTCAAAGCGATAGAAACGAAACTGCTGATTTGAAAAGACTTGTATTGTCAATCTTACTAGATACCACTATATAACAATCGTAAAGTATATCATCTTTGAATACAGTAACATAGTGTACGTTATCGTATTCTTTTGAATAAAAAATATATTTTTTGATTTTTACAACGTCTAAGTCATTTGGAATGTGTGAATACAATTCACTATATGATGTAGTGGATGGGTCCTTGTATAATAAAATATTATCTTGTTGAATAGTTTCAATTGGTTTATGTGTGTAAGTGATATTATAAAATTTGTGGTTCTTTAATGAAAACACTCCATTCCCACTATAAAAATTTACCTCAAACAACGTTTCTTTTAATATAAGATGATTATTGCATATTTTATAAAACGTTTCCACAGATACATTCGGCATATACACATATGTCATCAGTCCACTTAATTAACAATTAAAAACCATTTAAACCACTTCAGTTATAATCACTTACTTATGACAACTTCTTTTATTGTTATTGATAAACAAGGTACATTGAAAGAGCAAAAGACAAGAGCACTTACAAAAGATTGTTTGTATAAAAAATGTGGTTTCCGTAAATCTGACGGATTTGAAAATATACACGTGTGGAGTTCAGATTCAATATCGAAAAGTTACACAATTGAACTATGGGGGAAAGTTACTGGGAAAAACGGCCAAGAAAATTTATACAATTTTCCATTTCTAAATGGAAACACCGTATATTATGGACCATTAGCGTTGATCGCTGTAGATAATAATTCTATTATAGATCTTACCGCGGATTTATGGCACGATGTATATAATCATCTGACACAAGATAATACCAAACAACTTGCAAATGTTCCTAACAAAATAGAAACAAATAAGGATCCACTTGAATATGAAAGTGATGATGAGGATATCACCCAAATGTTGTCAAGCGGGTCAGAATTAGAAGAAGAAGAATATTACTATTCCGATTGATTAAAATAAGAAAATTGAAAGGATATAAACCTCGTTTATGTTTATTAACTTTATAGAATGATAAAGATAATGAACCCAGATGCATTTCGAGAAAATATTCGTCAGGTAATTACTCGTATCTTAAAGACGTCAAAACATAGTAGAAATATTGAAAAAAGTATTTTCAACAATTCTTTACAAATTGCAAACTCAAAAAATATTGTAAAAAAATGGGAAAATCAGTATTTTGTTCTTATTTATGTTGACCGTTTCAGGTCTGTGTATAGTAATTTAAAAGATCCTACTATTGCTAAACGACTGGAAACTGTCGAGTTTAAAGCACACGAAATTGGTGGATTGACACACCAAGATTTATCTCCGGAAAGATGGGAAAAGTTAATTTATGAAAAAAATATGAAAGATAAAAATAAATATACTCCTACGTCTGAAGGTAATACAGATGTATTCACGTGTAGAAAATGTAAGTCAAACAAGTGTAATTATTTTCAATTGCAGACACGTTCTGCGGATGAGCCTATGACTACTTATGTAACGTGTGTTAATTGTGGAAATAGGTGGAAATGTTAATTCACTAGATAATTATCTCTAAATCAGACACTTTCCAATATTCACTAGTGCCATTTGGAATCGGTCTTCGAATGATAAAAGGTATTTTTTTTTGAATAAGTTCCAAGCTAGCTATGGTATATCCAGTTACAATATTAGGCATAACTTTAACGAATGGTTGAGCTCCTTCGTCTAATTGTTTCGCACGAAGTCCTAAAATTTTAGATTTTTCAAATTTAGTCAGAAATGGCAGTGTTTTATGATTATTATCATTTACAACACCATTCTTATCTTTAGTAACCCTAGATAATGTCCGTACTTCGTCATAATTATGTACGCTAGATTCTGGATGGTACAATTCAATATGATTATTAATTAGTTCTCTATCAAATCGTTTTAAGTAATCATCGTCAACCTCCTCGTCATCTTCATCCTCGCTATCACTAAGTAACTCTTGATGAGTCATAGAATTATTAAATTCTCGGTTTGTATCTAATGTATTATCCGTATCGCTATCTTGTTCTGATAATCCATCTAAATCATCTTCCTCGTCATCATCTGAATCAACAACGTTGATTATTTCTTCACCGATTTTAATTTTTGGTTTTTCATAAGTGTCCACGTCCTCGTCCGTTGCATCCGCATTATCTGGGTCAAATGCTCCACCAAGTTGTGGGTACGGGGGTTTACTTTTATTTACTGTATGTGACGACTCTTCCTCTTCCGGTTCAGAAAAGGATTCTTCTGGTTCAGATTCAGATTCACTCATATTATCTATTATAATATATTATAATATATATTGTAAACTTCAATTTTATATTTAATTATGAATATCAGTTTTCCAAGTTGTATCGCATTTTTTACACATATAAATACATTTTATGTTGATATCATCATACCTTATATATAAAACATCATTATCTGATTTATCTTTTTTACATTCGGTATTGGGACATTGTATTGTGGTAATAGTTGGAAGAGTAGGGTCAAGTTTTGTATATTCGTTCATTACATGAACATATTTTTCTTCATTTCTTTTCACTTGCATTTTTAAAACACAATTATCGTCATTAGTTAAATCGGTGGATTCGTCACCACAATGTCTACAATAATAAATTAATTTGTTAGGATCGTCTTCGTTTAATTTAAGATAATACATATTGTCGCATTTTTTACAGAAGTGCATGTTTATATATTAGCTAATATATTTAATATTCTTTTCATTTTTTTGTATATTTATCTTTTATCTCATAAAATAAATCAGATAATCCGGTATAATCGATATTACACGAGATATTGTATAAAGAAACAAAAACACGACCAGATTGCGTATGTACGTCGCTTTCTTGAAAGGTTTCTTCACTTGATTTCAATATGATTTGCTTGGTATCGAAATGTTCCATAAAATCATTTCTAGCAATCTCTATTAAATCACCAAATTGTTTCTCATACACCTCTTTTTGAATTACATCAATCATAGCAACTTGTATATTTTTATACCGTATGATTTCAGTATATTTTCTAAAATCTCTATGAAATATGTCAATACCTGGTTCGTGTTTTAACGGACCTTGTGTCATTATACTTCTCATAACCAACAATACGCTAGATATGGTTTGACAACTCGTCCACGCATCACCGTTCCATGTATTCAATAATGAGAGACACACCTTTCCATTTTTGTATAAATTTGGATGCATTCTTGTGACACCGTCGTTTGTATGGTAAGTTATTTTCGGTGGTGAAAATGGATAGTCTGAAGGAAATATAAATTTAAACAAGTAATATCCACCTTCGTATGGTGTATCTGGTGGACCTATAATTAATGCATTTCCCTTTAACATATCTTTCTCGTCGTGAATATAAAAAATTCCTTCTAAGGGTTCTTTTTGCAGCTGTTTAATATCTTTTACCAAACGTTTCGCACATTCTTTTGAAACAATAGTTATATTCGACATATTTTTCTAGTGTGCATGTAATTATATCTTTAGCTTGTTTTACACCTTTGCACATTTAAAACGCCGATTTTCTTACACCTTTTCTCATTTCAAACGCCCATTTTATAGATGTAGTTATAATGAAAAATAAAATATTTTTTATTTTGTAAATTGTAATGAGATATTTGTTTATTTTTGTTATAATGTAAATCATACTGATTTATAAATGTTGAAACTTGTAATAATCCTTTATAAACAGCTAAAAATCCATTATCGTATAAATTATGACAATATCTACACATAAATTCTACAATATTTTTATCATTTTTTTCATTATTATTTAATAAACATCTTGGTTTTAGATGGGCTGTTTCTAATAAACATAATGGTAGTTTTTTTTCACAAATTATACACATTTGCGTTTTATTAGAAATTAAATAATTTCTCAATTGTTTTTGTTCTTGTCTAATCTCTCTTAATTCATATTTTATATTATTTTTACTATATTTTTTGTAAAATTTAATAATAATTTTTGAAAAATAATATTTATGGTCGTTTAATATTACATTACCTTCATTTGATAATTCATAATTTTTGTTATTAAAAAAAATAATGTTGTTTTTAATTAATTTAGTCAATTCTGTTTTTATATCATTTATTTCAACTAAATTATCATACCGAAATTTTATATAATTATATATATCTAATAGTGTATTGTTATCCTGTAAAATAAAACAATTAATAATATAATCTTTCATATTATTAATATTTGTAAATTACTTTTAAGTCAAATTATAGTGAAACCATAATATTATAGCCTCGTTTACCAGGATTATTATTTACATCAACTCCTTTACTTTTTTCTTGTTTGTAATTTATTTTTTCAAACTCCTCTTTAAATTTTTTCTGTGTTTTCAAACATTTTTTACCATTTATTTTGCACCAGGTTTCATATATTTTTAATATATCTTTCAATCCAAATCTTAAGTTTGTTTTATCCGTTTTTTTACAACACGAATTTGCGAATAGCAATATATCACTATTAATTAATGGTTCTGTTGAAATATTTGGTTGTATAACATTTTTAACAGGTAGAGGAGATACTATATTTAACGAAATAATTTCAGGTTTATCTTTATCATATAAATATAACCAATTATCAGGAGTTTTCCAATAATATTTTTCTGGAAATTTATTGTCGTCTTCATTTGTATATCCGTGAGTATTATTTTGTTGTTTGTATTCTTCTTTAAGAATTGAAAATTTAACCTTATCACCAATTACGATGTATGGAGTTTTTTTAATATAATTATTTGTGTGTTTTGGTAAGACTTTTTCATTAGTTGTAGTAGTAATGTGTATATTATCATAATTATCATAAACTAAAATATTATATGTATTTGGTTTGCGTGATGTAATATAATAATTGTAAGGTCTGTTATTTTCAATAGCTGATTGTATGCCGTTATATCTGTCACCATTAACACTACCTTTTTTAATTTGAACTACTCTATCTAATTTAAACTTTTCTAACGATGGAAATGTTTCTAACACTAATTTATTTAAATTTGTTCTATCAAAATTAACAATACTATTTTTATCAATACATAAAGGAATACCACCATCATAATTTAGATACTTCTCAATAAATTCGTCTTTATTCATTTCTTCTATTTCGTTTATACAAATATACTCAGGTAAATTTGCTTTTCTACACCATTCACTTATTTCATCATCATTCATATCATCAATAACAATTAATTTATATCCATTTGATTTCTTGTCATAATGTTTTATTAGTTTCAAACTTTTTCGTTTCTTTGATACATCAATATACTTCATATATTTACCAAACTTAAAATCTCCATTATCAATTATACTTTCTAATAAATCTTTAATTTCTTCCCAATGTTCACACCCCATTATAAATTTTTCTATTTCTTTTATAAATTTTACATAAAAGTTTTCTATTATATCTTGTAATTCATTCGTCGTCCATAAAGTAAGTTTCATACTCCCATTTTTAAGTTCTACGTCGTTATATTTTCCTTGTAATCTTAATCGCTGTGAAATGTCAGTGCAGTTTAATGATGCGTGAGACACAAAATACTGGTCTGTTAAATGTAATGAATAATTATCATAATCATCACTTGTAAAAGAATACCCCCTTTCTCCATATTTACCTGTTATTGTTATAATTGTTTTACATAAAAATTGTATATCACTTTTTTCAAATAAAATTCTTAATAATTTATAAACAAATTTTATATTTAATATTTTTGTATTTATATTGAAATAGCAATAATTATTAGGTAGTTTTTCAGATTTTTCAGTATCTATAGATGAGCCGTATATTCCTCCTGATTGCCATAATCTTTGATTTGTTGATGATTGTTTTGAGTCCCAATTAGAACAATATTTTATTTCTTTTTCATAATTTTTTGATAAATATAATCTTAAACAATTTCCATGATATATTACTATAAACAAATCAGGGAAATCTTTGACTATTTTATCTACTAAACAAAATTGATTAGCTCTTTTTTTTTCTTCACTAATCAATAACGAATTATATTTAATTGTAGGTCTTTTAAGTAAATTTTCTATTATTTTTTTTATATTAATATTATAATCTTCAACAATATCATAACGAGTTTTTTTTTTATGATTTTCTGTATCTTGATAATCCCACCAAGATTCAACAAGTGTTGTGTTAAAATTTATAGAACTATTAAATAATCCAAAATAATCATTTGCCCTTTTCATTTTATGAACCTTTGATATTTTAATTTGTATATCAGTATGGTCGCTTAATCTTGTGGTTACGTTATATAACAATGAATGTGCTGTGCCTGTAATATGTAATGCGTATTTTACTTTTTTATATATTTTGGCAAGCAATATTTCACATGCTGTGGAATCTTTTTTATCATTATCATTAGTTCTATCGTTTGAAGATGTAGGACTCATTAAATCACTTTCATCCACTAATGCGGTTATATTCACAAGCTCGTCATTGTAATAAATATACTCACTAAATTTTGTATTTAGTTTAGCTAACTGAGACGGGTTCATTAAACAACAAAATATGTCATTTGAATTGATTGCTTCTTTATTACTTAATTTACTAATAATATCATTACTATTTATATCTTTTAGTTCTGGAAGTTTATAATCTTTCCAATATTCAACATTTGTTTCCTCAAAATATTCTTGGAGTTCATTATTAAATTCTTGAAATGATGTTTTTATAAATTGAATATTAAAATTGTAATTTTCTGTTCCAATAATATCATCTTGTAATTGTTTTTGGTCTATTGTCAAATTTCTAAAAATGTATAAAACTGGTCTTTTTAGTATATGAACCGAAATCCACATAATTATGCACGCTTGAACTCTTTTTCCAAGTTGTATATCTCCCCATAACAATTCTACGATTGATTTTTCATTATCTTCTAAATTAAGTGCATTTAATAAATCTTCTTCAAATGAAGGTAAATTAATGTTTTTTGGGATATTCTTTAATTTTATTGGATTATTTCCCCAATTATGTCTCTCTAAACTTTCTCCGTTGATGTATTTACACTTATTTAACATAATATTTATAATTTTTTCAAGTGGTTTTTTAAATATTTCATTTCTTTTTTTGAAAAACGTATTTATTTTATCTTGTAGATATGTCATTTGTTGCATTTATATATTATGTAAGGCATTTATTTAAATCAATTTTTTATAATATTAATTTAAAAATGCCTTGTTAAAAAATGCTTATTTATATTAATTATAATATAAATTATCTGCTGTAAATTATTATTTAGTTGAAGATAAAACACAAGAAGAAGTATGTAAAATATTTAAATGTTCTCGTAGAAGTCTAATGCGATAGGTTGAAAGATATAAAAAAGATGGTAATGTTGATATTTATTATAGGAAACCAGTAGCATATAAGGT
>Ga0307943_1001130_pt1 | contig 14801 bp, 17 predicted proteins | sample OrgLakmetagen177_FD_203149 | JGI IMG/M metagenome (GOLD analysis project Ga0307943, IMG submission 203149) | Saline water microbial communities from Organic Lake, Antarctica - #177 | ecosystem: Environmental > Aquatic > Non-marine Saline and Alkaline > Saline | place: Antarctica: Organic Lake... | reverse complement strand
TATCTTTCTATCTTTCCATCTCTCTCTCTCTCTCTCTCTCTCTATCTCTCTCTCTCTCTCTCTCTATCTATCTATCTATCTATCAATCTCTCTATCTATCTCTCTCTCTTTTGAGCAGGTGGATTCAAACCTACCTGCCTTATGGTTTTGCGTGAGGATCCACCGTGGGGGGCCCGTTAATAAGCTTTTAAATATCAGCTTCCTTTTTTTAGTGTTTCTCACACTGCTGACATTTATGACCTGTGCAGAGCTTTTTTTAGAGGATGATTGTGAGAGTGAATAAACAGGGGGAAGGGGATTGCTGCGTTGACGTGCCTGCCAGCCGATCAGCGTGGCTGAAAAAGGGGGTGCTTGCTTGCTGCTGCCTTTGCTGTTGATATCGGCGTGGCTTGCTCCTGTGTGTGACCCTCAATCACCAATGATATGCGTCAGTGCTTGACAAATTTTTGTTCCTCTGTACCTGCTGCAGGCAGCCGTGGTGGTAGTACCACACAGGAGCGGTACGGGCACGCAGCGTTTCTCAGCCAAGATGATCGTGAGTTAGCTGCCTTGATTTATTTGGGTGGCTCTCATGCTGTGACATTCACACAACCTGTGTTGATGTTTTTCTGTGAGAGGTTGACAGTGAATAAACAGGGGGAAGGGGCTTGCTGCGTTGACGTGCCTGCCAGCTGATCAGCGTGCTGCCTTTGCTGTTGATGTTGGCGTGGCTTGCTCCTGTGTGTGACCCTCAAGTGGTGTTGATTTGCAGTTGAGTTAAAAAATGATGCATCTGAGGGTGCACAGCAATCGACACACGTCATCAGAATTCCCCTGATCACCCCTTGCACACAGCAATGGCTGCAAAGGGCTTGCATGCCCCCTTCCATGCATCACCGATGATATGCGTCAGTGCTTGACAAATTTTTGTTCCTCTGTACCTGCTGCAGGCAGCCGTGGTGGTGTCATCGCCCAGATGGCACGTGTCATCATGGTCCAGAGTGGATGCCTGTCAATCATACCATCAGGGTTCTGTCTGGAAGAGGCACTCTTGATTGAGTCTAGCGAGCTGCGCGCAATGCAGATGGAACAAGTATGGCTGAACAGTGAGCCTGACAAGTTATGATTTGTTTACATATGAACATTTAAGAAGTCTGTCTAAGTCCAATTGGAGCACAGCAAAAAACATACAGTATAAATACCCTGTGTGCAAACAGGATAACTGTTCTACTGCACTGGTCTGTCTTTGCTATCTCAATAAAGAGGGTGTTGCAGTGAGCTGTGTACGTGCGCCCCAGCTGTTCACTTATCTGTGTGTGATGGGGCTGAAGGACTTTGACGCAACGTTGCTGCTCTGGCCAGTGCTCCTCTAGAGCGCTTGTGGCTGGAGAAGTTTTTGGAGGGATTGTTGGCACTCAGCACCGCCATGCACTGCTTACACACCAGTACGCACAACCCACCACACTCCTGCTTGAGGGCAGCCCTGAATTGCTCCTCCGATTTCTTTACTTTGCCACTGTGTTAGCTTGTGTCGCAGCTCCTTGGAGGTCACACCCCATGTGCCCCTGCTTACCTTGCGTATCCAATTTCATCAATCTTCCCTTTTGGGCAATTTATTATCCTTGTGAACAAGCAGGCGTTGGGATGCATTGGGTTTTTTTTTATCTTCCAACATCATGATGTGGGCTTAATTGAGTAACTGACTGTTCCCTCCTGAGATCGTGCGTCAACATGCCGGACCACCATGGCGAATCACTTCACCCGTGACGGCATGAGATATATTGGATTCACAGGGAAAAACAATGGAATCCTTTTCATCCTATGTAGCCTGCATACGCGTGTTTGGGCAGGTTCGTCCAAGGCCTCCATTTCTGCATTTGACAATGGTGGGCCTTAAGACTAAAAAATCAGGATACGCATTCACCCAACTCGCTGGGTGAGTGTTGGCTGGGTTTCCTGGTGAGACGAATGCCAAGAAAAACTGAGATTTAAATCAAGTGAAGGGCATCTATGTCCCAACACACATTTTTGCAGGGAACACCGCCCACACGTCGTGGGTAGACCTGGGGTATGCAATCAACCCCTTTAGCAATGGACGCACGTCCAGTTGTATTGGCCTGGACGAGGCCCGCTGTTCGATAGATAATGGGCGAGGTCGCTGGCTTTATGTGCTGTCAACCTCTGGATCTGGGCCCTCTGGATCTGGGCAAATGGTGCCCAAATCCAGAGGTTGACAGCACATAAAGCCAGTGACCTGATTGCACACGACTGCCTTGAGTGCGTCACGCAAGGGGGCAACTGCTGGGGATATCCATTAAACATAGGGGTGGTTCGTCGGTGGATACTGGGGGACATCACAGGCCCCCAGGGGGTAGTGTACAACGGCCCTCCTCCGTCCCCCCCTGCAGCAACACCTGGTGAGTGCCCGCCCTCTCTGCAACCCAGTCACGTGTTCCTCCTCTTGCACCTCACAACCAATATCGCGGCTGTGCTGATGTACTGCCATGCTCTCCAGTACTACTGCTTTATCTGATTTGATGATATCCTCTGCGCTCTTTGTTCTGTTTTGGCTACACCAATACACACACACTGCTCGCTCCGCACTTGTGATACACAGGCACCAGTAGCGCAGTCAATGTGAGGACGCAGCTGTGTGAATTTCTGTGTACAAAACACTCACTTGTCTTTTGTCCTCTACCTCAATGATTTGCCTCGCAGGCAGCCAGCCCTCCCCCTCCATGACCAGCTTAGCCGGCGCGACGGCCTCTGCCAGCCAGGTGGGTGTGTGAAGATCTGAAGAGATGTGATCGATAGAGTTTGCACTGAACCGCCTCAAGCGCCTGCACACAGCAGACACAGATGATGTTTGCAGGTGTGTGCTGCGTGCATGTACATGTAGTAATCCAACATGGCTCCTGCAGGGATACTGGCAGAGTACAAACCTGATCAGCTGATGCTGCACTGCTGGTTTTACAGCCGGTGCATTTTGAGTTCAGCGCTCCATCCTCTCCCGTGACCTAACCGCAGGGCCCCCCCCCGCCTGCCAAGCGCCACGCAGAAGCACCCGCTCCCGCAATCGACCTCACGTCAGATGTTGATGAGGGCCCTGCTACCGCTGCCCCCCAGGTGCGTGCTTGCGTTTGCTCTTTTGGATAAGGTGGCTTTGGAGCCAATGTATGTCGCCTGCACGAAATAGTCTTGGCCTTTTGTCAGTGATCACTTCAGCAAGAGGCACCTCCCCTTTATGGCTCCATAAACCCCTCCATAACCACTTAGGCTCCATTAAAATCCGAAGATATGGAGACTCCATTACTTTGCCAGCCTTTTTATGGAGACCACCACATCTTTGCCTGCCATTTCATGGAGCCCTCCATATCTCAGCTTGCATTTTAATAAACCTCCTTATTCCAGCTTGCATTTATAATTTAAGCATTATCTTTCTTGAAATGCAAATACCATTAATTTCGTCATGGGCGCCTGCTCACATATTTAACAGGATTGCCTATTTCTCAATATTTAATATCGGACAAGATGCTAGTAGCTATCCACTGAACATCCCTTGTTGGATGACAGCAAAAAGTTTCTGTATGTCTTGTCCAATAAGCAGGATGTGTCAGTCTATTATTGATAATTTTCGTCTTCTGGGTCTGACAGCCAATCATCTCCGTCACCTTGATCCATGCTTCGTGGTGTCACCGCTGCTTGCTTGCAGCTTTTTGATCAAGTAACCTGCTCTGCCCCACTCCTCACGCTGGTTAATCCAATACCACTGCCATTTCTGGTCAATTAAAGCTAGGCAAGAATAGAGTTGCAGCTGCTCCAAGGACTGTGAGCATGCGTACCAGGGGCAATAAGTCATCATGAATTCAGAAGCCTTCATTCAGAGCCTGAGGCTCAAGGTGGCAATGATGCAACATTGATAAATTCCGAGCTTCTTTCTACCCTCCTCCTCTTTCCATTGACCACCCTACCAATGATAACGCCTTTTTTTGTCAGTTGGCTAGTAGTACCGAAAGCCTTCATTGAGTTAAACGCCGTACCACATAGCATGTGCTGGAAGCATGTCGTCGTGCTGGAAGCAAGTCATGAGGTATTACCAACCGTTTTTTGTAAACCTTGTACCATGTAGGCTAACGAAGGTGTCCAGATATGAGCAACATTTCTTTTTGCGCCTCTGCACACCAATGTTGTTGCTGCTGGCCAATTTTTGAACAGTGTAAAATTGTACATTTTTCTGTCTACTACCAGTAGTACCCATTCGTTTTGCTTATTTCATTTCACACACAGGCTAGCTTTGCAGCACCGACTGTGCAGATGGCTGTGTATGTCCTGTATAAATGTTTGTCGATGATCATTTTGCTTTCTACGCAACAGCAACAAGGTTTTAAAGCCTGCTGTTTTAATGTCACCGCTTTATTCCTGCCTGCCAACCACCTGATATATATAAATATTCCCAGTGAAAGCCCTTCCTGTGTTTATTCTCCAGGTAGGATGTCGAACAAAAAATAATGTAATATCCATTCCTAATCCATGCCGACACTATTTACACTTCTATCTGCGTTCTTTTCTTATTCTTGTTCCAATGCATCACTGTCCTGCTGATCTCCTTAGCAGAATCCAGCGCTTGCTGCTCTATTATGTAGCATACGTGCAGCACATACTCGATACCACTGCCAACGCAATCATGCATCTCACATTGTACTTTGCGCCTCATTAATTTATGGTGCACATTCCATACATGACCCAGGAGCAAAATTTAGCAGGCTTGCTATGAATCACATCTGTAGTCACAAAAGCTTTCTTGACGCACAACAAATTTAATTGCGCCCAGAGCCAAACAGCTCAGAGAAGCGATGGTTACACACCTACATTAAAGGAGTATTCTGGGCATGGCTGTAAGGTGCCTGCAGGCACGCTTGCACCAGGCTTAAGGTAAGGCAAGGTTACATCACTATATATGCCTCAAAAGGCATCTCAGCGGAAGTTTGGAAAAGCCTGAAACTACATCTGGCTAAACAAAAGAAACAGAATCTAGAGGAAACACGAAACAGATGTATGTAGAAGAGAAAAGTGTAGAGGGAAAGAGAATGTTTGTTTTGAAGAAGCGCAAAAAGGAAGCATCAAGGAGAACGAGAAAAAAGCTGTTGATATATCTCAGGATGTGTGTATAAGAAGTCTCAGTCAGAAACAGGAAACAAGAGGCTGGGAGAGCCTCACAAAATCACGAGTGCCAAGAGAACAAGTGCAGCGGAGCAAAAGAGAGAACAAAGGACGCATGCAGCCCCCAAAAACAGCTCCTCTCTCCCCTCTCTAGCTGCCCACCCCACCAGCTCACCCAGCTACAGCAGACCAGTCCGATGCTGTCCTCCACAACTTGCCAATTGAAACCGTGAGCCAGGGCATGCCTCGCCGCAAAGGGAGCCGGTGCCTAACTCGCCAGGGGCAGGTCGCAAGCTACAGCCGGGCCCTGGTTATGACTGCTGCCACGGCTACCATACTGAGGGCTGCCGTGTTGCTCCGCCGTAATGTTATTAGCAAGAAGCAAGGTTACTTTGCTAAATATGAATGCCTGTGGGGCGTCAGACGTAGGTTTATTGAGTTGTTGTGTGGAATGGACAAAACATTATACTAGTACCAGTAACACCTGAGAGGATGAGCCAGAGAATAATGGAAGTTCTTCCTAAAAAATAGTATAGATATCTGTACATAACTGTACCTTTGCAGCGTTTGGCTGATTCTGGGGTGGCAACTTTGACAATACATGGTACTCCATTTTGGTGCCGTATCAGAACATATTCTCCCTTGACGCAATTGACAGCATACGGGGTGTACTTATAGCAATCGTCCTCAATTTTGTAATAGTACCTCTCTATGGCTTCCTGCTCGGGACTTTTTACCACAATGCACTTGTCTCCCTTGCACGCGCGCTTGAAAATAGCTGCCAGCCCAAAGCCGAGGATAACAGCTACGACCTTTGCACCGGAGCTGTCTTTCATGACTTCCTTCATGATGATTTTGTATTATAATCAGTTATTTGTATACACCCCTGTGTTCTACATCTACTCAAAAATGTTCTTACTTCCAATCAGTCATAGGGTCAGGCCAGGCCTGCATCCCCCCTGTTTCTTGTTGATTTCTCCTTCTTTCCTATGGTGGAGGAGCTCTACGAGACTCAGCACCAAAGTGGCTCCGTTTCTTAATAATGTGGGGATTGTGCTTTTTGCCTGCGGAGCTCTTCTTTTTGGCACAATTATAGGGCACCTCAAAATCCTCCACACTATCTAGTAGTAGTATGAACCATTTGCAGCAGCGCACAAGAAGCCCACTTCACAGCCTCAGAGCTACTGGTATACGTGCCATTGCACTAATAAAAATACCAATGCCACCAGATCCGCAACAAAAGACATATAGACACAGCCCTCATAAATACCTGAACAATACTCCTGTTGGTGTGCAAACCTCAGCCACCTGATCCTCATTGATCGGCCCTTCTCTCTTTTATTCACCAGGTGGGATGTGTGGCTCTGCATCCTTTGGGAGGCGTAGAATACAAAACAATGTTCGCTCCTAGATATGCATGCCGATGGTGTTCCACTAAGGTATCAGGGGGTCAAAGGACTGGGTTAAATCAGGCAATGCTCCCCCAGACGCAGTGCCTCGCTTCCCCAACTGGAACAGGGCGTAAGAACGTCATGGTGGAGGAAACCCGTCTGGCATGCAAAAAGAACACTGTCGTGAGTTGAACATTTGTAATTTCAAAACAACTATACAACCTTCCTCCAGGGGGAAAGGGGGATACTTCTGCAGTACAGTTGGTACGTAGCATTAACTCGTTAATAACGTTTTAATCATCTTTAATCTTAGGAAAATATCGCACTCCTTGGAACCACCCCCAACTAGAACGAAGAAGTTGGCAATCAGTAGCACGAGGGGGATTAGGGGGTGACGTGACCCAAACCCACACTTCCCAAACTGGCACGGGGCGGAACACTCTTCCATAGCAAAAATGGGGAGGGGATCTGAGGGGTGCCATCCTTTGTTAGTGTCTGTTGCGCCATCAAGGATGACTAAAATTTATTTTTTTGCCAATGTCGTGAGCAGTTCTCTTGCTCTCATCCTAGCTCTAAGACAATGACTTATTAGTAGGTAGACACATCTTTGATCTTCCAAAAGTACTTCTGTAAGGCTGTAGGGGACCAAAGTCCGAGTGGGTACCCTCTCCGTGGTGGTCCCTAGAAACGTGTCGTTTGCCCAGAAGAGGGTCGCACGGCTAAATCTGACTCGGCACGCAGCAGCAATACCAGTCTGCAGATGCAGCAGTAGGGATGGGGTGGGGCGGGTTGGTTCAGTTTCCCAGCAACGTACAAGCCCTAGGCATGCTGCATGTCTTCCTAGGGTTCACCTAGTAAGGATATGGGAACGATGCTGTTTTTGAATACTGCAACACCCAATGGTTGTTAAGCCACTCTGTCCCACCTGGAGAATAATAAGGGGGAGGAATTTTTCCAGGGGGAAAGGCACTCCCCCCAAAATGGGGGCCTGCTTCTAAGAAATTTAGCCAGTTCCCCTGGCTGCACTGTTCCTAAGAAGTCCTCCACCGCAGACCTAACCTACAGAGCCCAATGCACCTCACAGACCAAAAACGGGGACATGGGGGGCTCATGTGTGAGCGGTGGGTTGCGGAAGGCAGAGGAAGGGTGTCAAAACTGCCCAAATGTTTAGATTAGGTCCGGACAGGGTTTAAGAGTGTCCTGCACCTTCAGATGGACAGGAGAGGAAGGGCGGGATTCCGTCCCAGGTACAAGTGGAAATTTGTATTGCGGCAATATTTGGCCAAGATTTTTAACCTGTTCTCAAGAGGGTGTTTTTTATTATTTTTGGACGGACTTTTTGAGGTGTACAACCCTGAGGGACCACCCACCCCCCAAACCCCCCTTCCAGTGCCCCCACCCGAACAAAAAGGGTACCAATCTGCCCCTTTTTCAAATAGGCATCCATCTGCATACTCATCAAGACCTGAGACTGAAGTGTTGCAGAAAGATGGGGCAAAAACTGAGATACGGACGCCCATGCACACGTGACCTACCAGGCACCCATAACTGCCTTGCAGTCCCGCATTGCTTCTATTTCTTCATAATTCCACTGACTATCTCATGCTGGCTCAATCCTGTAAGTTTGGGGTTAATTGCTGTTTCATTGGCTTGACTCACCCCGCGGCCTGCACCGAGTGCGTGTGCCTCAGACTTTTGGAAATGTCCACAGAGCCCCCCTTTTGCCCAATTTACTCAAAAAGGGTGCCAATCGACTGGGCTTGAGCTGAGCATTCCGATGATATGTTTAGTATTCTGTGGGAGTGGCCCAGAAAAAAACTGGAGACCCCCCCAAAAAAACTATAACCACATCGGGGGACCATTCCACCCCCCCCTCCCGGATTTGACTCATATATATACCATACATATATATACCATTCGATAGCTCTCAACAACAGGGTTCCAAATGTATAAAATCAAATGGATTTGACACGTGTCGTCCAAGTTATGCTTCTGCTGTTCTATAAAAAAATTGTAGAAAGTGTAGGTGGCGCAATCAGGCCATTGCTTGGCCGTGGGTGGGCATATGTGTGAAACAGATCAAACCAAGGCCGTTCTACACATCCAAAATCGTGTAAGCCAACATTTTGGAAGGTTTTGTGCAAGGGAAATTGAGGTTGATCGCTCACTGGTTTTTTCTTCTGCATCCGTTTTTCCAGTCTGACACACACAGCGTTTTTGCCTGAACGCCCAGGGGAAGCTTTTTTGGCATTTTCCCTGCTAGTTTTTGATCTGCCTCAGATCACCCCTGCAGGCAACAAGACACAAAATACGTCTAACTTTATCTAAATCCGGGATTCACTTATGCCAACCCTCATCCAGTCTAATATTGCAATGGGATATTTCCATTCTTGTGTTGAAATGGGATTTCTGCTCAGTCTAAAAGTGGATTGATTTTTCCCTTGGTGTTTCATGCGAGGAAATCAGGCCCAAAGAGGCGAGGCAGCAAACTCTGTACAATTGCAAGATGTGCAATTTGATGAATGTCCCTTCCGTTCATCAAGATTGTGCGGTTTTTTAAACTGCGGACATTATGTTCTGAGATCAGCCAGCGCACCGAGTTTGATATCATATTCGTGGTTATTTGAGTGGAAGAGGCAGGCTAGGTTGTTGACTGTTGGCTTTGGGGCACCGCTTGGTTGTGTACGAATGGTGGATGGGAATGTGCCTTTGAGCTAGCCTGGCGTCGTTACATATAATTTTGTGGAGAGAGGAAAAGTATTGTTATTCCCTACGCTAGGTACTTATTAATTATGCAGTTATCGCAGTTTTCACAGCGGCAGCAACTGTCCTCCCTTCGTGGGAGGTCCGCCATGAAGGTTGGTAAATGATGAGAGACGATAGATAGTGATGACTGGTCAAGCTGCCCACTGATGCGTGCAAGCTACGCTCTCCAGCGTGAGCTTCTCCGGCGGCAACACAGCCTTCCTCGTTCCAGCCGGCCGATTCAGCAACGCTATTGTGACTACTACTGTGCAAATAAGCGCCGTGCCCGGACGGCTAGCCTTCCCGGCGTGAATGTTGTGAGTTCCTAACGTGCTGATGTGTCTCTTTTCCCCCACCCTGTGACCAACGCAGGCGGCCCGCCCTACTCGAGCTGCAGTGGTAGTCAGGGCTGAGGGAATCCCAGACTCAGCCAAGGTAGGGAAGGAGAATGAAGAGCCGGGGCCTGACCATACAATCAAACCCCCTGAACACAACGCCCTCCCTCCCTCATCACTCCTTGTAGATTACAAACCAGCAAGTAAAGACCCTCATGAACGACAAAGGCTACGGTGGGTTGTGCCTGCTGTGAACCTGCAACCTGGGCTGCAAGCACGCACTGCTGTACAACATAAAACAGTATCCTGTACACACGCGTGTGCCTGCAGAATTCTGGGACATCCGAACGTGAGTGCTGCTTGCTACCAGGCTTGGGTGGACGTTGCATGTTGCTGGCGTGTCTCTGAAGTTAAGCAAGTCACTTGCATTGTGTGTATAGTTCGGCCTCTCCATGTCCGATAAAACTTCGCTTTCATTCCTTGTGGATGTAACCCAATTGGCGGTAACGGTAAATTGCCCCCCTGCCTTGTTGCAGCCCCGAGGAGAATGCTGAGGGTGCTAAGAGGTGGTGGAAGAACGTGCCTTTTGCGTTCATGGGAGAGAAGGGGCCCGTGCTGAACAGGCAGTTCAGGCCCTTCTTCCTAAAGACCCTCCCAAACAAGATGTCGCGTGTAATCCTGGTGCGCAGTCCTGCCTCTCTCACAGATGCACAAGTGATTAGCAAATTGCTTGCAGCGCTAGGTCAGCTTACCTGTAAGACGATTAGGCTTTGAACCAGTTTTCATTGTATCAGGTAACTGGCTATGCTCCTTCCCACATGCCACGCCCATACCAGCAATGCTACGTACCGTTTGTGCAACTTGCACGTCCCACGCTCCTTTCACCAGCTGCTTACACAATATTTTTACTTGCAGGCATGCGATGACGGCACAGACCGCTCGGAAATGGTAGGCTTTAAGATGAGACTTGGAACCAGACGTGTCTTTCCAGCAGATTGTACCTACCAGCAAACAAACTGACTGTTCATTGTGCGTGTATGGTATATGTGTGTGTGTGTGTCACAGAAGCAAACGTGATTTTCATCATAGCGGAGAATGCAGGCAAGAAGAATATGTTCATATACCAAGGAAGCTTTTACCCAGTTACAGCATCCCCATTACTTCCCTACATGATGCACATCACAGGCATGGGAAATGGTGGAGGAGGAGGGTTACACTGCCGTCAAGGTGTGCATATGCGTGTGCGGATGTGTGTGTATGTGCGCAGATCGAAATGTGTGCACGTGTGTCGTGTGAATTCTTACTAAAAGTGAAATGAAGTGCACCCTAAAGCGATCTGTCCTTTCTCATTCCGCTGTATTATGCCGTACAACTTTTCACAGCGTATACCGATGGGCCAAAAGTCCTTTGACAGCAATGCTTTGTGTATCCAGCATCCATTTCGCACCTGCTTGGCACAGCTCTGCTTGAAAAACAGAATCCTGCTGACACTCACTCAGATCCTGGAGAGCGGCTGCCTTGATTACATTGAATTTGACCCCTTGGACTCAAAGGATAAAGCCCCCAAGTGGAGGTTGCGCGGCCAGACTAGGTGGGTTTCCCCTAGACGATGCATCATGAGAAGGGTGCGAGGCGCCCTCATTATGTTATTAGTATAATATTATATACTATTGTATATCATATGGTGTCCGCATAATATGACATTTTTAGGTTTTTCGAATGACGCTCAACGCGCTGCTGACATGGCGGGGAAGTCTGGGTTGACTTCTTCCTCACCCACATACGGGGATGGGTGTGGGTGTGAGTGTGAGTGTGATTTTGGCTGCGGGTGTGGGTGTCAGTGTGTGGGTGTCAGTGTGGATGTGTGTGGGGTGTGTGCAAGTGTGTGTGTGAGTGGGGGGGGTGAGTTTGTGTGGGTGTGTGTGTGGGGGGGGTGAGTTTGTGTGGGTGTGTGTGTGTGGGGGGGGGGGTGCATGTGTGTGTGGGAAGAATTGGGTCTCTTCCTCACTTGGCCATTATCTACCCAACCAATCCTTGCAGGGTTTTCACCAATCAATTCCTTGGGTCCAAATACCCATTCCTGAGAAGATTCAATACTAATAATATGATATATCATATGGTAGGAGAAAATGTCATATTATGCCTCGCACCCTAATCACGAGTATGTAGCAAGGCTGGGTTGTCTCCTCATTCATCGTAACCGTTGCTATATTCGTTCACCATCTTTAAAGTGTTAAGTCGCTGCACAAAGTTGAATGGGATACGTTCAGGTGGCACTGGACAGGAAATAGCAGGTCCTGATTGTCGGCTACAAGCTCTGATTTAATTATTCCCCCTAAGCATTATTTACTACCCCCAGCAATAGCATTGCCAAAGTCTGTGGTGTGTGTGTGTGTGTGTGTGTGTGTGTGTGTGTGTGTGTGTGTGTGTCTACTGAGCATGATGCTTGCCTCAACTTGCTCCCCGATTCTTTTGCAATTGCAGTGGTGTGCGATACGCGTACTCAGACGGGGCTGCAGATGACAGTGCTTAAGCTTTCAGAGGGTTGAAGATAAGATTGTAAATGGCGATGCTACGCTCTGCATGTTTCCGTTTCCGTAACTCAATCCTTGTAGATTGGTATGGTTAATTGGTAGAAAAAGAGGGAGTCTAAATGGTTTGCTGCATACTGCATCGTAAGAGCTTATTTTTTCTTCACCGTTAGTTGTGTGATGTGTGACACTTTTCCCTCGTTTTCCATGTCCGATGAAGCAACGGAGTTCTCTATTGTCAATCTCAAAGAACACGAATTAAACAAAGCGGAAGGGAAAGCAACTCTCCCCAAAACAAGGCAAGGTTGCGTCGTTATGTATGCCTCCTCAGGGGGCATCTGGTGTAAGTTTAGTTTAGTTTGGATTACAAAGGCCTCCAGCCTCTCTGGTGTAAGCTTGGAAAAGGCCTGTAACAACATCTAGCAGAGTTTCGGTTTAAAAATGCAAAAATGCCTACTAGGCTGCGTGTGTTACACAGGTAATTGTTGTTGTAGCACCTACAGAGTTTACAGAGTAAGCCATCAAAACGTGCGACTGCTAGGCTGCGTATGTAAAAATAGTCATAATTGTTTTTGTAGCACCAGACTTGTAGCACCTATAGAAAAACCGTTGGAAAGGGGAAAAAAGGCACAACGCGGTTTGTGACATTGCAGCACTGAATGAATCAGTAAACAATTAAGCATCTGCCAGGGCCAACCGACTGCAATAAATTAAAGAGGGGGGATCATCTGTGAACTCAAACTTTGGGCACATAAAAAATATGGACTGTCACACTGAGGGTGTCAAGAATGAGGATAAAACTCATGTATGAAAAGCTCGCAAGCAATGTGTAGCGTCATCAGCAATTGCCAAACGCTATTGCCAAACACTCTGCCTTACACGACGGTGGTCATGACGTGCACTTTCAGCCTCCAGCTTAAAACGGTAATGCATACACACAGTTAAGATGTAACAGTCCAGAAGCTCATCTAGGTGCAAGGGTGTTACTGGCGGAGCAGGGGCTGTGCTCAGCCGTGCTGGCGCTACGAAGTTTCTGTCCGTGTAGCATATACAACATTGCGAAGGGAGCTTACTGCACCTGCGTTGTGGCTATAAGGCGGCATGGTACCACCTCTATTGGCTTGCGGCTTAGGGTTTAAGACACCGATGAGGAGCACAGCGGAAGAAGAGGGGCAAGTACACCTAGGCTTTGTGCACTCTGATATAAAGGCCAAGCTGAAAACAGAAACGTGCGAATCACACAGACTGGGAAATGTCAGAACGGACACAGGGTGCTACAAATAATGGAAGAACCTCAGACCTTGTACCTACCACTGGCAATGCTTGCTTAAAACAAGCTGCTGCAACGCCACCGAAAAGCTATTGATGCCAATGATTCATGGGTCTGCCCTGCCTGTATCAATCTGAACCAAATTGAAAAGGAAAGCCGTATCCACTTTCAGAAAAGAGAGATTGTGGAAGTCTCATGGAATTCAACCTGGGAGCCAGAAGAACTACAAAACACGTGTGAAAGCTTCAAGCAGAGCCTCAATAAGTTTGAAGAGCACCAAACTTATCTCAGCCTGCACCAGATGAACACCTAACTGATCTTCAAAAACAAGGGTTTTCTGCCATCCAAGAGGGCAACAAGTACCAACCCTACAATGTCGATCTTCGGAACAAAAATACCTTTGACATCCAACCCACCAACCCACAGGCTGACATTACGGCCACAGGCCATCGTGAGTACTGGATCACAACCATTGATTTCATGGAGTTCCAAGAAAAGAGTACCCTCCTCTCCCCAGATGACACTATGTTTCCTGAAGTGTACACTGACACAGTAGCCTGTATTTACAATGTCGACGGAAGGTGTGAAGGTATGCTTACTCCCGAGCATCTTAACATACTACGAAAGGCCTTTGACAGGGCAAAATGCAGCGGTCTACACGATCACGTCCAACCGCCTCCCATTAGCTTTGCATCAGAACTTGTAGGCCTTATTGCACACGTAAAGACACCTCTGCCTCTAAACATACGAACAAAAAAATCAAAGACTCTTTTGCATGGATACTCCCCTCCCATATCACCGCCGCCTTTCAAAAGTGGGCCCTGGTCACTTAAGAAAGAATGGCATCCCCCCTCGACCATGACCCCAAATCCCCCCATTACTGGAGTGAGCACCCAAGGGACAAAGTGTTTGGGGCAAACACCAATGCCTTGTCCTCCCGATTCTCTGGATTCTCCATCTGCCATCCCATTTACCATGAAAACACCATGCTCTTAGCAACAAGACACGCCATCTACTCTGCTGCTGTCAGCACAGAGGAGACAGCCAAATTCATGCTCCTCCCTTCCTGGAGTAAAAATATGACCACAAAACCCTATGCATCTCTCTGCCGCAAATACCCACGCATGTGTAAATTCCTGGGCACCATCCCATCAAATCAACTCCAATACCGTCCGTTCACGATCACTTCGTGACCACACTTTCAAAAAATTAATTAAAATTACGATTTTAGTTCGTGAGGGGGTTTGGGGATAAATTTTTGAGTTCGAGGGCACTTAGGGAGGGCCCTGCCGGGAATTAATTTTTGAGTTCGAGAGCCCCCTTGTGAATGCTGCCTGTGCACTGCTACTGCTGTTTGTTATGGCTGAAGCTGTGGCTGAGGCTGAAGCTG
>Ga0307943_1001092_pt1 | contig 15071 bp, 11 predicted proteins | sample OrgLakmetagen177_FD_203149 | JGI IMG/M metagenome (GOLD analysis project Ga0307943, IMG submission 203149) | Saline water microbial communities from Organic Lake, Antarctica - #177 | ecosystem: Environmental > Aquatic > Non-marine Saline and Alkaline > Saline | place: Antarctica: Organic Lake... | reverse complement strand
AAGAACACGCACCGCAACTCTGCCTGACCGACATGAACCTGCCGGATGGCAACGGCATCGAACTGGTGCAATGGATTCAACAACACGCGCCTGCCACGCCGGTGGCGGTCATCACTGCCTACGGCAACATGGAAACGGCTATAGAATCGCTGAAAGCAGGTGCTTTTGATTTTGTATCCAAGCCCGTGGAATTGCCTCGCCTGCGGGAGTTGGTGAATAGTGCACTCAAACTCTCGGAGCCCGCTCTCGATGCAGAGCAATCGGACGACGATCCCGGCTTGCTGCTGGGCAACTCGCCGGAAATCAAACGACTGCGTAGCCAGGTGCGAAAACTTGCCCGCAGCCAGGCGCCGGTGTTTATCAGCGGGGAATCCGGTAGCGGTAAAGAACTGGTAGCGCGGATGATTCACCTGCAGGGCCCCAGGCGCGAGAGCCCGTTCATTGCCGTCAACTGCGGCGCGATTCCTTCCGAGCTGATGGAAAGCGAATTCTTCGGCCATAAAAAGGCAGCTTTACCGGCGCCACCGACAACAAGGAAGGCCTGTTCCGATCCGCCGACGGCGGCACCCTCCTTCTTGATGAAGTCGCAGACCTACCACTGGCCATGCAGGTCAAACTGTTGCGCGCCATCCAGGAAAAAGCCGTGCGACCGGTCGGTGAAACCAAAGAAGCCGCGGTCGACATCCGGGTGCTCAGCGCCACCCACAAAGATTTGCCCGCACTGGTTCAGTCCGGGAATTTCCGCCAGGATCTGTTCTACCGCATCAACGTGATCGAACTTGCAGTACCTGCCCTTCGGGATCGCCCCGGCGACATCAAACTACTCGCCACCCACATTCTGGACCGTATTGCCGGGGACTACGAATGCGAACCCGCCTCGCTGACGGCAACGGCCATCTCCCGACTAAAAGCCTACGATTTTCCCGGCAACGTTCGGGAGCTGGAAAATATCCTGGAAAGGGCGTTTACCCTATGTGATGTGGAACTGATCGGCGAAGACGACCTGCACCTTGGGAACGCACCGATCATGCCGGAAAACAGATCATCCCGCGATGCGAAGCCTGCGGAAAACGACACCGGGCCGGCGAATGTACCAGAAGGTGAAATGGATCTGGAGGGTTACCTGGAAACCATTGAGCGCACGGCTATTGAGAAGGCGCTGGAGGCTACTCGGTGGAACAAGACCGCGGCGGCCAAGCGGCTGGGGATCAGTTTTCGGGCGTTGCGGTATAAGTTAAAAAAGCTGGACATGGAATAGGCAGATAGTTTCAGGTCGGGTATGATTAAAAGCGATTCAGGATGAATCGTGTCAGCCAAAAAAGGAATTTATGATGACCTACCCAATGATCAAAAAGGGTTTTACCCTTGTTGAGCTTCTCTTTGTTATCGCAATATTGTCCATTAGCCTGAGCATTGTCATTCCTTTCACGACGGCTTTCGTTCAGGGCCAGGCAAAAGAGTCTTCTCGTCAAAACGTGCTTTCTGCCCTGAGATTTGCCAGAGCAAGCGCTATCGATAGCCGGGAATTAACGACGGTTTGTTCGCTGAACCCAACCGGTGAATGTCGCCCAGAGTGGGACAAGACACTCGACGTCTTCGAAGACCCGAACGGAAACGGCTTATACGACTCTGGCGAACAACTGTTGCGGTCAATCCAGATTGACCTGGGCCAGTGGTCTCAGCGAAACCGACCCGGCAGTCGAGCGCATTTTCAATGGAATAGCCTCGGGATTTCGAATGGCACACCAGGTTCCATCGAATTCTGCCATCCAGGCTCTGGCAGGAATCGATTCGCCATAGTCGTCTCTTTTTCAGGGCGAATCCGTACGTCCTTTGATTACAATGGGGACGGTACCGAGGAGCGAGTCCGCGGTACGCCCATTGCTTGCTGAACTCACCAGCAGTCGGCTACTGCACTCCCCCCTTTTGTGCCGAGTTTTGTGCCTGCGTCATCGACGGTTAGGGTGCCACAACGATCTTCTGTCTGCTGGCCCGTCGGTGCAGCGGAAAGCGTGTAGGTATTCGCTCCCGCAGCGCTGATGGTGATGTCGTAGAAGTCCAACTCGTTACTTCCCCTGAGCGCTGCACTTGGCGCGCCGGTGTCGCTACCACCGCTTGCAAGACCAGTGTACGTATAATTCCTCGCGTAGGCCTCCTCCATGCTTTGTGCAATTTGGGCCAGCGCGGCCTGAGCATCCGCACGATTGGTCCGTTGTACATAGCTCTGGTACGAAGGAATCGCGATCGCCGCAAGGATGCCAACGATTGCCACCACGATCACAAGCTCAATCAGGCTAAATCCTCCCTGCCGGGTTATTGGGAATAACCCGGCAGTTCGTCCGCTGAACAACTGTTTTTGCCTCATCAGTTAACCTCACGCCAGTTTTGTCGGCCCTGAGATGACGGGCCCGATGATTCGCGAATGGATTCTATCGTTGCCTTCGAGGTACCGGTGAACTTCCGCTCACTGCAGACGCCGTCAGGACATTCCAATTCGTCGAGTATCGCCGGCGGAGTCGGAATACCAGACCCACCTTCAGCGCCACCAGCTTTGCGAATACCGCTGGTCGGCAAGAAGTCACCGTCGAAATCAACCAGGTCTGCATCGTTGAAGACGCCGTCGTCATTCACATCGAACGGAGACTCCGGCAGCCGGGCGCCACTGATGGCACTCACTTCCATCAGCCAGCCGGATCCGCCGGCGGCGCACTGGTCAAGGCTTGGGATCAGCGTTGTGAAAATGATCCGGTCATTACGGATGATCGGTTCAAAGATGATGCGCTCGCCCTGGTTGTCAGTACTGCCGCCCTCGGTGTTGACCAGATCCATATACCAGCCACGGCGGGCCGGGAGATCGGCGGTCAAGGGGTCACTATCGTGATCTTCTGCTTCCCAGCGGATTTCGTTGTCCGTCGTCAAGCGGAAATCAAAATCTCCGCTGGTCGTTTCGCCAATAATCGACTGTTGCAACAGATCTGAGCGGCCCGAAACCTGGGTGCCATCGTCCCAAATAGCAAAGAACCCCTGAGTGTTCTGATCGCTCGGATCATTGTCTCCGGATTCCAGATATTTGCCAGTACCGAAATACACTATGACCTCACCCGGCGCTATAGAAGGATCCGGGTGCGAGCCTACAGTAGGCCTGGACGTAATCGGTAACTCGTTACCGTCGCTGTCCTTCGCTACAAACAGTGGCTCCGGATCTGCTGTGGTTCCGAACGCCACTCCCCAGCTCGTCTTGTCGGTACCGGACACGTCGAACTTCCACAGGTTACCGAACAAATCACCGGCATAGATGGCGTCGGCGATGTAGTCGCCGTCTTCATCGATGACTGCAGGCGACGCCAGTCCGTTCGGGCGCGACGGGCTCTGTGGATCGTCTTCCAAGCCTTCTCCGGTATCGAGCTTACGGATCAGCGCGCCTGTCTCGATATTTACAATATAGAGAACAGCGTTGCCGGTTGAGCTGACACTGCCATCGCTATCGGTGTTGTTATAACCGTTGGCGAAAATAGCAGCCCATTCACCGTTGTTCATTCGCACGATAACCGGATCGCCGTAGCTGTAGCCCATATCGGCATCGTTCGCATCGGAGAATTCCCAGAGCACCAGATCACTGGCATCCGCCTCGTTGAAGCTCGGGTAACCAATCTCAGTACCTTTCGGGTCGGTAATGTCCAGCGCGAATAAACCTTGCCCGCCCTTTCCAAGCGCCCCCACCAAAGTGGTGTGCCACTTGCTGTCGAAGAACACGTCACCATAGGTTGACGGCCCATCCACATAATACTGGTGGTTGTAGTTTGGATCAGACAGCTTATTCAGATCGCCCGTCACAAGCGATGGCACATAGGCCAACAACTCTTTCCCACCATCAGTACGGATAGGTCCAGCCTCACTGTCGCTATTGTCGGCGTATGCGTTGATGGCATGGAAAAGCCCATCATTGGCGCCAAAGTAGAGAACGGGGTCGCGATCCTTGAACTTGTTACGGAAATCCGAATAGGGCTCACTGGTTTCAGCAGCCGAAGCGCCCCAGTTGTCTGGATAGAAGAAGCCTGGCTGCGGCACGAACAGCGGGTCCGAGTTGACGATATCGCCCAGAACGGTAGTCCGCTCGCGGAAGTTCCATGTAGACGCGGCACCCTCTTCACTCTGGTCGCCCCGGATGAAGTTAAGCAGAGCTTCACCGTATTCGTCTGTATCGTCGGTGACGCCGCCACGCAGAGCGTTTACCTGAGCCAGACCGATATCATCCGGCAAACCCAGCAAACCCAGCAAACTGGTGTCTGACGGCCACCTGAACGGAACACCGGCGCCTTCATCCTGGTTGTAGGTCACGACTTCACGATTGTCCAAAAATCCATCAGATGCAGACAACTGATCGTCCAGAGTGTCTCTGAAATTCCAGACCGCGGTGCCAAGCCCGCCACCTTCGACCGGGTAGGCGAAAACGTTGCCTGACCAGTCTTCGGCGTTGAAGACTGCCTGGAACAGCAGGGTATCCGTATTCAACGCACCCGAATTGACCGTGACGGTTGAGGAGGAGGCTTCACGCGCCAGAATGGTGTTGAATGCCGAACTCAGCTGATCTTTCAGGCCCAACGCGTTGGTTACCTGGAAATAGTTGTCAGGCACGCCATCCGGACCGGTTTCCTGAGTGATGTTGTTCTTGGTATCCCACTCGTCGGTCAGATCGGGGATATCATTGTCATTCTTATCGATGAATCCGCCCCATTTCGCAGCAAAGTACAACGGATCCTTAAGCAGGGTTGCTGCGGTGTCGCCACTCGGCGTAAAGGTTCGCGTGCTGGTGAGTGTGAGCTTGTCGGTGCCCCGAGGGTCACCCGGATCCACACCCGCTGGCGTGTCCAGGTAGTACGTTGGCACGCCGCCATCCCGGTCATGGACAACCAGGTAGATCCCATCTTTGGAGGTACCAGAGATAACGTATCCCATGTGCTGATCAATACCGCCAGCTGCGTAAAGAGAGTCAACCGTTACGGTCACTTCCGTCTCACTGTCATTCACTTCGTACCGATAGCGGGCGATGGCATCCATGTCATGGTCGGCGCCCTGCTCTACGTCCTCGAAGTTAATGAGGAAGCTGCCGGATTTTGGCGTAATGCTCTCCACGTAAAAATCGACAATGGTATTGGTTGGCTGGAACTCACCCTCATCCTTATTGATACTGCTACCGCCTGGCGATTTGGCAAACGGAACCAATGAAATAGAGTCGCCACCCGACAACGAAATGTTGATGCGAGGCAAAGGCGACGCAAGGGCAACCGCAAAGGTATTGATGTTTGTCGGATTGCTCTCAGATCCTTTGTCAGGGAACAGATCGGTCAGCCAGCCGTGGTAACCGATCGCCGCCGAATAATAGCTACCAAGTTTAGTGGGCTCTTCAGGCGCCAAACCACGGATGTTTGCCAGGCTTGTGACCATTTTCGCCGTTGGTGCATTGTCTGCGACGGAACCAGACTCGCCGATGTAATGAAGGCCTGGCACGTCAGGTTCCTCACCGGTAATGGTGCTGGACAGTGCCGTCACGTCCAGCCCAGTCACATCACCGGCAAACGCTGAAAACGAAGATCCGGGCACTTTGTCCGAGTCATAGCTGACGTTCACATCAGACACAACCATCATGTAAGGTGCAGCACAATACGGCTGGCCACCAGTGGTTTCATCGTAAGGGTCGTTCCAGTCGGGGTTTGGAAGACCAAGCGCGGCATCATTATTGCCGCTATCAGCAATGTCAAAATCTGTAGTTGGCGCTCCCTTGCCAGAAAAATAACGCACGGTTTCGTACATCATCTCCGCAATCGGGTTGCCCCACATATCGCATTCACCGTTCACGATGGGCCGGGTAGTGGTTCGACCGCACTCATAGGAATAATCAGATGTCCGGAAATTAACCGTCCGCAGCTTATCCAGCGTGGAGACAATGCCGTTAACATCTGTAAACGTGCCGTCATCACTATTGACCTCATCCCGGAACGAACTGACGACCTTGCGCAGAACGCCACCGTCGAGATTGTTTTCAAACGACCCCGTCAAAAGGCCAAAGAGGATGCTCTCGTTCTCGCCATAATCATGCAAAAGTCCAGTGGGCTTGTAGCTGGTGTCGGTGCCATCACTGTAGGTTTTGCAGTTGTCTTCGAGCAGGCCGGCAGATTTGCATACTTCAGCTCTGACCGCATACTCTGCGAACTGGGAGCTGGACACACTCTGGCCCCGATACAGCTCGAAAGATTCACCATCGATCTCCTCATAGTGGCGGAATTCAATGTCATAAACGACACCCGCTTCCAGATAGAACTCCTCCTCGTGCTTCTCAAGTTCCGTGTCGCTGCTGTCGGCACTGTGCCCGCCATGCCAGGTAACCCGGTCATCGACCTCAGTCCCACCCGGGGTTCTGATGATGAATTCGACTGCATCATCACCATTAACGCTGAAAGTGTAATTACCGGTAGCGGGAACCGATAGGTCTCCGGTAACGACCGACAAAAAGTATTCACCACTCTCACCACCCGGGAAATGGTCGGCGACAATATCATTTTCCTCAATTTGACTAATCGATTTCTCGCTGCCGATCCGGTTGGAGTCAGTCGCGAAGTCGCTAACCATGGAGTTAAACTCACTTTCATTGTCCGGCGCGCCCCTTTCTTCGGTATCCCGATAGAAGTTCAAACGCAAATTGTCGAAAAACTCCGGCTCTGCGACACTCCAACTGTCACCACTTCCCGAAACCTCACAATCAACCTTGCTGGCACCGATGCCAGGAACACACTTGTCATCGAGAACAGGGCGCTCGATGGACGCCCATTCCCAGGGCCGGAATATCGTGTTTGGCAGCACACGAAGCAATGGGTCAGCGCCCACTGAATACGATACGTTGCCAAACAAATGGCCCCTACCCATAGGTGGCTGGTCGAGAGGCGTTATCTCATCAATGTAATAGCCTTCTTTGTCGTAACCACGGTATTCCTTCGCCCAGGTGTGTGCATCCTGAGGAATATGCGTGCGCTCAATGACGGTCAGGTCTGCCGTATCCACGACCCGGTGACCACCGTAAAAGACCTTTCGCAGTGCATCAATACGGGCCATGGTGACATAGTTGAGGAAATCGCCACTCCAGTCGCCACTGTATTCTGAGCTGCTACCGCTACCGGCATTACAGGTCTTTATCCCGGCGCTTTTATCAGCTTCGGACTTGACGCTCTGTGGGACGAATCGGCCATCGCTGCTGTTATAGTCGTAGCAGGCGTAGCTATTGAAATAGCCGTAATAATCGATGTCGGGCGTATAGCCCACGTCAAGCACACCATCGTTGTTCAGGTCCGACGCGTCGTTGTAGGCTTCGTAATAGAGTTTGTGGTCTTTGCCCACAGTGAGCATCAACAAAGGCGGCGCCGATGAGCCCAGAAAAAGTGGCTGGTTGGCCAGATTCAATGGTGCGGCGGTGCTGTATCCTGAGCTGAGCAGTGTCAGACACAGTGCAGCAAAGAAATTAAAACCTCGATTGGAAATCATTTGCTTTTCCTCCGTGCCAAACTCAGCACTGATTATTATTGCCCAACGTTCAGGTAAACTTTTCGTGCGTAGACAGACTGGACATGGACTTCCGTTCCGCCAGGCCCTTCGCCACGAGCAGTTGTTCGATAGAAACGTGTAACGGGCTGCGGCTGACCCATTGTAAGGTTTGTCACTTTCTGGCCTGCTCCGCCACCAATAATCTCCGCAGGTTGTTCAATCACATAACCAATCCCAGCCGACGCATTCGAGCGGCCGGCAAAATCAGTAATCATCTCGCCGTTAGTCGTCCACCAGCTTTCGGCGACACCATCCCACCAGTTGTCGGCCATGGCTGCTGTTAAAAACCCGGGGGTTGAGGAATCTGGCAGCGGATTGCCGGGTGCAAGGGCATTACCCGCTGTATTGAGCGCCGCCTCCGCAGCATCAAAGGCAAACGCTTTATCCCGGGTGTTCGCCGAAATGCGCGTATCCAGCGTGGTCATATCCACTGCACTCATGCCGATGATGGTCAGTAGCAGCAGCATAACCAGGCTGACTACAAGAACCGCTCCCGACTGCCTTTCAAGGGGTTTCTGCCTTCGGTGAATGCACGTTGCCACTTTAGTTTCCATCGCTATTAACCTCGGAAATTACGCAAAAAAACGGTGTCACGCTGAACCTGCCTCATACGGCGGTCCCCAGAAGCCGTGGCAGTCTCGCCATCAATCAGTGTGTAAGTATTGGTGTTTTCCTGGCCACCTGTGTTCTGGTTGGACGTAGCCAGAATCGCATAGCGTACTGACCTGACGTTGCGCCAATTTGTCACCTCATCGGCACTGACATACCGGGTAATGCTATTGACCGTCCCGATACCAAATTCAATCTGCAGGTTTTCGATGCCAATGATCAGTGGTTGCGAGTCTGTTGAAGCCGATGCGCCCGCCAGATCTTGCAGATCGCTATCACACATCAAGCTTGGCACCTGGGTATTCGCGCCGGGAGGGGACAAATAATAACGGTCAACAACGATCTGGTTCTGGTTCGGGGTCATACCAGTGCACCCCCGGAGCTGACCATCGCCCGAGCCATTGAACCTCACGGTAATGGTATCGGTACCATCAACAACGTCCGCCTCTGACGCATCGTTGTTGGTCGCAAATATAATCTCATTGTCGTCAAAGACACCAGCGTCAGGAAGCGCCCGGGGAATCGTAGGGTCACCCCAGTAGCCAGCGTGCCTCAACCCACGGCCCAGAAAATGCTTCAAAACCCGCGCATTTTCCTGAGTCTGAGACTGTGAGGTCACCACGGTGTAGGTCTGTTTGCTACTGATAAAGATCTGGACGACGCCAAACATCAGGATAAGCCCCAGCGTCATCGCGATCATCAGTTCTATAAGGGATAAACCCGTCTGCTTAACCATCTACTGGTTACCTCGCAACTCGATAAACGGCGAACATACAGCCAGCCGATGTATTATCCGCCGAAGTACAGGTGGGCGCGGCATAGCTACCCCCTGCCCCAATGGCGTCCCAGGTAATCGAAACTTCGTACTCTCCGACTGCATTATCCCAATTCACATCCGCGGCTGCGGCAGGTGGCGACCCGACCCCATTCGTCAGTGCTTCGTTCCACTGCCAAAGATCCCAGTCAGCCATCTGCTCGGACGTACAAGCCGCTGCCGAACAGTCAGTGCCCGGGGCCGATGTCGGAGGCGTGTCCGCGTAATCTCCATCGCCGGCTGCTTCCTGATTCGCCATGATTCGATTGATAAGCTCCTGGCTATAGCTCATAGCCTGCTGGCTAAAAAACACATCCGTTGTATTCTTCAGGCTGATGGATTGAAGCCCGGCAACACCAAGCAGGCCAATGGCGAGTATTAATACCGCCACCAGGACCTCAATCATCGTGATGCCCGACTGCCTGCCAAATCCCCTTGATGTCATGTTCATGGACAATTCGCCTCTGCTACCGTTCCTGTTCTGATTGCGGCTGTACTTGGTGAAAGGATCAGTGAATTCGGATCAACCTCGCCATCAGGATCACAGAAACCAAACGACGCGGTGGCGTTGAGGCCAATCGAAATGCCATCTGTCTCAAACCGTATCCAGTCAAAACCCCCGGTATGCACCACTGTCACCTCGCTGGAGTCTGGCGCCTCAAACACACGGAGCGTATTTACAATGGCGACGGCTCCCGTCTCGTTGCTATCGGTAACCACCAACCAGTTTTCATCCCAGTCGTTACTATCACCACACGTACTTCCATCGGCCGACGGACACAGTGACACCGTCTGATTTCTTCCAACCGCTTCACCCTTGGAGAACTGAACAGCCGTTCGCAAACGCTCCCTGCCCTCCTGTAACTGATTGTTTGCAATCACATTCTGAAAAGACGGAATGGCGATCGTCACCGTGATCGCGAGAATGGCGACAGTGACCAGCAGCTCAATCAATGTAAAACCGGTTACCTTGCTTTGAATACCCATAGTCCTTTTCCATTGCTGATTAAATGCAGATTAACCAATGTCCATACTAGGGGCCATCACCAAAAGATAAACGGCGAAGATCAATGGATAAGTGGTCGAAGGGGGAACTAATGTGCGAACTTCGTCACACACATTTAGAGAGCAGCGTATTTAGAAGGACCATTCATTTGCTGCGTCCGGGGGGATACCGTTCAAGACGACAATCAGTGAAACGCAGGAGACAGAAGGCCTCAAAAAACCTCTACCGCATCAATCCTGAGTTCACGGGGCATGGAAAACACAATATTTTCCTCCCGCCCGGCAATTTCTTCGGGCAGATCACCGCCCAGATCACGAAGCCGGGAAATCACGTCATTCACCAGCACCTCCGGAGCAGACGCGCCGGCGGTCACACCGACGGAACGCTTGCCGTCCAGCCATTGGGACTCAATCTGAGAGGCTTGATCAATCAGATACGCCGGCGTACCCATGCGCTCCGCCAGTTCGCGCAGGCGATTGGAGTTGGAGCTGTTGGGCGACCCCACCACCAGCATCAGGTCACAATCCCCCGCCAGCTGCTTAACGGCGTCCTGCCGATTCTGCGTGGCGTAGCAGATATCGTCTTTACGCGGCCCCTGAATCTCCGGGAAATTCTCCCTCAGCGCATTAATGACCCGCGCCGTGTCGTCCATAGAAAGCGTGGTCTGGGTCACATAGGACAGCTTTGACGGATCCTTCACCCGCAAGTTGACGACGTCTTTCTCGTCCTCAACCAGGTAAATCTCGCCACCGCTACTATGATCGTACTGCCCCATGGTGCCTTCCACTTCCGGGTGGCCCTGGTGACCGATCAGGATGCACTCCCGACCGTCCCGGCTGTACTTCATTACCTCCAGGTGCACCTTGGTAACCAGCGGGCAGGTAGCATCAAACACTTTCAAACCACGACGCGCCGCTTCATTCTGCACCGCCTGGGACACCCCGTGAGCGCTGAAGATCACCAGCTTGTCATCCGGCACCTCTTCCAGCTCATCCACGAAGATGGCACCGCGCTCACGCAGGTTATCCACCACAAACTTGTTGTGCACGACTTCGTGGCGCACATAGATCGGCGCACCGAACACATCAAGAGCGCGGTTCACGATTTCAATGGCACGGTCGACACCGGCACAAAAGCCACGAGGATTAGCGAGTCGTATTTGCATAAAATTGCCCTGAAATATCAAACAAGTTTGAGGAAGCGGGCAGATAGGGCCTTCCGGGATCGTCAAAAACAAGGATGTTTTTGTCGAGCGTACAGGGAAGTATTTACCGCGTATCCCGGAAGGCCCTATCTGCTCGCTGACCTACGCCCGAGCTAAAAGGCTACAAAGGTCAATGGGCAGCCCCAACAGGCTCCACATCAATAATGTCCACTTCAAACGTCAGTGTACGCCCCGCCAGAGGGTGATTAAAGTCCACCTCCACCTCGTCACCCTCCACACGACTGACCACCCCTGGCAGCTCACTTTGCCGGGCGTCTGCAAACGAAATCATCACGCCTTTTTCCAGCACCATATCGGCACTGAACTCACGGCGCTTGAACGTCTGCAGATTGTTGGGGTTGTGCTGGCCAAACGCTTTTTCCGGCGGAACTTCAAAACTATTGCTCTCGCCCGCCTTCATGCCCATCAGATAGGCCTCGAAGGCCGCAGGCAGGTTTTCATCACCGATTTCCAGCGTGGCCGGGTCTTTATCAAACGTGGAATCAATCACTTCGCCATCGCTGAACTTAAGTGCGAAATGCAGGGTGACCCGGGTTTGCTGGTCAACAGGGAGCTCTTTCATAGTTGCATACTCCAGTTCCCGGTCAGTCGGCGGCGTCTTTCGACCCGCTAGACTGACGGAAAATATCAAGAATCATCATGCCGGCGCCAATCGTGATGGCCGTGTCGGCAATATTGAAGGCGGGGAAATGGTAGTCGTTCCAGTAAAAATGCAGGAAATCGACGACATAGCCGTGAACAACCCGGTCATAGACGTTGCCCAGAGCCCCGCCCAGAATCAATACGATGGCAATCGCCGACCAGGTTTCATCCGGCTGCAAGGATTTGAGCCAGCGAAACAGAACCACGCTGACAACCGCTGCCAGGGTGACAAAAAACCATCGCTGCCAGCCAGACTCGCCCGCCAGGAAGCTGAAGGCAGCGCCCGTATTGTGCAGCAGGGTAAAGTTGAAGATTGGCAACACGGGCACCGGCACACCATAGTTCAGCATGGCAGTCGCCATCGCCTTGGTGCCCAGATCCAGCACAATCACCAGACCCGCCAGCCACAACCAGCGCAACTTGGAACCACTCACATCAGGCAAAGGATCGCGCCTCACCTTCGCCATCAAGGTTGGTGACACAACGGCCACAAAGATCGCTGTAATGCTCGCTCTGGCCAACATCTGCACGGTGGTGCCAGCAGCGCTCGCATTTTGCGTAGGTTGCGGGCGCTACTGTCACCATCAGCCCCTCGTGGGACGACTGCTCAGCACCCACGGCCTCCGCCATCGACTTTACCGTCGCTTCGGAGGTGATCAGTACAAATCTCAGTTCGTCACCAAGGTGGGCGAGATCACGGGCCAGATCACCCTCACAATAAAGGGTAACTTCTGAGCTCAGGGAACCTTTGATCTCGCCACGGCCTCGTGCCTCTTCCAGACACTTGTTGACCGCTTCTTTCACGCTGTAAAGGGTCGTCCAGTAGTCACGCCCCAGCTCAGCCCCTTCCGGCAGCGCCGTCAGGCCCTGATACCAAGTCTCGTAAAAGACAGTTTCCCCACGCTCGCCTGGCAGATGTTGCCAGATTTCATCGGCAGTAAAGCTCAGAATCGGTGCAATCCAGCGCACCAGCGCTTCCGCCACATGGAACAGAGCGGTCTGGCAGGAGCGCCGCTCGCGGCTGTCAGCCTGAGTCGTGTACTGACGATCCTTGATGATATCCAGATAGAAACCACCCAGGGTCGCTTCGCAGAAGTTGTACACTTTCTGATAGATTTTCAGAAAAGCGTAGTTCCTGTAGTCCTCTTCCAGCTCTTGTTGAAACTGAAACGCCTTGTCCACCATCCAGCGGTCCAGCGCAATCATGTCGTCTGGCGCCAGTGCGTGCTGCGCAGGCTCAAAGCCGGCGAGGTTGCTCATCAGGAAGCGGGCGGTATTGCGGATCCGGCGATAGCCGTCCGCCGTCTGCTTGAGGATGTCTTTGGATACGGTCATCTCGCCGCTGTAATCGGTCGCGGAAACCCACAAACGAAGGATATCCGCCCCCAGCTCGTTCATGACTTCCTGCGGAGCGATCACGTTGCCCAGGGACTTGGACATCTTGCGGCCCTTGCCATCGACCGTAAAGCCGTGGGTCAACACCTGCTTGTAGGGTGCAACGCCATTCATCGCGATGGATGTCTTCAAAGACGACTGGAACCAGCCACGATGCTGATCCGAACCTTCCAGATACAGATCCGCCGGGAACTGGCCCAGCTCTTCCCGCGGGCGCAGCACAGACTCATGGGTTATACCGGAATCAAACCAGACATCCAGCGTGTCGGTGACTTTTTCATAGTAGTCTGCGTCACTGCCGAGCAGGTCTGATGGCTCGAGGTCATACCAGGCGTCAATACCGCCTTTTTCGATCGCTTTTGCCGCGGCCTCAATCAGGTTCTGGGTATCCGGGTGCAGTTCCTGGGTTTCCTTGTGGATAAACAGGGTAATCGGAACACCCCAGGTACGCTGACGGGAGACACACCAGTCCGGCGACTGCTTGATCATGGCCTCAATGCGATTCTGGCCCCAGCCCGGGATCCAGCGAACACCCTTGATCGCCTCTAAAGCGTCGTTCCGCAGGTTCTCTTTGTCCATGCTGATAAACCACTGCGGGGTCGCGCGGAAGATCAGCGGCGTTTTCGTACGCCAGCAGTGTGGGTAGCTGTGGCTGAACTTTTCAGCCCGCACCAGTTTGCCCTCCCGCTCGAGAGCGGAGCAGACAGGGTCATCGGCTTTGTAGACGTGAACACCGGAAAATTCACCGGCTGCCGATGTGTAGGTGCCATCGGCCTGGACCAGGCTGAGGGTACCAATGCCATAGGCCTTACCCACTACAAAGTCTTCCATACCGTGATCGGGCGCCGTATGAACTGCACCGGTACCCGCTTCCGTGGAAACGTGATCGCCAAGGATCAAAGGCACCTGCTTGTCGTAAATCGGGTGCTGGAGTGCAAGACTCTCAAGCTCTGCCCCCTTAACGGTCGCCAAAACCTCAAAGGTTTCGACGCCCCAACGGGCCATGACGGTCTCAACCATGTCAGCGGCCAACACAACTCGCTCAGGCCCATTGCCAAGCTCTAGCTGAACCAGTGAGTACTCCAGCTCGGCATTGAGAGCAACCGCCTGGTTTGCGGGAATTGTCCAGGGCGTTGTGGTCCAGATCACCACCGATACATCGCCCTCGCCCTCACCCTCACCCTCGCCCAAGTGGGCTCCAAACAGTCTGAGCGCCTGCTCCTGATCAACGGCCGTGAATCGCACATCGATCTGAACCGAGATTTTGTCTTGGTATTCAACCTCTGCTTCTGCCAACGCAGACTGGCCCACTACGCTCCAGTATACCGGCCTGAAGCCGCGCACCAGGTGCCCTTTGGCGACGATCTTGCCAAGAGCGCGAACGATCCCTGCCTCTACCTGCGGATCCATGGTCAGGTAGGGTTTATCCCACTCACCCATAACACCAAGGCGGATAAAGTCTGCCTTCTGCCCGGCAATCTGTTTGGTAGCGTAATCGCGACAAGCCTGACGGAAGGTCTTGAAGTCTACCTTTACCCCGGCCTTACCGATTTCCTGCTCCACCTTGTGTTCGATAGGCAGGCCATGGCAGTCCCAACCCGGCACATAGGGCGCATCGTAGCCCATGAAGCCGCGGGACTTGACGATCATGTCCTTGAGAATCTTGTTGACCGCATGACCAATGTGAATGCTGCCGTTGGCGTAAGGAGGGCCATCGTGCAGGATAAACTTCTCCTGCCCTGCCCGTTGCTTGCGCAGGTTGCCGTAGACATTCAGATCCTGCCAGC
>Ga0307943_1001090_pt1 | contig 15076 bp, 9 predicted proteins | sample OrgLakmetagen177_FD_203149 | JGI IMG/M metagenome (GOLD analysis project Ga0307943, IMG submission 203149) | Saline water microbial communities from Organic Lake, Antarctica - #177 | ecosystem: Environmental > Aquatic > Non-marine Saline and Alkaline > Saline | place: Antarctica: Organic Lake... | reverse complement strand
TGTAAAAAACAACCTGCATCCATGCGAATAATCTATTTCCTAAACCAAAAAGTAAAAAATACCTCCATGAAAATAATTACGAATTACGAATCTGAGAATTACGAATTATTGAATTCAGGATCAAATAACTTTTAATCCCACTTCCAACCTCTGTGTTCTCTACTTCGACAAGCTCTGCGCAATGCTGCACAAGTGTGTAAAAAACAACCTGCATCCATGCGAATAATCTATTTCCTAAACCAAAAAGTAAAAAATACCTCCATGAAAATAATTACGAATTACGAATCTGAGAATTACGAATTATTGAATTCAGGATCAAATACCTCCGTGAATCTCTGTGCCTCTTCCGTGCACTCCGTGTAAAAAAACCTGAGTGCGGCGAACCCATCCCTTCCAAATAAAAAAAAATATTTTCCAAAACACTTGGTACATGATTAACTTTTTTATTATCTTAATTTAGCATCAGTAAAAAAACGGCATAAATTAAACGATAATGAAGCAAATTACAATCGACATTCAGTCACCAGCAGATTTCACAGAAAGATTCATTAACCAAACCAATCATTCTGTGTTTCTTACAGGAAAAGCAGGGACAGGAAAAACCACTTTACTCAAGAAAATCATTGATTCTACGCACAAAAACACAGTAGTCGTTGCTCCTACGGGAATTGCAGCGCTAAATGCTGGTGGTGTTACAATACATTCGTTTTTTCAAATGCCTTTTGCTGCTTTTATTCCAGATTTTGGTCAGCCTCCTTTTGTTGGACAACGAACGCAGTTCAATACGAAAACGACCTTGCTTCACAATTTCTTCATGCACAATAAGAAAAAATCAATCTTCTTAAAACTGGAATTATTGATTATTGATGAAGTGAGTATGTTGCGTGCAGATTTATTGGATGCAATGGATCTTATCTTGCGCAAAATCAGAAGAAATGATACACCGTTTGGTGGAGTTCAAGTTTTGTTTATTGGAGACTTAATGCAGCTTCCTCCAATTGTAAAAAGAGAGGAAAAGCCAACTTTAGATAAATATTATGAAGGAAGTTTCTTTTTTCATGCGAAAGTAATTCAAGAACAACCACCACTTTATATCGAATTAGAAAAGATTTTTCGTCAAAATGACCCGGAATTCATTGAATTGCTCAATAATTTGAGAAATAATCAGATTTCTGATGAAAACGTTGCTTTGTTGAATAACTATGTAAAACCTGATTTTGACACAACAAAAAATGAAGGTTTTATCACCTTAACAACACATAACGCAAAAGCAGATGAAATCAACGATAAAGCTTTAAAAGCATTGGGAGGGAAGTCGAGAAATTATGACGCTAAAGTCGCTAAGAAATTCCCTGATCACATGTTTCCTATTCCTAAAACCATGGAATTAAAAGTTGGTGCTCAGGTGATGTTTATCAAAAACGATATGTCATTCGATAAACGTTACTATAATGGTAAAATTGGTCGAATAACAGAACTTTCAGCAGATGAAATCCGTGTAACTTTCCCAGAAGAGAAGTTGACCATTACAGTTGAGCCTTACGAATGGGAAAATGTAAAATTTACATTGGACGAAAAATCTGGAGAAATAAAAGAGGAAACGATTGGAACGTTTGTGCATTTCCCATTAAAATTAGCTTGGGCAATTACAGTGCATAAAAGTCAAGGTTTAACTTTTGAAAAAGCAGTGTTGGATTTATCTAATGTTTTTGCATCGGGCCAAGCTTATGTTGGACTCTCACGTTTGGTTTCCTTAAAAGGATTGGTATTGATGAGTCCAATTCGTTTGAATGGATTGAAAAACGACCAACATGTTGTGGATTATGCCAAAAACAAAGCGGATGAAAAGCTCTTAACAAGAAAACTAGAATTGGGGACCGTTTTATATTTACAAAAACGCCTACAGAAAACATTCAATTGGGATGCCACGGTGAGCCGCTGGTTATCACTCGAAGCTGCCCACAAATCAGCGGGTCCTAGAAGTGAGATGGCGAAAAACAAAGTTTGGTTTGAAGAACAAATTAATGCGTTGATGAGCACTTTGGAACCTTCTCGAAAATTCAGATCACAATTGATTAAGATTTGTCAGCCAGACCAAATGGATATTGAAGTTTTGTATGAGCGCTATGAAGCGGCATACAGTTATTTCATAAAAACAATGGAGCCGATATTTAAGGGGAACATCAAGCAGATTTTATTGCTCGGTAAGAAATCGAATGTTAAACAATATTCAGAAGATTTAGGAGAATTGGATGACTTATTGACGGATGTTATCATGGATTTAAAAAAATCTAGGAAATTGGTTCAGAACCTTTATAACGGAAAAGAATTATCGAAAGAAAACATTTGGGATGATCAAATTCGAAACTTTAAGATTGCCAAAATTCAAGTGGTAAAAGACGAAATACGAAGAGAAAACCCGAGTTTAGGAGAATTAGATGATTTCTATTCTGAGAAAAAAGTGGCAAAAAAAAGGGAAAATAATGGGAAGCCTAAAGTTACCACTTTCGACAAGACATTAGAAATGTTTGAAAAAGGATGGAAAATTAAAGAAATCGCAGATGAACGTGTTCTCAAAGAAGAGACTATATACAATCACTTAAGTAGACTTATTAAAGACGAAAAGATTGAAATCGATGCTGTGCTTGATCAAGAGAAAATCGAACTTTTAAAAGAAAAGTTAGGTACAGAAATCGAAGGAACATTAACTGAAGCCAAAGAAAAGGTAGGGAAAAGTATTTCTTGGGAAGAGCTGAAGGTCTATCATGCGAGTATTTTGAAGTGATTGTGAGCAATAGAAGCTTATTTTACAAAGTAGAAAAAAGCTCTTCTATTACTAAAATACTTCACAGTTCGTTTTGCTGGTGTGGTCGGAAACAGCACAAAATTAAAATTGAATCTTTTAAGTATATTTTACTTTTTTCTCGTCGGCTGATGCGGCATTTCGACAGGCTCAGTGCAACGCTGCGTAGCGCATAGCCTGTCCCGAGAAATCGGGAAAAACCTTAAAAAATTATTATGATTGAATAAATATTTATAAAAATCGCCTTTTCCCGACTAGACACTAACTATTTACCGTTGGATATGAATATAACTGTGGCCATCATAAGTTTGACCGTCCTTTCCTTCAGCAGAGTAAATAACAAAATAAACCCCATCAACTAAATCACTGCCAGCCCATTCAAAATCGAGTTCATCAAAGTTGTACACTTCATTTCCCCAGCGATTAAAAATTGTTCCTTCCAATGAGACGATATTTTCGTATTGAACTTTATAAAAGTCATTGGCTCCATCACCATTTGGTGTAAAAATATTCGGGAACACGATATAAACATCTCCTGATTCCAAATTAATGAATTGTGTCATGCTGTCTGTACATACACCATTTTGTACAATCAAAGTAACAGGATAAATCCCTCCCTCCTGATAGGTTTGACTTTCATCACCAGGGAAAGTGGAGTTATTCCCATTTCCGAAATCCCAAAAGTAATTTGTGGCATTACTGCTGTTATCAATAAAATTGATGGTCATTGGAGCAACGCCAGACAATGTATCTGGATTGAAATCTGCTATTGGTGAAGAATACACGACTATGGTTGTGTTTAAAGTATCCTTACACCCATTGGCATCTGTCCCAATTACCTGAAAATTTAAGGTGCCTTCTGAAACAGAAAAAGCATTTCCATTATCTATAAGTGGTGTCCAGACATAAGTTTCGGCACCAGTTGCTGTAAATGCAACCATGTCTCCAACACAAGCTTCGTTTACCTCATCAATAAAGGACATTGTAGGATTTGGATTGACCTCTATCAAAGTATCTAAAGTGCTTATGCAACCATCAGCAGAAGTTACTGTTACTTGATAGGTTCCAGTTGTATTTATAATAAATGGAACTCCATCTGCCACATTATTATCCCAAGAATAAGTAACGCCTCCGTTTGCTTTAAGGGTTATTTCATCTCCCTCACAAGGATTATTGTCAAAACTATCTAAGGTAATTGTTGGTAATGGATTTACAACTTGGGTAAATGAAATCGAATTATTTGCACCACAACAATTAATTAAACCCGGAAAAGGTGTAAAACTGTAAGTTGTTGTTGATGTGGGAGAAAGAAACAACGTATCCCCTGATTCAACATTTGTTATTGTATTAGAAACACCTCCATTAGAATATTGAATATCTACTGGATTGCTATTATTTAATACCTCGAAAATCACCCAAGCTTCTTCGCCAGCGCAAATTGGGCCGCTAGATTCAATTATCTGGTAGCTTTCCTCTACATAACCAATTGTGATATAGCGTGTACTATTCAAAGGAATTTGTGTTGTCGAAATTCCCGTAATAGTTATTCTACCATTGTTCTCACTAAAAGTTATTCCATTCGCTTGAGAATAAAGATCTGCATCTGAAAAATCTCCGTCTAAATCGACCATTAATCGGAGGTTTGATAAATCAATATTCGCAATTGGAGAACATGGTTCTGACAATATATCCGTATTAAAATCCTGATTAAATTCAGTATTTGTTATTTTAAATTCGCGCGCTAATCGGGATGAAACAGGCGCAGGTGCTTCCATATTTAATGCAACAGAACCGCACAAAGTAGCGTTATTATGGCCTGCTGTTATATATGAAATATCCGTATTAATTATACCAATATTGTCTTCATTTGAGGCGGAAAGCCCATCCACATATATCCGTAGCTTATCATCGAAAGTATGTGATTGTTTTTGATATAAATCCTCATCATCATCACGCCCAATCCCAATAACTTGATTGTGATAATCTGTGGTTAAACTTGCATCCCAAATAATTGTTCCGTCTGTTGCGGTATAGTCTCCATTTATTCCTCCTCCTTGTTTACTTAAAGTGATTCCATATTTTATTGCCAAATAAGTATGAACTTTAGACATTTCAAGGTCAGTTAAGTCGCTATTGAAAAATATAACTTCATGCATAAATCCGTTGTATGCCGAAGAACCCTCGCCTGGATGGTAACCAAGGTATAATCCATCTGGTCCAGAAGATTGAGAAGGGCCGCCAATATTAGGAAGTAAATAATCCTGATAATATGCTTTCAAACTTGTTGGAGTGGAACGATTACCTTTGTAAGAAATAATGCTCGGTAAATTAGTCTCCGTCCAATCTCTCTTGGCATTAGTTGAGTTTGAAAAGCTCCTACCAATGGCAAGTCTTCCGCCGTTTGCCAAATTCCTGCACTGTAATCCTGTATTTCCATCATTGTAAAGCGTAAATGTTCCATTACTAGATGGTGGAGTAGGCATGTAGTAGGAATAGAAATAAGAGCCCTGATGATTTGAAAGCATATTGGTTAATAGCACTGGAGGATTTGAATTTCCTAAACCTTGAAGCGTGCCTAAATTATTTCCAGCAAAACTATTTCCTGTAAATAAAATGGTGCGGTTATAATTAGAGATATTTCCTGTAGGTGTAATTTCCAATTGCGGATAAGGTGGTTGACCATCCGTCACGGAAATTGCTCCAGGACCAGTAGGAAACTGAGTTGTCCATGTGGATACATTTCCGACAGCCAAATCGTCTGCGCGAAACCAAGCCGTAAGTCCAGTTGTTCCAACACCTCCCGGGGAAATTTGAGCCTCTAAAAAAGTAGAAGATAAAAGGATCAGTATAAATAGAATATTATTCAGCGTTTTCATAGTAATTGCGTTTTGACCTTTGTATACAAACCTACAATATCAAAGTAAGAAAAACAAATAGTTTTAGTCTACAACGTGACTACATGTTGTTACATTTTATGGGAAGACAAGCAGTTAGGAGAATTACCAAAAGAGCTTTTGACACAAACATCACAACTGTTCAACGAAATCAATAAGCAACTTCACAATATTATCATAAGCAGAAAAAGACAATTCCTCGTATGTATCATAAACATCGTGATAATGTTTATTGGGACCCATTGCATAAATAAAAAATGAAGGAACTCCTTTAACATGGAAGTGATAATGATCGCTATTTGCTGTTTCTCCTCTTGACTTTATTTGACTTAAATAATTCTTTTGGTCATTGATTTCTTTCAATTGCTCAAATCGCTCTTCATGAATCCGGCCATTTACTGCAGTGATTCCTTCTTCACCACTTCCCATGATGTCAAGATTTAGCAAAAACTTGATCTTTGAAAAGTTTATCACTTTACTTTTTACGAAATATTCAGAACCAACAAGTCCAGCTTCTTCTCCTGCAAAAGCAATAATTAAAATATTATATTCGCTTGGATGTTCAACAAAATAATCTGCCATAGAGATTAACATGGCTGTTCCGCTGGCGTTATCATTTGCACCTGGAAAGTACGTTTCTGGAGTTGTTCCCATTCCTCCCAAATGATCATAATGGGCTGTAAAAACTATAGTTTCTGCTTTTTTCTTCTTTGCTGGAAGATAGCCGACCACATTTTTACTTTGGAACTTTTTAACCAATTCCGCCTCTATTTTGATGTTTAATGGCGTTTTTACATCAATAAAGCCTGATTTAATATGTAAAACTGGATATTTCAGTTGATTTCTTCCTACCGACCAAGTGAATTTTTGATCCGTTGAATAAACTACAGTTCCTAAAACAGCCAAAGAATTAAATTGTTGAACGGCAGAATAAGCATCGGTTGGTGACATTCCAGTAAGGTTAACATAGAATCCATTTTTTTCACCACTTCTAACTTGATTCACTAATGGATTGATTAGATGTAACCTTGATAAAATAGTTGTATCGACTTCAATTAGTTTCAATTCCCCTTCAAAAGACCCAGAAGATGCATCCACTAAATAATCTATTCCTGTTTGTAATAGATTATTATCTGCTTTTACTTCTATAACTCCTGGAAAAGTATTCACATCAAATGAAAAAGATTGGAAGTAGGAATCATTTTTAAAAAAAGGTTGAAGTCCTGAATCTTCAAATTCATCTTTAAGAAAATCTGCCGCTTTATTTACTCCGTCCTTTACATAACCTCTTCCATAAAGTGAATCACTGCATAAAACTTCTGTAATACGCCTTGCTTTTAACTCTTGACCAAACGATAGGAATGAAAAAAAAGTTATTAGAAAAAGCATAGTCGTTTTAGTCAACATATCTTCTTGTTATAAAGTGTGCAAATTCTTCAACTGATGAATCCTCTTTATTCCAGTTCTCTTTGGCTGCAACCTCACTCAGTTTAGCTAATGCTGCTTTGCTATTTTCTTGCTGGTCTAATTGATCAATTATTTCGTTGTACAAACTAGCATCTCCTCTAAAAAGTTCACTAATAAACTGTAAACGATCATTTAAACCTATTGCTCCTTTTAAAGAACTTATTTTTGAAGTCCCAAGTCTGTCGCCTGCTGCTGCATTATAAGCTTTTAGAAATTGCTTATAGAAAACAGCTGATTTATTATCATCCTCTTTAAGTAATTCATTCAATGATGAACTTTCCTGTTCTTGAAGAGCAGTTTTATCTGTATGATCAGTGTGTGGCAAAGGCTCTTCTTTTTCAAGATTACTAATGAGATCTGCTGATTTTTCATCGGCATTGCTTTCTACTTCCTCAATAATTGGTTCTTCTTTTACAACAGGCTTTTCTTCTGCTTTTGCAGTATCAAATCCGCCAGAAAAGTCAAATTGAACTCTACCCTCATCTTCAGTCACCTCTTTTTCCAGTATTAACTCCTCTTGTTCATCTTCAATAATCTCATGTTCCTCTACAATTGCTTCCATATAGTTTTCTGCAACAGGTTGCTTAGTTTCATTATCTTCTACCTCATCTTGTTCATCTGAAAAAGGAAAAGTTGAATCCAGCGCTTTATCAGATGGTTTTCCATAAACACTTTCTTCTTTAGCTTTATAGCTCAAAATAACTGCTCTTTCATAGATTTTTCTTGAAAGTGTTTCAAATTCTTCCAATTCTTCTTTGGATAAGTTAGAAGTAGAAAGTTGATTTGTAAGTTCATTTAAACGTGAACTAATGGACTGAAGCGTATCGAATGAAGTCATAAAATGATGAAATATTTAGTGTCAAAAATAGCGAAAAACAATAACACCTTCTTCCAAAACTTGAAAGAAGGTGTTAACAATATCAAATAGTCTTTACAAGAAAACGTCAAATACTGCGTTTTCTGTCAGACACTAAATAAAAGGTTTTATAAAGTGCCTCTTAAGCTTTGCTCACGCTCGATTGATTCGAAAAGCGCTTTAAAATTACCAGCACCAAATCCTCTTGCTCCCATTCTTTGGATAATCTCGAAGAATAAAGTTGGACGGTCTTCTACTGGCTTAGTGAATATTTGTAATAAATAACCCTCCTCATCAGCATCAATCATGATTCCTAATTTCTGAAGTTTATCAATATCTTCTTGTAACTCGTGATCAAATTCTTTCAATCTGTTTGGAACCAAATCATAATAAGATTGTGGCGGTACAGAAAGAAAGTCAACTCCTCTCGTTCTTAAATCAGCAACAGTTTTCAATATGTCATCAGTTGCAACTGCGATATGCTGAACGCCTGGCCCTTCAAAGAAATCAAGATATTCCTCAATTTGAGATTTCTTATTTCCTTCTGCTGGCTCGTTGATTGGAAATTTAATTCTTCCGTTTCCGTTAGACATTACTTTCGACATCAATGCTGAATACTCCGTGTGAATTTGCTTGTCATCGAAAGATAAAAAGTTAACAAAGCCCATTACGTCTTCGTACCATTTTACCCAAACGTTCATTTCATTCCAGCCTACGTTTCCAACCATGTGATCGATAAACTTTAAACCTGTTGGTTCTGGATTGTAATCAGATTCCCATTTTACATATCCAGGAAGAAATTCACCTTTGTAATTCTTGCGTTCAACAAACATGTGAACTGTTTCTCCGTAAGTATAAATACCTGCACGAACAACTTCCCCATGTTCATCTGACTCAACAATTGGCTCCATGTATGACTTGGCTCCTCTTTTTATTGTTTCTTCGTATGATTTACGTGCATCCTCAACCCATAAAGCAACAACCTTTGCACCGTCACCATGCTTTTTAACATGCTCTCCAATTGGGGATTCACTGTTTAAAGCCGTTGTCAACACTATTCTAATTTTGTCTTGCTTTAAAACATAAGATGCTCTATCTTTTACTCCCGTTTCTAATCCAGCATAAGCATGAGATTGAAACCCGAAAGCTGTTTTATAAAAATGAGCTGCTTGCTTTGCATTTCCTACATAAAACTCAACATAGTCAGTACCTAATAAAGGAAGAAAGTCTTGCGCTCCTTCAAATATCTTTTCTAATCCGTACTCTACATTCTTTACACTTTTTGCCATTGCAATTTTTTTATAATTATTAAATACTATTTTTTAATCTTCTAACCAACTGTAAGCATAATCTGGATCATTAATATCCAAAGCTGCTTGGGTTAATTTTAGTGGTTTAAAAGTATCCACCATTACGGCTGTTTCACTCGTTTCCTTTTTACCAATACTTCTTTCCATTGCTCCAGGGTGTGGTCCATGTGGAATCCCCATAGGATGTAAAGAAATAAATCCTTTTTCTACATGATTTCTTGACATAAAATCTCCGTCTACGTAGTAAAGTAATTCATCTGAATCGATATTACTGTGGTTGTAAGGAGCAGGAACTGACTCTGGATGATAGTCATATAAACGCGGAACGAATGAGCAGATCACAAAGTTGTGCGCTTCAAAAGTTTGATGAATTGGTGGTGGCAAATGAACTCGTCCTGTGATTGGTTCAAAATCTTTAATATTGAAAGCATATGGGAAATTATATCCGTCCCAGCCTACAACATCAAAAGGATGTGAAGCATAAGTCAAGTGATGTAATGCATTTTGTTTTTTAATTTTCATTAAAAATTCGCCTTTTTCATCGTGTGTTTCCAGTTCACTAGGAGCACGGAAATCTCGCTCACAAAATGGAGAATGCTCCATCAATTGTCCGAATCCATTCCTGTATTTTTTTGGTGTATATATTGGAGAAAAAGACTCTACAATAAACAAACGGTTATCTTTTCCATCAAAATGAATTTGATAAATAATTCCTCTGGGTACAATTAAGTAATCTCCAGGACCGAAAGGAATATTTCCAAGCACTGTTTTCAGAGTTCCTGTTCCTTCATGAACAAAAATCATCTCGTCAGCATCGGCATTTTTATAGAAATAATCATGCATTGATTGCTGTGGTGCAGACAATGCAATGTTTAAATCGTTGTTGAACATCACAATTTTTCTACTGTTTAAATAGTCTGCTTCTGGCTTAACTTTGAAACCATTTAGCATTTGACTTGTCACAGATTTTTCTAATACTGCTGTTGGGGTAAGATCAATTGTTTCACCAATATTTTTTACCATTGTTGGTCGGTGAACGTGATACATTAACGAAGCTGTTCCACTGAAACCTTCAGTTCCAAAAAGCTGCTCATAATAATATCCACCTTCTTCTTTTTTGAATGTGGTGTGTCTTTTATGAGGAATTTTACCAAGTTTTGTATAAAACGGCATAAAATCGAGTTTTAAAATGAATTGATATGATTTGTAGATACATTAGAAATTAAGAACGGAATCACTCTGGATTGCGCTTCAACAATGCTTTTCTTTTCGTATTTAAACTCCCGAATACATTCATAAAGTAAAATTCTTAATTACCACAAATATATGAAAATCAATTACGAATTACGAATGAATCAATTACGAATTTTCAAATCATTGAATCTTTGAATCTTTCGAATCTTTGAATTCTTGAATCTTTGAATCCATTAACAAAAAAAATAAGCACTTTAATTCTATAGTCTTAGCAAGTCATTATACTCCCAGTTAGGAAAAATTAATTACGAATTATGAATGAATCAATTACGAATTTTCGAATCTTTGAACCTTTGAATCTTTCGAATCTTTGAATTCTTGAATCTTTGAATCCATTAACAAAAAAAATAAGCACTTTAATTCTGCAGTCTTAGCAAGTCATTATACTCCCAGTTAGGGGAAATTAATTACGAATTACGAATGAATCAATTACGAATTTTCAAATCATTGAATCTTTGAATCTTTCGAATCTTTGAATTCTTGAATCTTTGAATCCATTAACAAAAAAAATAAGCACTTTAATTCTATAGTCTTAGCAAGTCATTATACTCCCAGTTAGGGGAAATTAATTACGAATTACGAATGAATCAATTACGAATTTTCAAATCTTTGAATCTTTCGAATCCTTGAATTCTCTAATCTATTGCCAAAAAATAAGAAGGATTGATTTTTTAGTCGCAGCAAGTCATTATATTCGCAGTTAGAAAAAATTGATTTATGAAAAAGATTTTAGTTATCGGTGCAGGAGGTCAAATTGGGACAGAGCTTGTGCTATTATTGGAAGAGAAATTTGGAAAAGAAGCTGTTGTGGCATCTGACATCAAAGATGATTGTCCAAAAGCATTAAAAGAATCCAATTATGTTGCTCTAAATGTGCTTGATAATGACAAATTAACTTCAATCGTAAAAGAAGAAGGGATTACTGATGTCTATTTATTGGCTGCTTTATTGTCTGCAACTGCTGAAAAAGACCCAAAATTCGCATGGAAATTAAATATGGATGGCCTTTTTAATGTTTTAGATTTAGCGAAAGACGGTCACATTAAAAAAGTTTTTTGGCCAAGTTCAATCGCTGTTTTTGGACCAACAACTCCAAAAAGAAATACGCCTCAACATACAATAATGGAACCGAGTACGGTTTACGGAATTTCTAAACAAGCTGGAGAACAATGGTGTGCTTGGTACCATGAAAAATACGGTGTCGATGTGCGCAGTATCCGTTACCCTGGTTTAATTTCTCATACCACATTGCCAGGCGGAGGAACAACTGATTATGCAGTTGACATTTTTTACCATGCTAAGCAAAATGCCGAATACACTTGTTTTGTAAATGAAGAAACTACACTTCCTATGATGTATATGAATGACGCTGTTCGCGCAACAGTTGAATTAATGGAAGCTCCTGAAAGTAACATCAAGATCCGTAACTCATATAATTTAGGTGGCATCAGTTTTACACCAGAGGATTTAAAGAAAGAAATCCAGAAACAAGTTCCAAGCTTTACTATTGAATATGCGCCAGATTTCAGACAAAAAATTGCTGACTCTTGGCCTGAATCAATTAATGATGAAAGCGCTCAAGAAGATTGGGGATGGAAACATGAATATGATTTGCGAAAATTAGTTGGTGTGATGCTGGAGAATGTCGACACAAAATTAATGTTCGATAAATAGTCTTTATAAGAAAACTCCAAATACTGCGTTATGCTTGTTTTAAATTACAGTCATCCCGACGCTGACAGTCGGGACTCCTGACAATTTAAAACTTCACAAGCCTTGTCTTGGAAGCATTCTTATAAAAGACTTAAAAATAATTAGTTTTCTTGCGGACATTAAGTAAAGTTATATTGATCAATTCATATTTCTCAAATCATATTTTCAATGTTTTGGTTTGACTATTTAGTGTCTGGTCGTAAACAGACTATTTTTATTCCCGATTTTATCGGGATGAGAGCTATTTATTCAATCATAATAATTTTTTAAGGTTTTTCCCGATTTCTCGGGACGGGCTATGAGCTTGCTTTGCTGCGGTTTGGTTTTATTTCTTTAGGAGATGCCTTAGCATCAGCCGACGAGAAAAAAAGTAAAATATACTCAAAAGAACCTATTTTAATTTTGTGCTGTTTCCGACCAGACACTATTTAGACCTTAGTACTTATTTTTTACTGCGCTAAGTTTTGTAATTTAGCAATTGTATTTTTCAAACAAATATTTCATGAATTATAAAGAAAACGAACTCAAAATAAGCAACACGCTAACCGGTGAGAAAGAAGTGTTCAAACCTATATTAGATGGCTTTGTTGGGCTTTATGTTTGTGGACCAACAGTTTACAGTGATATTCATTTAGGGAACTGTCGAACCTTCATTTCTTTTGATGTTATCTACCGCTACTTATTGCATTTAGGCTATAAAGTGCGTTACGTTAGGAATATTACAGATGCAGGACATTTAGAAAACGACGCTGAAGAAGGAGAAGATAAAATTGCTAAAAAAGCAAGGTTAGAACAATTGGAACCGATGGAAATTGTTCAACGTTATACTTTAGATTTTCATAAAGTATTAAATCAATTCAATAACCTTCCTCCGAATATTGAACCTACGGCTACTGGACATATTATTGAACAAATCGAAATGATTTTAGACATCATTGACAATGGGTTTGCCTATGAAGTGAATGGTTCAGTATATTTTGATGTCGAAAAATACAATGAAAGTCATAACTATGGGGAACTTTCAAAACGAAAAATAGAAGATTTAGTTGCTGGAACGCGCTCATTGGATGGTCAAGAAGAGAAAAAATCTCCGCTAGACTTCGCATTGTGGAAAGATGCAAAACCACAACATATTATGAAATGGCCTTCACCTTGGGGTTTAGGTTTTCCAGGTTGGCATTTGGAATGTTCTGCAATGAGCACAAAATATTTAGGAGAACAATTTGATATCCATGGAGGTGGAATGGATTTAAAATTCCCACACCACGAATGTGAAATCGCGCAAGGAACAGCAGCAAATGGTAGCAAACCTGTGAATTACTGGATGCACGCGAACATGTTAACGCTAAACAGTAAGAAAATGAGTAAATCAACTGGAAACACTTTGCTTCCTGATGAATTATTCTCTGGAGACAATGAAACCTTAGGTCGAGCTTATCACCCAATTGTTGTGCGTTTCTTTATGATGCAAGCGCATTATGCAAGTGTGTTGGATTTCAGTGCAGAAGCTTTAAATTCATCTGAAAAAGGATTCCTTCGTTTAATGGAGGCAATGAAAGTGTTGGAAGAAATCGTAATCAGTGAAAAATCGTCTTATGATGTTGAGGGTTTGATTCAGAAATTCTACAATGCAATGAATGATGATTTCAATACGCCTGTTTTGGTTGCTCATTTATTTGATGCGGCAAAATACATTCAAGCTGTGAATTCAGGAAAAGAAACTATTTCCAATTCAGATAAAAAGAGTTTAACCCTTGCAATGAATGAATTCGTATTCGATGTACTCGGATTAGGAGTACTTTCAAAATCAGAAGACAACAATGAAAGCCTTAACACTGTTATGGAGCTCGTGCTTCAAATGCGTCAACAAGCACGAGAAAATAAAGATTGGACAACTGCCGACGCAATTAGAGACAAATTGAATGAAGCAAAAATCGTTGTAAAAGACGATAAAGAAGGTGCAACATGGAAAATTCAGTAGAAATATATCAAAGCTTTGTTGGTTTTTCATGAGACCGACAGGACTTTGAGCATGTTAAAATAAAGTTTATTGAAGATAAAAAGCTAAAAATCTTTGATTTACAAATTATTTAGAAAAATTTGTTTTTAAATGTTTTGTTATCAATAAAATGTACGTAACTTTGCAACCCGTTTGAATACGGAAAGTGTTACGCAATAGCGCTCAAATTAGATAAAAATTTACATAAAGATATATTGCGGGGTGGAGCAGTTGGTAGCTCGTCGGGCTCATAACCCGAAGGTCATAGGTTCGAGTCCTATCCCCGCTACTAAAAACAGAGTGAGAAACAGAGCGAAAGCGTAGTTTTACACTCTGTTTTTTTCTTTGCTGTCATCTCTCACACTCACGCTATAAAATCAGTTAGAGAAACATCGTAAAAGCCAAAACTCCATTCTGATTTTATCCCACATTCTGTTCTCTCTACTTATTATAGTTAGAAAAAAATCAGTTGCCGTTTTTAGTTTTATATATATAATATTTTAGACATGTTGAAATGCAACTTACCTACTATATTAAAAATATCATCACACAACCTATTAAACGTCATCTAAACTAAACCAAATCTTTATTTTCTAACTCTTAATAAAATTCTACAGCAATACTACTCCTAAAATTAACTGTCTGAATTTTGATCAAAAGAATATAAGATTAAATTATTTAGCTACTTAAAACGTAACTATTCAGCCAAATATCAAGACTTATTAACAATTTCTCATTGTTTTGCACAAAATTATTTTTTGAATTTCAAAAATCTAAAGC
>Ga0307943_1001059_pt1 | contig 15322 bp, 11 predicted proteins | sample OrgLakmetagen177_FD_203149 | JGI IMG/M metagenome (GOLD analysis project Ga0307943, IMG submission 203149) | Saline water microbial communities from Organic Lake, Antarctica - #177 | ecosystem: Environmental > Aquatic > Non-marine Saline and Alkaline > Saline | place: Antarctica: Organic Lake... | reverse complement strand
TCCAGTACCTGCCCGACCCCATGCGCCCGGAGTCTCCGCCCATTAATGCAGAGGTACAAAGCATTATCGAAGACGCGCTCAGGGACACCGATGCACTGGACCTGACAGTCACAACGCTGAATGGCGAGACAACCTACAGCAAACTTCAGCCATTGCGCCTGCTGCTACAGGAAGAGGTTCTGTATCTACTCGCCGAAAATCCCGACGCCAACACCATCGACGACAGCATTCAACTGATCCCGCTGCACCGCATTACCCAAGCAAGCGCCAGCCTGAGCTTTAACGACAGTTCACTGGAGCCGGACCTTGCGCAGCAGTTCGCGCTGGGTACGGAAGGTTCGTTTCGGTTAGTAATTCGCGCAAATCAGCCCCTGGCCGAAGCCCTGTTCAACCGACCCATTGGCCGAGAGCAGCACCTGGAACGGAGCGCCGACAGCCCGAGCCACTACATCGTCACCACCTATATAGAAGACAGCCCGCAGCTACGCCGATGGTTGTCGCGGCGAATAGAAACAGAGCTTGAAATTCTGGAGCCGGCGGGCTTTCTGAGGCAAAGCTGACCATGCACGAGCTGTAGAAAGCGCTCGTCAGTGCCTTTACCGCTCAAACCTAAACTTGCAATACGTTGCGACACAGCCTGTCGCAAACATCCGCTATGATCGTTTTGTTCTTTGAAAAGCTGGCAATGAATAAGGCAAGTCAGTTAACAGAGGAAACAATATGAACGATTTTGCATCCATTCTTGCCTATAACGGGTTTACGCCTGCCCGCTACGATTTTGACTCCACCATCGCCGGGTTCGATAACGACCTGCAATTTGCACTGTTCGACCACGACACCGCTTTTGATATTGAGCAATCAAAAATAATACGACAGCGCGACAACCCAACCGTCTACTTGCGATGCGAACTCATTACCCAAAATGCCAGCCTAGATGACGCTTTGTTATTGTTCCTGAAGCGTTGGGTTTCCGAACTGAGGTACAACAACGTAACGCGGGAGATTCTAGACATTACCCAGCAGCTTGAGTCCATTGAAATACGCGTCCTGCTGATAAGCCCACAGAACGCGATGACTTTTCATATCAGCATTAAACAACCTGCCAAGGAAAACTTATGAACCGCTTTAAAAAAGAAGAAGCCCGCGCGTACCAAAAAGCACGCGAGGGTTTGAGCAAAGCTGAAATCAAACGGGTAAACGAAGAAGATGCCCGTAATCAGCAAATTTCACAGCTTGCACGTACCCTGCATTTTGAATTGTTTCCGGAAGAATACGATAACCAACTTGATTCAATTTCCGACGCCGCCGACCGCCGGCGAGGCATTAACCCAATGAACGCCGAATACACGGCGAAAGTGAATGCGCGTCGTGAGGAACTCGGGGTAAGCCCACTTGGACTAAACGGCATGCCAACTACCAATGACAGTTGGGATGCCGCCTATCGTGAAGCTCGGAAGCGGGTTACAGGGTCAGAGATGGGCTGAAGCCACTGATTCTGGAGGAAACTCGGGCCTGCGGCCAGTGCTCGTCTGGCCATCCCCAAAACTGAGAAAACCAAGTGGGGCCTTGTACCTCATCTGGTGGCGACAACATCCAGTACGACCCAGGTTTTGTGGTTCAATTGGACAGCTACAGATGGAATGTAGAAGGAACCGCCGTGAACCGGCAATATGTGCCTAAATCAAACAAGAGCGGACTCCGTCGGCAATTAACTTTGCAGCTTCATCAACCTGAGCCTCGTCCGTAAACCTCCCTAAACTAAACCGAACACAGGAAGCCGCCCTCTCTTCCGAAACCCCAATCGCCCGCAAAACGTATGATGATTGAATCATTCCACTATTACAGGCGGATCCAGTAGAGGCACAAATTTTCGGTTGAAGAGACATCAGGAGAGATTCTGCATCAACTCCTATCAACTCAATACTGAGGCTGCCAGGGTGCCGGCATTGCAGGTCACCGTTGACTCGAAAACCGACTCCGTCACTCGATAGGCGCTCAAGAAAACGATCGCTTAGCACACGAAGAGATGACCTATGCATCTTCCCCTCAGACTGGATCAAAGAAGCCGCCACGCCAAACCCAACGCACAGCGGAGTAGGCAATGTCCCAGCTCGAAGCCCCCACTGCTGACCGCCACCTTGAATTAAGGCAGGGAAGTTATTCTGAATAGATGAATCGATGTACAAAGCGCCTATGCCTTTCGGCCCGTAAAGTTTGTGTGCCGAAAGACTAAGCAAATCGACTCCCCAATCGGCAACATCAACATCCATGGCTTCCAGGGCCTGCGCCGCATCGCAATGGAAGATCGCTCCGGCTTGATGAGCTAGATCTGAAAGGCGTGAAATATCTTGGATAACACCAATCTCATTGTTGACCGCCATGATACTGACTAGCAGAACATCATCAGAGAGCATGCTCTGGTAAGCTTGCAAATCTATCTTTCCAGTACTCAGAACAGGGATTTCTTCCACAACGAAACCAAGCTTGTTACCAAAGAACAATGCAGACTCTTTGACACACTTATGCTCAATAGCGCTAACAAGCACCCTATTCCGGGAAGTCGTGTTACCAAACATGACGCCAAACATAGCCTGATTGTTAGATTCGGTAGCACCTGAGGTAAAAACAACCTCTTCAGGTAAAGCGCCTACCGTAGATGCTATTAAAGCTCTTGCCGTTTCAACGGCGTCAGATGATTTCCAACCAAGAGCGTGACTAGCGGAGTGTGGATTGCCAAATGAATCGGTAAAATAAGGCAGCATAGCTTGCATGACCCGTTCATCGACAGGCGTAGTAGACTGATAATCAAGATAAATTGACTTTTCCACACGCATTACACTCTCCTCGGTCAAAAATTAAACTGGAAGCTCCGTCCAGTTCAATATTGTATTGACCTTACCCCTGTCGACCTTTATTGTCGAGACTGGAGAGACGATCCAGGGGAAAAAATGTTTAACAGTCCGCTCTATCAAATCGGGTACCAACCGCAATTTTCTGGTCATGAAACCTTCCCAATGCGCTACGGATGGCTAAAGAAGGCTTACGATGCGGTAAAAGAATCCCAAGAAAGCGACCATGACTACTCCATATTTAATGATGAGGGTGCGATCGCGAGATTTGGTGTTGGCAAAAATATGGTTGCCTCACTACGCCATTGGGCCACGCAATGCGATGTTATTAAACCTGGCAATAAAGGCAATCAGGCTGAAGTCAGTGAGATTGGGACAAAAATATTTGATAACAATGGGTTAGACCCTTACATGGAATACCCGTCAACCCCTTGGCTTTTACACTGGAAACTTGCATCAAATAAAAAACTGACTACGTGGTACTGGGTTTTCAGTCACTTTCCTACAGATAGCTTTGAAAGAGACAACATTGTCCAGGCACTAGAGAAACTGGGCAATGAAAAGGGCTGGTCTCGAATGTCAAAATCCACGATTAAGCGCGATGTTGAGTGCTTTGTACGCACCTACGCAGCTAAGCCTGTAACGGGAAAGCAGACACACGAAGACACTATGGAATCGCCTCTAACAGAGCTCAGCCTTTTAAAAGCCATTGGCAAAAAGGATGGATTTCGCGTTGTCCGCGGCGCTAAACCAACGCTGGGTGACGGCGTTTTTGCTTACGCCGTTGTTAGTTTTTGGAACAACTTTTCTACCGCCAACACGATTTCATTAGAGGCTCTCGCGCACCAACCTGGATCCCCCGGCAAAGTCTTCCAGCTGAGCGAAGAAGATTTAACAGACAGACTCACTCGCATTGATATAGCAACGGGTGGCGAACTGAAGTGGTCCGAAACCGCTGGCCTTAAGCAGCTTGTCCGATTCAAGACAATGTTGGACAGCGAAGCACTGAGCCTAATTGATATTGACTACAAAGATGACTTTGAAGGAAAGGTTGCGTAATGCTGTTATCAGATACTGTTTATGTCGAAAGGCGCTTTCAGCGCTCGATACGGATCGATACGGACTTACAAGATCCTGATGCACTCACGGGCTTCATTTGCCCCGAGTCGTCTGCTGCCGTTTTGTCAACAATGGCCAAGCACATAACTGAAAGCGGCCAAGCGGCATTTACTTGGACTGGACCCTACGGTAGCGGAAAATCCAGCCTTGTTATCGCATTGAGCGCTTTAACAGCCAAGAGCAAAGCGCAAAGAGACCGGGCGAAACGAGCGGTCGGCGAAGAAACCTCCCAGAAAATCTGGAGCGCCTTGCCTCCTGGCAAACAAGGGTGGACCATCGTCCCAGTAGTAGGCCAAAGAGCTTCCGCTCGTAAGGTCATTGGAGAAGCGCTGATTACGAACGGTCTCGCTTACCTTGAACCAGATGACGGCTGGAACGACACCAATATTGCTCAAACACTTCTGAACTCTGCCAATAACATCACGGGTAGAACTGGTGTGATCCTATTTATTGACGAGATGGGGAAGTTTCTCGAAGGTGCAGCACGTGATGGTTCAGACCTTTACCTTTTCCAACAACTAGCAGAAATTGCATCTCGCTCAAATGGAAAGCTCGTAGTCATTGGTATTCTCCATCAGGCTTTTGAAGAATACGCTAATCGCCTTTCTCGCGATGCACGAGATGAATGGTCGAAGATACAAGGGCGCTTTATAGATCTGGCCGTTAACACAGCCGGAGAAGAGCAAATTGACTTACTCGCAAGAGCTATCCACTCAAACCACGATGCTAATGTTGTCGGCCTTGATGCCTCAGTTACAGCGAAGACGATTAGATCTCACAAGCCAGGCGTAAGTGAAAATCTCGCCAACCTACTTGAGAATACCTGGCCTCTGCACCCTGTAGTCGCCGCTCTACTTGGCCCCATTTCTCGTCGGCGTTTTGGGCAGAATCAAAGAAGTTTGTTTGGCTTCCTAAATTCTGCCGAACCAAACGGATTCCAGGATTTCATCAGGTCAACGGATGGCAGCAAAACATACAGCCCAAGTCGCCTTTGGGATTACCTAAGAATAAACCTAGAGTCCTCTATTATTGCTTCGCCCGATGGGCACCGATGGGCCATGGCGGCAGAGGTTTTAGACCGCTGTGAAGCAAACGGCGGCAGCGCCGTCCACTTGCACTTGCTAAAGACTATTGCTGTGCTAGATCTGTTCCGAGAACGATCTGGCCTCTATCCAAGCCATGAACTGCTCTACACAGCGATTCAAGCAACCGAGGACGAGATAGATACTGCCCTTGAAGATCTGCGGCACTGGTCTTTAATCATCTATCGAAAACACCTAACCTCATTTGCGATCTATGCCGGCAGCGACTTCGATATCGAGTCAGCAGTCGAGCGGGCGCTTCAGGAAGTCCAAGACGTTAATTTCGAAACATTGCAGCGTATGGCCGGAATGCAGCCCGTTTTGGCCAAACGTCATTACTTTACAACCGGCGCTCTTCGCTGGTTTGACGTGCAGCTTGGTTCGTTGACAGCAGTAACCTCAACTGCAGTTCAGTTCATTCCTCACCAGGGCACAATTGGCCTCTATCTTTTAGCTCTTCCAACTGAAGGAGAAGATGGTCAGATCGCACGCCTACGCTGCAAAGAAGCCTCTAAAAAAGCAGCACAGAAGAACCTGAGCGTCATCGTAGGATTTCCACTACAGGCTTGGGCGATTATAGAGCTGGCTAAAGAGCTAAAAGCGCTAGAAAAAGTACGTGAGGAAAACACCGAAATCCAAGGTGACTTGGTTGCCCAAAGAGAGGTGAACAGCAGGCTTTTTGCGCTGCAAAATCAGCTTGAAGCAGAACTCCAGCAAGCGCTTTTGAATGCGGTTTGGTTTGAGAACGGGCAAGAACTAACTCGCATGAATACACGAGAGCTGAACAATCGAGCTTCCAATGTCGCGGAGGAGCTATACCCCGAAACCCCCCGCATTCAAAATGAGCTGCTCAATAGGACAAAACCCTCAAGTAGCGCAATAGCAGCACAAAACGCTCTGCTAAAAGCAATGGCGAACAATCTTGGGGAAGAACGGTTAGGTATCCATGGATATCCAGCTGAAGGTGGCTTGTTCGAGTCACTTCTGGGGCACACGAAATTATACGGCCAACACAACGACAGCCTAGACTTCCTAAAACCCAACTGGGAGAACGATTCAGCCCGCCTTTACCCAGCATGGAAAATAGCGGCTGAGTATTTAGCAGACAACTCAGATCGCTCGGTCGCTATAAATGAACTGTATGATCTTTGGGAAGACAAACCGATCGGCCTAAAAAGAGGCTTGATGTCGGTTCTAGGTGTTGCGTTTATCCTATCCCACCGCGGCGATCTCGCGTTTTATCGGGAAGGGATTTTCCAACCCATGTTCACCGACCTAGACGTTGACTATTTGGCAAAAGATCCCGCCTCGATTCAAGTTAGGTGGATGGATCTAGGCAATCTCTCGAAGGGCCTTCTTTCTGGCCTTGCAGAAGTCGTGCGCGAATTAGACAAAGCAAACCCACTGAAAGAGCTCGCTCCAATCGATGTCGCCCGAGGATTGGTCGCAATTTTCGATCGCCTTCCAAACTGGACTAAGCGAACACAGCGATTGTCTGCAACTGCAATGAAGGTTCGATCCATCTTCAAACATGCCAGCGACCCAAATCAGCTACTCTTCTCAGATTTGCCAGGCGTTTATGAAGTCGGCGCTAACATTCAAAATGCCGACGTTGCAGCTGCAATCACAAAGATAACGCGTGAAACGATGACTGAACTCGTCGAGGCATATCCGAAAATGCTTGAGCGAATGTCCAATCTCCTGCTAACGGAATTACAAGTTCCTAGCGATTCTCCTCACGCTCTGATCGAGCTGCGAAGCCGGGCAGAAAACATCAAACAGATGTCAGGTGATTTCCGGCTTGATGCGTTCTCTAATCGCATCGCGACTTTTCAAGGCGCCAGCGAATCTATCGAGAATGTCGGAAGTCTGGCGACCAATAAACCCCCAAGAGATTGGGTGGACGCCGATTTAGACGCCGCATTTATTGAAACTGCAGCCCTTGCACAAAAGTTCATAAGAACAGAGTCTTATGCGCGAGTTCAAGGCAGAAAAGACAAACGCCATACCATGGCAATCATCATTTCTAGAGATGGACGGCCGCAACCGCTAGAAGCAGATTTTCAAATAACAGACGCGGACCTCCCCATGATTGAAGAGCTCGTTTCGCGCCTTAGAGACTCAGTGCATCTTGATAGCAAGAATAAAAAGGCTGTCATCCTTGCTGCGCTTGCTGAACTGAGCAGCGAATATATGAATCTCACAACTGACACCGAACAACTTAGTTTTTTGGAGGATACAGATGTCAAATCCTGAGAAGCACGTACTCGGACTATCGGGCGGAAAGGACAGTGCTGCACTAGCGATCTATATGCGCCAAAATTATCCCGAACTCGACATCGAATATTTCTTTACCGACACAGGCAAAGAGCTGCCTGAGGTGTATGAGTTTCTTGGAAAGCTTGAAGGTTTTCTAGGCCAGCCCATCTTGAGACTCAACCCAAATCGGGACTTTGATTACTGGCTTAAACAATACAACAACTTTCTCCCGTCAGCTCAAACTCGGTGGTGTACTCGCCAGTTAAAGCTAAAGCCGTTTGAAGACTGGGTTAAGCCTTTTTTAGCGGAAGGATACACAGTGCATAGCTATGTCGCTATACGCGCTGACGAGCCCTATCGCGAAGGTTATAACGCCAAGCAAGACAGCCTGAAAATTCATTTGCCATTTAAGACTGACGGAATTGATAAGCCAGGCGTTTCAGAGATTCTCGAGGGCTCCGGTTTAGGCTGGCCAAAATACTACCAATGGCGCTCCAGGAGCGGCTGCACCTTTTGTTTTTACCAGCAGAAGATCGAATGGGTTCGCTTACAAGAATGGCACCCTGAGGCCTTTGAGGAAGCCAAAGCCTATGAAAAAGATGCTCTTGAAAGTGGGTCCCCGTTTACTTGGAGTCAGGGTGAGTCTCTTACCGATCTTACCAAACCCGAACGCATAAAGCAGATCAAAGAGGATTACGAAAAAAGAGTTCAAAAGTTAGAATCCAAAAGGAGGCAAAACCCGCTACGCCCCGACGCTGAACCTATAGATATTGATGACGTTTACGGACAGGCTAAGTTTTGCGTGGCTTGTCACAAATAGCGTATCCCCAAAAATCGAGGTGACGCTCGCTTAGATATTATCAGGCAATTCAGCGAGCATCATCCGATTTCCTCCAAATTCATCCTACTCTGGACTCAATCTCATCCAGAATATTCCAAATTGGCTTTTGTTCGTCATCGTCTAGAATTTGTATTAGTAATGGAATACCCGCATTAGCCATTCCCATCGCAAAATCAAACACTTTTTTATTGTCTGCAAGCCCGGCAAGATCTTTTGAAATACTTAAAAACGTAGCTCTTATATGGATGATCCGGTACGGATCGGTCGTCAAAATAGTTGCTCCCGTCGCATTATAGGTGTCTTTTTCTATAACTGGAGAAAGCTCTTTATTAACAGCGAGTAAAAACGCGCAATACCAAAAATCCACCTGTCTTTCAAACGGACATAATTCTCTGGAACCGCTACCCCCACCGGTCGCGCTGTAGCTCTTGATCTTCTCGCTATATTTTCTGGGGATATCAATATTGAAATTAGAAAATGGGTTATCTGACATTCATGTCACCTCAGCACCTTTTCGCTCGCAAATTTCACAATGCTGTCGATGATTGCAATTGCACCGAACAACCCCCGCTTCTTGGGTTTTTGGCTTGTTTGCGAGCATTTTTGGGTAATGTCCAGGATTAGTTAACGTGAATACAGTTCCTGCACGTGCATCCAGAATCTCTTCAACACCGTTAATCTCATCGTGCGTCAAAAACAGGATTATTTGGCTACCCTCTTCAATGGTCCTTAAAAGAACAGACTGTTTTACATAGCCAGCCATCATGCCAAGCGGCGTGTCGATTATATTCGGTGCTTCGACTTCGCTGACCTTCGTCAAAGCTAGAATAAAAGCGAGTGTAATAGCGCGTCGCGATGCACCATTCAAATCCTGGTCGGGATTCAGAGAGTGGCCATTAGGCCCGTATACAACAATATCAAACTGTTCTGTTAGTCTGGCCTCCCTAATCAGGCCCAATTCCGAGTTCGATGAATCTGCTCCGATCATAGAAAGAAAAATTCGGTTCATCTCTGAACTGACCTTTTCTAGTTCATCCTTTTGAAGGCGTTCCACGACTTTTTCAAAAACTATCTTAACAGCGTTCGCGGTATCCCAATTTCCAGCGGAGGTATTTGTCTTACCGAGCTTTTTTCGTACTTTCTCACAATCCTCATTAGCCTCCCTGAGGGAAATGTTTGATTTCTCGATGACAACGCTTCTTGTTGCCTCAACCTGATACTGTTTCAAAAGGCTAGAGTGCAGGTTTTGACGAACCTCACGCAGCTTCTGAAGATGGGAGTCCTTAATGTTCTCAATCACTTTTTCAAGATCATCACTTTCCACTTGCAACCGATTGAGATCCGAATCAGCATTTTGAAGCGTTTGTGATTGTGCGCTGTAGTCCGTCAGCCATTCATGTCCCGCTCCCTCTGTTGAAATACTCCTAATTTGGTAAAAAAGACTCGTAGCTGCCTCTTGAACTAAATCTGACTCTCTGCTTTCTTCTATTGAATCTATAATTCGTTTTCGACGCTCCTTACCTTCAAGAGATTTCTCACTTAAATCACTGCCACAAAAACACTCATCGCGGTCTATAATCTCTTCGAGTATCGGAACGTTAACCTTAGGAAGCTGTTTTGAACGATTCATATCATTCAAAATTGATTTTGAAGCCTCTAAATGACGTGAAAGCATAGCACGGGACATCGACTCCGAAGATATGACTTTCGAAACACCCTTGTAAGCGCTTTTTAAAGAATCTTCTGTCCTAATAGTGTTTTTCTTAATTTTATCAAGATCTTTATTCAGCTTATCTTTATCTCCGAGTTTAAGCGCAGCCTCTATCTCACGGTCTTTTGCACTTAGCTCTTTATTAGTCCGCTTTATTTCTTCCTCGGCTTCTTTAAGTTCTTCCTCCGCGTCTTCCTTATCATCATTAAAACCACTAATTTTATCGTTAAGCTTCGACAATTCGTCTGCATAGTCTTTATTATCTATTTCTTGACTAAACTTACTAGCAATTCCGGCCACATGTTTTATCGTGCTATCCAAGACCCTGAGCCCAAGTAATGCTTCGATAGCATTAGTCACCCTTTGGCGCTTAACTCCTTGCGTGGCGGCTGCCTCGATAAAAGACATTGCACTGTCACCATCGGTGAAGTAAACGTCCTTAAGACTTTCAGGAAGAGCATTTTCGATAATAGCAGGCACGTCACTATCAAGAACTCGACTAGTTCCTTGACTCGCAACCTTCCAAAGAGCTCTAGCCTCTCCAGTCCTCTCGGAATTACCAGACTGTGGCGCCCGTTCCGTGCAAGAACGGCTCATTCTATATTTCGTTCTCTGTATCTGCCGTTTACCTTTTCCGAGGCCAACAACATGATCAAGCTCAAATTCGATGTCGACTGAAACATCCACTTTCTTTTTATCGGGTCCAATTTTATCGGAAGGAAATAAAGAATAATCACCTCGACTAGGCAACGATTTTGAGCCATACAGGCACCAGATCAAAGCCGTCTGGCACGTGGTCTTGCCAGTTTCGTTTGCAGCCCTTATCACAGTCAACGGCTTATCTGCGTCTACAGAAAAGTCCAAATCTAAATTTCGTATCAAGCGGAAATTGCGAATGCTCGCTGAGATCAATTTCACGATTTTTTCTCCGAGAGCTTTTCTGAACGCCGAACAATCTCATCGCGTATGTCACTAATTATTTGACTACGAGCCTTGTCATCTGTGCTTGATTCAATAAGATAAATCCTTTGACATAGATCTATGAATCGAGCCTGGTCAAAGTCCAATTTCAGATCCTGGGTTATCACCTGTTCTATTAGTCCATTTATTTTCTTATGTGAAACACTCATACGGCTCCCAGAAGTTGCAGAATTTTTTCACAGGCCTCGTAGCCCCCATTTTTGGCAGTATAATTATCACTGTATCCAGAGAAAAATTGTATTCTTCTATATTCTGATTCAATCAGTGACTTTAGATCATTGTCAGCCTCACCAGCGACAGCCGGCAACACAATAAAGTCATGAATGGTAGCCCTCTCTTTTCCTGTTCTCGGAGACAATCGAAGAACTCGACCAAGCCTCTGAGTCCATTGGCGCAGAACGGTATTGCTAGCTAAAAGGTATGCTGTCTCAGTTTGTGGAACGTTAAAACCTTCATCTAAGACACGCTTCGAAGTTAATACTTGAAGCTCATCATCTGAAAAGGATTTTACGATACTATTTAATATATTATTTTTAGCTGTTTCTTCTGCCGTAATCTGGTGGAAATTTACCTTTCTTCTCACCAAAATTTCATTTACAGCATCTAACTGATCCGGATTCTTATCGGTACAGAATATAAGTGATTTTCTTATATCATATCGCGATTCTGGTAATAATTTTTCCAACGCCTCAATCTTATTTGACGCGCTTTCAACTAAAGCTCGACGTTTTAGGCATAATCTTTGCCATCGCTCTTTAGCGCTCTGGGGAGCATCACTTGCAGCTGCGAAAGACATCTTCTTTATCTCAGCTGTCAATTCCTCAAAGTCATACTCTTCTTCAGCTGTTAAATATATGAAGTGAGCATAATACTGAAAGTTAACCAGGCACTCTCCGATCGCACGATCGAGGCCATATTCATAAACGACTTTATCAAAAACCTCTATTAGGAAGTTGGTTCCTTCTTCGTCGAACTGACGCTCATAGGTAGCCGATAAGCCAATGTTAAAGTCGAAGAACCGAGGGAATTTTTTTTGAGACCTTTGACTTCCGATATTGTGAACCTCGTCGACTATCAACATGGACTTAAAATGATCAGAATTTAATAGATTTTTGTCAAAAATATCGTTGAGAAGAGCAGAATGAGTTACTACTATGACTTCTGCGTTTGAAAGATTCAGGCGGAGATTCCGGGCGGAAGATTTACATGCGCGCCGTATTTTTGTTACCGGCATGCTATTTGTATTTATGGCCGAAACTCCGAATTCAGATATGTCGCGTTCCCATTGATTCATAAGAGCCTTGGTTGGAACGGCTACAACGACAAGCAAGCTCTTTTCTCTTTCCATTAATTTTGTAGCGGCGATCATGGAGGTTATTGTTTTTCCTCCTCCTGTTGCAATCGAAAGAATGCCACAATTATCATTTTCAAACCAGGCGTCAACCGCTTTGCCTTGGTGCGCAAACGCTCCATTTCGAAAGTCGATATAGTTTGGTATCGAGAGCCTGCTCACTCGATTATTTAAATTATAATTTCCAGACTCTTCTTGAGAGTCATAATATGAATTGTCAAAATTTTCAAGAACTCTTGTTTGCTTAGAGGCAAGCCTAGCAATTCTCTCCAGCGTCTTTTCATTCATTGGAATTATTTCAATATCATCAGTTCCACCATCCCAAAATGTATTAAATTTTTCCTGCAGTGACTTAACTACTTCGTCAGATTCCCACCCCATCCAGGATCGACTTAAGACTAATTGCTCGAAGTTCTTAAACATTCCTCCAGTTGTTGCGTTGCTAGACCCCCCGTGAATTGCCACGCCCCCTGATGGAGTTTTAAATAACCATGCTTTAGTGTGGAACAAACCATTTTTTTTAAGAGCGACTCTGAGCTCTATTTTTTTTGAAACAATTAGGTATGCCAAGGCCGACACGGTATATGTTCGTAAGGAGTTCTCTGAAATTAAGAAATCAGGAAACAAAATTTCAAAAAAGTTAGCCCCTTCACTGTATGCTTGACGAATGGCAGCAAGATCATTCGACTCAATATTTGGACTAATGACAAACCTCATTGGCTCGGCATCTTTAATTCTCAGGTATGAAGCTAAAGTCAAGGCCAGCTCAGACAGCACACCGCTTGTGAAGTAACCGACCATACAATCCAAAGTCGTTGATACCGAAGAAACTGGTTGAAAGAGGCCGGCATCAACATCCTTTTCCGATGGATAGAAAATCGGTGCTAAATCATTAATATTCAGTTGAGTCAAAAAAACCTCCCAAATACTCTGCGCATACTGCAACACTCACATTAACGTTCCATGGTTCTCTTTCAATTAATCTTTGATCCGAATCTACGAATAATATTTTTCCCTTCACATATGAATTCGCTTTAAATTACCACCAAATTTTCCTTCAATTCTGAGCTGAGCGTCCTTCAGAGTATGAATTGGTCATTATGACTGCCCCCCTTTGACTACGCCACTCCTGGATAACGCTGCCATAAAGGGAGCTCCCAACCCAAATTACTAACCGTCGAGAACAAACGCAAGGCCGTTGGGGCAATGCAGCAGCAAACGCCGATTTCACAACTCAGGACTTGGTGACTCGTCAGACTATCCCACGCTTCGTTTCATATTGGTCCACCGCCCGTTTCGGCTGATAACAGGGCCCTTGAGCAATCCCTTTAGTTTTATTCCTACTTAGCTGTAACCCAATGTCATCAACTTAAGCCCCAAAAGTCCAGCATGGCCTGCTGAGCCAGCGTCGATAATGAGCCGTGAGGCAGCCTGTTGTTGAAGTGACAGGCTGTTAAAGCCAGATTCTAACCCGGTAACGGGCTCCAAAGAGTGTGTCTGGGCGTGGCAAAGCGGTTTCAGCACTATTCAGGGCGAGCGCCATCCGACCGGTGGCTGGCACAGTCTGTCAGGAAATTTTGTTAAACGCCGTCGAGGGTAGTGTCGGTCAGCGAGTCGGCTTGTACCCTTCACAGCCTTTGGTGGCCGGTCGTTTTCGGCGTCGTGGGCTGCTCCGCCCGGGACGCACCGCACTCAGGCTGTTACCCATCAGGCGCCACAGGTTATCCAGGGCCTCACAGCTGGGCCGCACCAGAAGGGCGACGAGGGTATGCTTCAGGCGGGACACGCCCTGGGTGAAGTTAGCTTTCCAAGCCAGTTTCCGGTGTGCGGTTTTGCGCTCAATGTCGGGCTGTTGTAGGGCCTGCATCAGCAGGGCCAGGTTCTTGAGCAGTTGGCAGGCGTGGATATCCTGCTGTACGGCGCAGACCGTCCGGCCACTGACGTTTTCCAGGCTCAGGGTTTGCTTGAGCCGGCGGTAGTCGGTTTCAATGCCCCAGCGCCGGTGGTACAGGTCGGCAAAGAGCTCGGCGGGGAAGGCCTCGGTGTCCAGGAGCGACGTGGCCAGCACCTCGGTTTCCCCCGTGGGCAGAGTCAACCGGATCAGCCGGATCTGGAGGACCATGTCCGGATCAACGCCGGACTGCTTACAGACCTGTCGGGATAACCGGGATCGGCACGTCATGGAGACGGTGTTGTCGTCTTTTCCAGACGCCACGAAGGCGCAGACTTCCCGGGAGTGGGTCAGTGTCAGACGCATCAGGAATTGCTGTTGGCAGCGCTGTAGCTCGATGAAGAGCCAGTGTGCGGGATAGCCCCGGTCAAACAGAATCAGGCTGTGGTCAGGAGCATGTTTCAGGTGCACGCTGGCACAGCCCCGCTCATCCACATCCGGCGTGATCAGGAGGGTGTGCAGAGCCTGATCGGACAGCAGGTCTTGCAGGACCGACACCCGGGCCACCGGCAACCCGTTGTGGGTACCGAAGTGCCTGGCCAGTGGGTCTTCCAGCGGCAGGTGCATGCTGGAGCCGTCCACGGCCAGCAGGCGCAGGCCCTGCCAGGTCTTTTGCAGCCCTAGCTCATCCATCTGGGCATGCAGGGCGCTGTTGAGAGCCTCAAAGACTGACGCGCTGAGCTTCTGGCGGGCTTTGCTGAAGGCTTGGGCGGTGACCACCTGGGTTTCAAAGGCCGAGCCATTGAGCGTCTGAAAGAAGGCATCCAGTTCGGTTTGCAGGGCGCTGTTGGGTTGATTGAGCAGAAACAGGACCAGATTGGGGAAGGTCAGATGGCGTTTGCGGGTAAAGTGCTTCGGATGGGTGCGATGCTGGGCAATAAAATCGGGGCAGCTTAGTAAGCTGGTTATTTTATGTACAATTTTCGGAAAGAATGTCGGTTGGGTTGTCAATCGTTGTTTTTTTATTGTGCTCCATAGGGCATTTCCTCGTTGATGAGTGAGGTCTAATTATATGATATTTTTAGGGAAATGTCTTAAGTTGATGACATTGGCAAACACCCTGGCTGGCAGAACTATTAGCGTGGGAAATAAGCGAGCGTAAACAGCGCTCACTTGAGCGCAGATTAAGCAGTGCCAAACTCGGTCGGTTTAAATCATTAACCGAATTCGACTGGCAA
>Ga0307943_1001057_pt1 | contig 15345 bp, 8 predicted proteins | sample OrgLakmetagen177_FD_203149 | JGI IMG/M metagenome (GOLD analysis project Ga0307943, IMG submission 203149) | Saline water microbial communities from Organic Lake, Antarctica - #177 | ecosystem: Environmental > Aquatic > Non-marine Saline and Alkaline > Saline | place: Antarctica: Organic Lake... | reverse complement strand
CTAGACCCTACTTCTTGGGTCGTTTCGGCTTCTTCACAGTTTCACCAACAGTGATATCAGGGTTTTTGTCCGCAAACCTCTGAGGCACGTAGCGGCCAGTTCTTGCATCACGAAACTTCTTCGACTTGGTAGTCATGAGGGTTACCTCGCTATTGCCATTGGTTGAAGCCTGAAGGCCACATGACTTCCAGGTACTGCCTTGTATCAGCGTCCAGGTCTACTTCGGAAATGCGATATAACGTACTGAAGCACGCCACGCACCGTCCGGTAGTAAGCTCTGACGAAAACGTCTGGGCGTATAACCATTAGGTCGTTCCTATAAGAGAAGCCAGCGAGGTAACGAGGAAGAAGAGAACTGACGACACTTCAAAAGTTATAACCACATGTTATTTGCTGGCATTCCTAATGTTATGTACTATCATTTCCTCATCAGCCTGCACTGGCTTGGTGAATTTAAGCGAAGGTGGTTTCCCGCCAAAGAAAGGCCTTCGCTGCTCGACATGCCCCTGAGGTTAAAGCCTCGGGGGTTTTTTGTTGCTGGTTAATAAAACAACAACACGAAGAATTATATCAGGATATTGTGGTCTGTGAAGAAGAGGTGAACTATCAATATCGGTGATTTCTGCATGGAAAATGAATTGAAACTGGCTTGAAGTTTATGAAATCGTGAAATTTTGCCTCTATTGTGTCGGAAAATCAGAAACACTAGATGTTGTGGTTCTGGCGACTTTACTTACATGGAATGGGTGGCAACCTTCAGCGGTTTACGCAACTGGCAGTCCGGACTTCCCCACTCGCTCCTTAGGTTGACTGAATTTTTGCTGCCCTTTGAACGCACTCGATGGGGGGGCAATCGTTTACACTCGTTCTGACTTCAGAAATTCTGGTGACTCTTAGAAGCGTAAATAAAACGTTCATTTGTTGAACGCTATCGTGGATCTTTAAAAAGCACCATTTTTCAATTGTTTTGCGTCCAAAAATCGCGTACAACAAACTATGATTAACAAAGGTGCGTTTGATGATCGTAGGCTATGCGCGTGTAAGCACTCAGGATCAAAATTCTGACTTTCAGGTCGATGCCCTGAAAAAAGCCGGGTGTGAACAGATTTTTCAGGAAAAGTGTACGGGCAAGCTCAAAGAGCGACCTGAACTCTCATTGTGCCTCCGGACACTCCGAAAGGGCGATTCGCTGGTTGTATGGAAATTAGACCGGCTTGCTCGCTCTCTCAAAGATTTGGTTGAAATCGTCCAAGATCTTCATGGCCGAGAGGTTGGCTTCAGATCGCTGACAGAATCAATAGACACCACCAGTTCTGGCGGTAGGCTGGTCTTCCACATATTTGGCGCACTCGCTGAATTTGAGCATGACCTGATTCGGGAACGGACAATGGCAGGTCTTGATGCTGCTCGCGCCCGCGGGCGAAGAGGGGGGCGTCGGCCTGTAATGTCTGTGTCGGATGTGAGAAAGGCCGCTGCTATGCTTTCTGACCCAACCATGACTAAGGCTGAGGTGGCGGAGCACTTCAAAGTTAGCAGGACAACTCTCAATACCTCTCTGAAGCGCGAGGGATATTCAATTTAAGCTGCGAACATTCAGATTATAACCTAGGCAACATTGCAACAATTGGCATGCTGATACTGCCGACGATACAAAAGAATTAAGGGATGACGATGACAGCTCTACAAGCGATATTGGCTCAGTTCAGAGAGATGACTCTGAATGAACGGGACAAGGGAACCAGTTTTGAAAATTTGATGGTTCAATATTTCAAAACCGAGCCTTTTTATAGAGAGCAGTATGCCGAGGTGCTTTCCTACTCAGACTGGGTTGATCACTACGGTACGGCCCTTGGTATCAGCACGAAGAGGGATACCGGGGTCGACTTGGTAGCAGTCACAAGTGATGGTCTGTTTCACGCTATCCAGTGCAAGAACTACGCACCTGATTATGCAATTCGAAAGAGCGATATCGATAGCTTTTTTACGGCTTCAGGGAAAAGCTATTTCAGCTACCGGATCATCGTCGCTACGACGGACAAGTGGACTGCCAACGCGCAGGATTCTCTGGAGAGCCAAAACCCACCGGTAGCCAAAATTGATCTGCACGATCTGGAACATAGTGTCATCGACTGGTCCCAGTACCACGAGGACTCTAAGCCTGTTCTTAAAGCTCAAAAGCAGCTGCGTGAGCACCAAGTTGATGCATTGAAAGGTGCGGTGTCTGGCCTTCAAACCTCGGATCGCGGCAAGCTAATTATGGCGTGTGGGACAGGTAAGACGTTCACTTCATTGAAAATCGCCGAGGAAATGGCAGGCAAGGGGAAGCGGGTTTTATTCCTTGTGCCCAGTCTATCTTTGCTCGGTCAAACTTTGACGGAATGGACCCAAGAATCATCGGTTCCCCTCAAAAGCTTTGCCGTCTGTTCCGACAGTGATGTAGGCAAGCGTCGTGGTCAAGAAGATGATCGGGTGATTTCCGGTATAAGTGACCTGCAATACCCTGCAACGACCAACGCAATTTCTTTGCGGAAGCAGATGGCTAATCACCACTCTGATGATGCAATGACCGTGGTGTTCTCAACTTATCACTCAATTGCAGTGCTAAATGAAGCGCAGTCCTCAGGCGACAAAACGATTCCAGCTTTTGACCTCATTATTTGCGATGAGGCCCATCGGACTACGGGTGCAACTTTTGAAGGTGAGGAGGAGTCTGCATTCGTCCTAGTTCACGACAACGACTACATCCAGGGCGCAAAGCGTCTGTATATGACAGCTACGCCTCGAATTTATGGTGAAGATGCCAAACAGACCGAAAACGTCACTTTGTGTTCGATGGATGATAGATCCCTATACGGTGAAGAACTCTACGTCATCACCTTTTCTGAAGCGGTCTCTCGCAAACTGCTAGTCGACTACAAGGTCATCGTATTAGCGGTTGAGGAGACACATGTTAATCGGCGACTACAAAGTCTACTCAAGGATGCCGATAACTCGCTCAAAGTAGATGATGCCGCCAAGATTGTAGGCTGCTGGAAAGCGCTTTCGAAGCAGGGCTTGTTTGAAGTGGCTGGCAAAGAGGCTGATGCCATGAAACGGGCAGTGGCTTTCTGCCAGGTCATTGAGAAAGAGTACAAGGGAAAGAACCACAAGGTCAGTTCCAAATTGATTTCTGAAATGTTCGGAGCTGTAGTTGCTCAGTATCAGGAAGCTGAGATTGCCTCCTTACGAGAAAAGGACCCTGATGCTCCTTTGGACTCAGCCCTAACGATGCTTTGTGACGCCGAGCATGTTGATGGCAGCATGAACGCGAGTGAAAAGGAGGCCAAACTGGAATGGTTGAAGGCAACCACTGAGGCTAATACCTGCCGAATCCTATCTAACGTGCGATGTTTGTCTGAAGGTGTCGATGTCCCCGCGCTAGATGCTGTGCTGTTTCTTACGCCTAGGTCCTCTCAGGTTGATGTTGTGCAGTCTGTTGGGCGCGTTATGCGACTGTCCCCTGGGAAAGAACTGGGATATGTCATTCTCCCAGTGGTGATTCCGGCAGGTGTCGAGCCGGAAGAGGCTTTGAACAGCAATGAAACCTACAGAGTGGTCTGGCAGGTCTTGAACGCGCTGAGGTCACACGATGACCGCTTTGATGCCATGATCAATAAACTTGAGTTCAACGGCAGTATGCCTTCCAAGATGGAAGTTGTGGCCGTTGCAGACAAGGTCGTGCCCAAAGCCGCCAAGAAATCTAAGAAGGAACGTAAAGCCGGAAAGGCGCGTGGAGGTTCTGCTATTGGGGAGAAAGATCCGAATCCATTACCTGAGCAAGCCGAACTGGTATTCGAGGTTGGCGATATCGAACGTGCTTTGTACGCCAAAATCGTCAAAAAATGTGGTAATCGGCACCACTGGGAAGACTGGGCGAATGACATCGCCAAGATTGCCAACACTCACATCGACCGTATCAAGGCGATCTTGGAAGATGAAACCCACGAGGAAGAAATTGCGGCTTTCAATGCGTTTGCCAGTGAGTTGCGCGATGATCTCAACAACAGCATCCCCGATGAAGAAATCATCGAGATGCTGGCTCAGCATCTAATTACCAAGCCAGTATTTGATGCGCTTTTTGAGGAGTATAGCTTCGCTAAGCACAATCCTATGTCTCAGGCAATGCAGCAGGTTTTGGATAAGCTCCATGAGCATCATCTAGACAAGGAGCGGAGGACACTCGAATCATTCTATGAATCTGTGAAGATGCGGGCCGAAGGAATCAATAGTGCTGATGGCAAGCAGCGCATAGTGGTAGAGCTGTATGACAAATTCTTCCGTAACGCTTTTCCTCGAATGACAGAAAGGCTCGGTATTGTGTACACGCCCATCGAAGTGGTGGATTTCATTCTTCACTCCGTTGAGGATGTCCTCAAAACTGAGTTCCAAAGCAGCATGGCTGACGAGAATGTCCACATCCTTGATCCCTTTACTGGAACGGGTACGTTCATTGCCCGCCTTCTTCAGAGCGGCATCATTCCCGAAGATCGTTTACCAGAGAAGTACAAGAACGAAATCCATGCGAACGAAATTGTTCTGCTCGCCTACTACATCGCAGCAATTAATATCGAGGCGACATATCACGGCATCTTGACCGGCAACTTGCATGGTGAAAAGGACGACTTGATATTTGAGCCCGAATACGAGCCCTTTAACGGCATCTGCCTGACAGATACCTTTCAGATGGGTGAAAAGCCTGACCTGGTTGACGAGTTGCTAGAGGTAAACAGCGCACGGCGCAAGCGGCAGCAGGGATTGGATATTCGCGTCATCGTCGGCAATCCGCCTTATTCATCCGGGCAGGAGTATGCCAACGACAACAATGCCAATGTACAGTATTCCAAGCTAGACGAGCGTATTAGAAGCACCTATGCGACAAGGTCAGTAGCGACGAACAAAAACGCCCTGTATGACTCATATATCCGTGCTATTCGCTGGTCATCTGATCGCATTAAGGACCGTGGTGTAATTGGTTTTGTCACGAATGGCGGCTTCATAGAGGCCAACACTGCTGACGGTTTACGCAGGTGCCTAGTAGAGGAGTTCAGCAACTTATATGTGTTCCACTTACGGGGGAATCAGCGAACCTCAGGTGAGCGTTCTCGTAAGGAAGGCGGGAAGATTTTTGGATCTGGGAGTCGTGCACCAATCGCAATTTCTATCCTAGTTAAAAACCCTCAATCTGAAGATCACGGAAAAATTCACTACCATGACATCGGAGATTACCTGAGCCGTGAGCAGAAGTTGGAGATTGTTTCAGGGTTCAGCAGTATTGTCGGCATCACCCAGCAGCGAGCCTGGCAGACTATCGAGCCGGATGAATTCGGAGACTGGCTGGGTCAGCGTGACCCGAATTTTGATACCTACATTGGAATGGGAGACAAGAAGAATAAGGCTGCACTTACTATTTTTGATAGCTACTCTAGTGGATTGCAAGCAAGAGGTGACCACTGGTATTACAACTTTAGCTCAAAAGAACTGGGGAAAAACATCGCGGTAGCAATTGATTTCTTTAACTCAGAAGTTGAGAGATATAATTCTGAATTTGACGGAAGCTTATCCCTGAAAGATTTCGTCAGAGTGGACCCAACAAGATTTTCTTGGTACGGCGACAATCACAAGGAAGTTGCAAATAATGTTCTTTACGAGTTCTCAGAATCCTATTTTAGGAATTCGCTGTATAGACCATTCACAAAAACAATCACCTACTTCGATCCAAAATTGATGCACCGGCCAGGGAAATTCCAGCAAATATTTCCTAGCAACGAGGAAGAAAACTTGGTGATTTGTTTATCCCTTGCTGGAAGCAAAGGATTCTCAGTATTGATTACTGATGTCATACCCGACTTGCACTTAATTGGTGACACACAGTCCTTTCCGATGCGTCTCTATAAGCAACCGGAGGATAAAGAAGATCTCTTCAGTCATGATGGAAAGACAAAATATCTGTGTAAAGACGTCATTACAGATGAAGCTTTTTCGCACTTCCAGTCCAACTATCCAGGTGTGAGCATCAGCAAGGAAGACATTTTTTATTATGCTTACGGCCTACTGCACAGCGAGGACTATCGCGAGCGCTATGCCGACAATCTTGTCAAGCAGCTGCCCCGCATCCCTCGGATGAAAACCTATGCCGGTTTCTCAGCCTTCTCTAAGGCCGGTCGTAATCTAGCAGAACTACACCTCAACTATGAGTCAGTGGAGTTGAATACCGGGGCAACCCTCAAAGGGTCACTGAAAGGCCTAAAAATAACCGAGCAGGGCGTTATAGGTGGAGACGATGATGACTTCTATGTGACCAAAATGAAGTTTTCCAAACGGGGCGAAAAATCCAAAATTGTTTACAACGACAAGATCAGCATCGAAAACATTCCAGAGGAAGCCTATGACTACGTGGTTAACGGGAAACCCGCATTGGAATGGGTTATTGAACGTCAGGCAGTGACTACCGATAAAAAGTCGGGCATTGTCAATAACGCCAACGACTGGGCTACAGAAACTATTGGAAATGCGCGATATCCGCTGGAGCTGTTCCTGCGAGTGATTACCGTTAGTCTGAAGACTCAGCAGATAGTGAGGAATCTGCCGAAGTTGGATGTCCTTTAGGTGCCAGGCAGTATTGTCGAATAGTTAGCACGTCAATCTGCGTAGCGGTCTCGCTATTTTCAAAACGTCTGTTTTGGTTCAACAAACCGTTATTTGGATCGTCATTGTAATGCGAAGACGATCCCGTCCACCCGAATGCAAGGGACATGGATGGCTATAGGGAGTTTGGTTTCAATCGTTTTGTGAAAACGTTAGGGCCACTCTCCCTTGTCTGAGTCAACATACTCATCCCACACTGGATCTGTTGGTCGCTCGTAGCGTTTGACCGACCCTTTGAGTTGCTCCAGCGGCGAAAGCTCGTGCATGAGCGGCTGGGGCAATTCATCCGCATGAGCCGACTCCTCATTGAGGTCCTCCAACAGTTCCTGCTCTGTGAGCGGTTTCTTTTTCATCGCGCTCTCCCTCTCCCTCTCAAAGGAAATCATCACCGCACGCGTAGTCTAGCAGGTGTTCAGCTACGGCATTTCTTTAGAAATGACTGTAACCATTGAGCCTCCGACGGAGGTGGTTCCAGATCGTACAGTCGTACAATGCGCAGAAATCTTGCTACATACCCACAATGGCCCGATGGTGGTAACCATTCGCTTGGGGGCCGGGCACCTTTGCTTCTGTTCAAGCCCAATTCTACAGGCCAAAGATTAGCCATATCGTTCGCAAATTTTTCTCTTTTGGCCTGGGGCCAATCCTTGGCCCCGTATGTCCAGGTCCACTTCAGTGGCACGATGTGGTCAATGTCGATTCCGTTGCTGTTCTGGATTACCTTTCCGGTGAAGGGGCTTATCCAGCGGCCTGTAACAACTCGACATCTGTTCCCAGAGGCGAAACGCACGGTTGTGCTGGATGTTGCGATCAACGCTTCGGCTCGACTGTTCTGGCAATCGCTATCGGTGTCGTCCCAGCCGTGACCAAACGCTGATCGCTCATAAGACCCGGAGCTGCCCTCAGAGGATTGGGTCGAATGTTCATCGGCTAGTCCTTTGGGCAAACGACCACCACTCGCCAAGCATGCCTTAACTGAAGCATAAGCGCTAAAGTTCTGGGTACGCTCGTAGTACGAACTTTTGGGTGGATGACAAATGCCTGACGACGTCTTTTTGATCGTCCCAGCGGCCACAGGCTCGAATCCAATGACCAGCGTGAAAGCCAGTAGCCAATACTGGAAATGCCCCACTTACTTCTCCTTCGGTACAGAGCCTTTTGATCCAGCGACATGGTAAAGCGTATTACCGAGCATGTCGCCGTGTAGGAAATCTCCCAAGAATTTTGCAGTGATATCGACTTACCCCGGTCACCCAAAATGCAGATACTGTTTCTGGCGTCCAAGCCAGATGCCTTGGGGCGTTCCGTGGGCAATAAGATTTAGATCAATTCATCTTCGGTACGCAGAGACCTGGCGCTCCAGATTGGCATACATGGCTAGCAACTCCTCTTCGCCGAGCCTTCCCTTTGTGGTTTCCCTGACTTTCTGTGTCTCCAGCTGCCCCCGCTGTTCGGCATAAACATGGTGTAGAACACTTGCCGGAAAATCCTGACCCTCATGATCGTTCATGTGTTTGCGAAGTCTTTTGAATCGATCGGGATGGGGCACTCGCGTCAGCTTTTGAGTAACGTCTTTCGGTCTGATTTTGTGGACCTCCCCCCAGTGTTTTACTGCCCATTCCCAGGCCTGTGAAAGTGACGATTGTTCATCGATATAAAACTTGGTGGCAGCCCCCCGTTTATTGACGACGAAATAACAGACCTCGCGAGCGGTGGTTCGACCGGTTCCGATACCAAGGGTGATGCCACAAAATCCGATACCTCGATGGGGGCCGCTCGTGGGGTGTTCCTTGTTGATAAAGTCCAAATATTGAATGGCCGCAGAGCGTGCCAGGTAACGGGCTTCATAGTATCTAGATCGCGTCTCTTGATATTGATGCCAGAGTTCCTGGGTAATTCGGGAGTTTGGACGTTTCAATGAAAAATACTTTTGGTAGCGCTTGCCTCTAATAGTGGCAACAACACGCCATCCATGAAAGCCAGACGATAACTCGCCTTCTTTATAAAAGCTGATAGCCATGAATAATCGACCTTCTCCTTTCTATGCCGTGATGGAAATTCTAAGCAGCTGAACGCAGCAGCGTTTGTCCACGGCTGTTTTGGTCGCGGTAAATAGACCTCGCAGCCTTACATTGGTTACCAATAACGTCAGATCGCCGACCGCTAATCGTGTCTGTCATTTCCGCGAATTGGATCATCGTCCGTCGGGAGTATCGGTGGGCATCTGATTGCAGATACGTTGGCGATGAGTGACGAGTTTACACCTAAATCATCGCATGGATATTGAATGTCTATTCTGAATGATTCGACGCAGACCGAAGGCCAGTGACCGGCGTCATCGAGAAGCTCCTTTAGCTCTTTCATTAACTTACTAGCTTTTCACATTTTGCCGCATAATTTGCGTTTTTCAATAATGTATGTATTGTATTACACTAAATACATACAAATTGAGGCGAGATTTATGAAAGTCAGTCAAGAAATGCGGGAGGCAATTATCGGTGCGGCAGATGACCTGTTCGCAAAGGGAAATGCCAGGCCGACGAATGAGCAAGTTCGTGCAGAGCTTGGGAAGGGTTCCTTGTCGCATATTTCTCCTATTATGAAAGAATGGCGAGAGTCGAAAAAAGCTGACGAAAATGCTGCATTTGAACTGCCGGATAGTCTGAGCAAAGCTGTTCAGGACTCTATTAATCGGATGTGGGTGACCGCGACAAATCTCGCAAATGAGTCTGTTGAGGCTTATCGGCGTGAGGCCGATAAAGCGGTCCAAGACGCAGATGAGGAGAGGGATGAGGCGCTGAATGAGGTTGGACGGCTAGAAGCTATGGTTGAGGAGCTTGAAAAGGCTTTGAGTGCTGAGTCCCTCAAGGTCGAAAAACTTGAGGTTAGATTGGGGCAAGAGCAGTCACGTTCTTCGGAGCTTCTCGCTGAGAAAGCGTCGATGGAGGCCGACCTGGCTAGTCGAAAAGATCAAATTGAAAGATTGCACAATGACATTGATGTCGTCCGCAAGGATCACAGAGCTTTGCAGTCAGAGCTGATTCAAATAGCAAAAGCTGGGAAAAACTCTGTTGAGGAGTGATCTTTCGGCTAAAGAATGTTTGGTTGCGGAAACGGTGTAGAATCCGAATGAATGTTGGGCGGGGAGCTGAGAGTTACTCACCCACCTCCACTTTTACGACGTGATTTGATCCGGCTGATGACACTTTTTAGTTCGTCTATATCGTCTTTGAATTCTTGGGGGGTTGGTGGCGAACTCATTCCATCGGAAGATGCGTCGTGGGCGTCGGTAACATCGTTGCATCTTTGATAGAGGTATTGGATGACTGCATTCTCGGAACTTGCAAATCCCCTGATTACTTGCTCAAGTTGTGGGGGGCGAACGTAATCGCTGAATCGTTTTACGGTGCCTGCGAGAACAACATCCTGAACAACACGCTCAATGGTAGCCCTAAATTTTGAGTACCAGTTTCGCATTTCTTGGTTTTGGTCGGAGTTCGGTATTGAGGTTCCCCATTCTCGAAGCATTCGACGTTGTGCCTTCTCTAAGCCATCAATTCGATGGCTGTATCCCTGTTGATCCCAAGGTAGTCCTTCCTTGATGTGCCCTGGTTTTCGTGCGTGCCACTCCAAGTGCTGAATTTTCTGAGGTATTGTTGTGCGGTCAATCTGGTCTCGAAGCTGACCAAGAAACGTGGCGTCATGAGTAAAAACAATTACTTGCCGATGTTGAGCTTCTTCGACCAGTCGCTTGGCGACTAAATGACGTCTGTCGTGGTCCAATGATGAAACTGGATCATCGAGGCAGATTCCCCCGTTGTGGTTAGCTAGTTTCAGCTCAGCAAAAAAGGAAGCCAAGGCGATGACACGTTGTTGCCCTTCGCTCAAAATTTCCTCAAGTTTGACGTTCGGGACTGAGGCAGGGAAACATAGTTTTAACGATTGCTTCGGGTTGCCAGAGCGCACGCTCGCGTCGACAACGATTTCAACCTCTCGCACCCCCAAGCGCCCAAATTCTTCATTGAGTTTGGTTAGGAGTTCATTGCTGACATAATTTCGAGTGAACTCGCCAACCTTTGCGGAGATAGGTTTTGTTTTTAACTCATTGTCGCACTGTTTTAGTTGGTTTTTACGCTGCATCTGGTGGACACACGAAAGGACACTGGAGATCATTTCGTGTAACTGGACTCTCGAATCCAATTCTACTTTCTCCGCCTCCAATGATGCTCGGCTCCGGGGATCATCAGCCTGATAGAGGGTCCTGGCGCGTCGAAGTTGGGCCGCTGCAAGTTTTCGAACTCGGCAATGTAAAGGGCCCCAGTCAGCGGAAACATTTTCAGGAATTTCGTTTGATTCCAATCCCGCTAAAAGTGAGGCATGTTTTGTTTGGGTAGTGGCCTCAAATGAGAATAAATCGGCGGACAACTCTGCATCCAGCTCCTCCAGTTCCGGTTTTAAAATACTAGTTGGGTCAAACTCAATTCGCAGTTGAATCAGTTGCTGTTTTTTCTGGTTAAAGACTGCGAGTCTTTCAGCGAGTGTGGTTTCTGTTTTGTCGATCAAAAAACGTTGAAAACGATCCAAACGTTGGGAACTCGCATGATCGTGCGGTTGTTGGCACAGAACACACTTATCGGAGACGCCTTTTCGAAGCCAGCCTTGTTCGTCTGTATAGTCCGATTCGACGGCGAACTGTCGTGCTACCTTGAATAGTTCTTTCCAAGTGTCCCCGCCTGTGCCATCTAGGAGTTCTTCTCCTGAATTAAGCAAATCGACAGTGGCACGCGCTGCCTCTTTGGCGGATGTCATGCCTATTAAAACTTCCTGTAGCTCGGTCAGTGCCCCTTCTGATAACGGTTTACATTTTTCACGAATCGTTTCGGCGGAGACTTTGAGCCTTCTCGCTGCTCTAATATATTCGTCTCCGCGTTTCCTTGGTGAATCGACTGCCAAAGTCCTGCTTAACTCAGCGTGCCGATTGACTTCGGTATCAGATAGAGTCGCAAGATCTGTAAGTTCTCCGGCATCGGATTGATAGCTCAGTCCATCTGCCAGAGCCCCAGCCCTGGTATTAGGATTGATGGATTGAAATGGCGTTGTGTCAATCTTCAGCGACCTTAAGTCATCGTTCACTCTTTTGCTGAGTGCGGGAAGGACCTCATCTGCGAGCGCCTTAACTATATCAAGGCCATAAGGAAGGTAGGCGACATCATGATTTTCTCGAAGAAAAATTTTCGCACACGATGAATCGAATAAAGAGATAGTGGATAGCTCCTCCGGTGTGGATTGAGAGGCGGTCCAATGTACTTCCATTGGAGCATCTCCAACACGAATATCAAATCTCGCTTCCGGAGTGAGGCGGGCTGTAGACGCGTCGGAAAGATCTGAGTACAGATTTTCGGTGCGTTCCCTGGCCCGACAGGCTTTCTTTAAAACTCTTGCGTATCCAGACTTTCCACTGCCATTTCCTCCAAAGATGATCGTTAATCCCTTAGGGGCAAAGCTAAGATTTTGGTCAGTAGCTAAACGATTTACGTTCTTGAGGTCTCTAAGTGCAATAAGTTCTACATGCTCAGCTCGGGCGGGGTCGGTGGGGATATGGGACTCATCTAGTGGCACTGGCGTCGGCGGCGATTCAGTCACTACGCCATTTTGAGCGAGTAACATTGCATAAAGTTCGTCGTAGTCTGACTCAGATAGTGTCCCACTGGTATTGAGTAGACGTCTCAGGGCATCACGCTTCCATTCGCTCAGATCAGATTCTGACCATGTAAGAATCTCGTCCATTAACGCCATAGCATTTACTCTCCGGTCTATGTTCGACGGATTTCATCCGACCGCTTTCCATAAGGCTTCGTCATGGCTAAGTTAATATGCAGCCAATTGATTATTCAAATTGCTTGCATTCACCTGTTTGGAATCATTTCAGATTATGTGAACGGCAAATTTTCCACAGCAACCTATCATGGTTAGACTCAGATATGTACGACCTGCATCTTCTTGGATGGCATAGCTTTCAAAACCTCTGTCTTACCGTAACGCGAGAAGTGCTGGGTCAGACTGTCCAATCATTTCTGGACTCGAATGATGCTGGGAGGGATGGCGCTTTTACGGGAAACTGGGTGGCCTCTTCGGGCCAATCTTTCAGCGGAAATTTTGTTATCCAGTGCAAGTATTCGAATAAAGCTGACAGCTTACTCACTAAGTCTGGAATGGCGGATGAAGTGCCAAAAGCTCGTAAGCTTGCGGCTTCCGGCCTTTGTGATATCTATGTTTTGATGACCAATATAGGGATATCAGGCAACCAGGAAGCGAAAATCAAATCGGAACTACTGGAAGCAGGAGTCAAAGACGTACTGATATTCGGTCGCACTTGGATTGAGGATCAGATCAGAGATAACGCTCGTTTGCGGATGCACGTTCCCCGCATTTATGGTCTAGGGGATTTGAGTCAGATCCTGGATGAACGGGCCTACGCGCAGGCCCGCGCAGTTCTTGAATCGTTGCGAGAGGACTTGGCCAAAGTTGTTATCACGGACTCCTATCGCAAGGCGGTCCAAGCTCTTGATGAGCATGGCTTTGTCTTGCTGATTGGTGAACCCGCAGCGGGCAAGACAACTATTGCCTCTATGTTGGCAATGTCAGCCGCCGACAAGTGGAACTCATCTGTGCTCAAGTTAGCCGACCCAGCATCTATAGTTGAACGCTGGAATACCCATGAGCCATCGCAGTTATTCTGGGTCGACGACGCATTTGGTGTAACTCAGTATGAATCCCAGTTGGCGCATGGCTGGAACCACATTCTCGTTCAAGTGAAAACGATTTTGCGTCAAGGTGCGAAAATCATCATGACCTCACGTGATTACATTTATAACCGCGCCCGACAGGACCTTAAGCAGAGCGCCTTCCCGCTTCTTAGTGAAAGCCAAGTGGTAATTGATGTTCACGACCTGTCAAATCTCGAAAAGCAGCAGATCCTCTACAACCATTTAAAGCTCGGCAAGCAACCTGCCACCTTTTGTTCTGGAATCAAGCCGCATCTGGAGGATATGGCTGCCCATCCGCGTTTCATACCAGAGACAGCGCGTCGAATTTCGGAGCCAATGTTCACCAAGAACTTATATTTAAGTGAATACCATTTAGGGCAATTTGTAGAGAAGCGAGAGCAGCTTCTTCTTGAAGTGATTCAAGGGCTGGATGCCAGCAGCAGAGCTGCGCTTGGGTTGATCTATATGAGAAAGGACCATCTCGAAAGCCCGATAACTCTCCAGACCTCAGAACCGCTGGCATTGGAAAGACTTGGAAGCACCTTGGGAGATTGTTTGACCGCACTCGCAGCCCTTAATGGCAGCCTTGTGGCTAATAGCCGGATAGATGATCGTTCAATATGGCATTTTAGGCATCCAACTGTCGGCGACGCTTATGCTCGAACTTTGACGCTCAGTTCTGAGTTACTAGGGATTTTCCTAAGTGGCAGTTCTACCGAGAATTTGACCTCGCAAGTTACTTGTGGGGACGTTGGTGTGGAAAACGCTGTTGTTGTCCCAAAAGCATTGTTTCCAGAGATGATCACGCGACTGCGGGAATTTTCAATGAGTGACAAATACAAGGATCGATGGCTTTCCTCATGGAAAGCAAGGCGCACACTCCACCAGTTTCTCGCCAGTCGCTGCTCGAAAGAATTTCTTTCTTTATACATGGAGGAGGATTCAGATATTTTGAGGCAAATATCAGAGCCGGGGCGGGGGCTTCGTTTCTCCCCCGAGGTCAATCTTGCTGTACGTTTGCAAGAATTTGGGTCACTTCCTGAGGAGATTCGAGTAAAGATTGTTTCGACGGTTAGTCAATATGCGATTGAAGGCCAGGACGTGCAAGCACTGGATGACGGAGTCATCCGCAATATTTTCACTGATAAGGAGTTTGAGCATCTTGTAAGTGAGGTGCGCGTCAAACTGGTTCCAAGGCTGGAAGACATTAGAGCGTCAGAGGAAAGCAGTCATGACCCTTCGGAGCCACCAGATGAGCACATGCAGGATATGTTGGAGATGTTGTTCATACTTGAAAAGCAGTTCAGTGATGATGAAGCAGCGGTCAAAACAATAAGGCGTGAAACTGAATTAGCAAATGAGTGGGTCGCAGAGATAGAGCCTCCCGAGCTAGAAGTGAGTCCTCGGGTACTTGGGTCAGTAGAGCCCTCAGAGAAAAAGTGTGGTACGAGAAGCGTTTTCGACGATATAGATGATGGAGCTTCGTGAATTGTTACTCGTAAAATTTCTCAAGATGGATCATTGAGCAGGGTTCTATCAACAAGTTGTTCAAGCCTCGCTATGACAGTAGAATTTTAGGTGAGGGCTGACTTTGTGAACAGTTGACACTGCTGCAAGTTGTTTGGTCAAGCAGTCTGAAGGCGGTACAACTACCTTATGGTAGGTTTTACTGCTGTGGCGTCCTATGGTGAATTCCTTCCGCTCCGGTACTATTGTTGGAAGGATTGAATTTAGCTGTTAATGTCTCTCATACAAAAAGGTGTGTTTTCGTAGAGGATACATTTTCGCCGGAAACTACGACCGGTGGCAACGCGCTGAAGTTCTACTGCTCGGTGCGTCTGGACATCCGCCGGATTGGTGCGGTCAAGGATGGCGACGAAGTCATTGGTAACGA
>Ga0307943_1001053_pt1 | contig 15367 bp, 16 predicted proteins | sample OrgLakmetagen177_FD_203149 | JGI IMG/M metagenome (GOLD analysis project Ga0307943, IMG submission 203149) | Saline water microbial communities from Organic Lake, Antarctica - #177 | ecosystem: Environmental > Aquatic > Non-marine Saline and Alkaline > Saline | place: Antarctica: Organic Lake... | reverse complement strand
GCGCGCCGCCGGGGCCGCGGCCTCCGTCGCGCCAGATGTCGAGCTATTCTTGTCGTCCATGGTCTATCCTCCTTCGATGGAAAATTAGCGCTATGAACTGTCTCAAGAAACCGTGCCCCAACCCATATATCTTAGTGGTTCGATAATTTCAGCTCACGGTAGAGCAAACAGTAGGATTTATAAACACTTTTTTCGAAAGCTGGTTCGTCAGATGAGACCAGGGCTGACCAAAACACGCCCTCATGCATTACCTGCTGCCGTCGTGGACATTAAGATTAGCTCATGACCAAGGAAACGAAGATTTGAAAGGGTGAGACGGAAGTTCCTGCGCATTGCTGACCTTTGTGCATGGTTCAGCACGGGGGGCGTTGAACCTGAGCCGTGAATGGCCGCTTTCATGTCTTTGATAGGATCCCTTTACAGGTGCAGCGAACTCACACTTTCCGCCCATTGCGACGTTGTCAGCCGGATCCCCAAGGTCTCACCTTCGGCATAACTGCCGGCACTTCCATCTCCCGCAGCATCCTGCCTGCCACCAGCCCATTCCGCACCCAAGCCAGCGCCTGCCACCAATCCTCATAACCACGCCGGGCGGAGGCGATCTGTTCCGGATGCGGCTGCCTGGTTACCGGACAGGCCCGCACTTCAATTATCCGCCATTTGCCGGTGATCAGTACTCTTTCGGTGCCGACAAAGTCGCTGACGGCACGATCGCCATGGCGGTTACGCTTGAGGTCGACTGGCACGCAGCGCGGCACCGCACCGGGCATCCAGTTTGGCGTTATTCCGGCACGTGCCAGTTCGGCCACGCTTGTCGCCATACGAATGCCGCCGAGATTGTCAGGCATTCCAGCGACGGTGGCGGCGATCACTTCCGCATCCGTATGGGTGTAACTGCCCATCTTGTGTTGACCACCGTCCACTTTGCAGCCCAGCGCCGCGCGTTGCAGCAGGACGTATTCGAGGCCAAACCCGAAGCCTTCCTCGGATACATTCTTTGGTGGAGGCAGTTCCAGCTGCGCTTGTTCCACCCGAACGCCCATTCTATCGCCGCTTGTACGCCCAGCGCTCGTTTCACCTTTGTACAACCGGCGCGGCAAATCCGTCCCTGCATGCTCATGGCAGCGATCTGTCAAAGAGGCTCATTTGCGCTGGGCCTTCCGGCCCCTCGCTCGGCCGCCAGATCCACGGGCCCGAGACCATGGGCAGCTGCGAGAGCGCGCCACGCATGCGCCGCTGCCAGCGGGTGAACTCCGTTGCCGAGCAGGCGCAGAGCGCGTGCCCGATGGGCCAGTCCATCAGCCATCCGACGAAGAGCGGATTGAGCCGCAGTCGTGCCCGGGCTTTCAGGATCCGTCGCGAGACGACCCGCCCATGTGAGGCAATCATTGAAGCCCAGAGCGGGCGCGAGATCGGGGCGTGTGGACAGGACCGCTCCCCATGCACCGTGGTCACCGGGTCCGGGCGGGTGAAGCCCTGTTTCGCCCGGTAGTGCAGGATATCCATCCGGGATTTGCCATCCGCCCGCATTATGCTGGCCTCGCTCGATCCCTTCCAGTTCTGCGCCGCCGGGGTCGGCCACTGGATCGCCTGCGCACTCAGCTTGGGTTCGCCCCTGCTGTTGATCTTGCCACGCAGCCGGTCGACTTGATCGTCCGCCACTGGCGTTTGCCACTGCGCCGCCTGTGCAGGCAGGGCTGGTGCTCCGCCCGAGCCATAACTCTGACCAGGACCACCCTTCGCGCCATCTGTCGCTTTCGGCGTCGACCAATTCGTGATGCCCCGCGCCAGCGCTTCCGCTTTGCGGGTAAAATCGCTGTTCCCCGCCGGGTTGTAAGTCGCCGTGCCCGGATGCAGGCTCATCGGTGTGGGCCAGGATGAAGATGCGCAACCGCTGGTGCGGCGCGCCAACTTCTGCCGCCGAGAACAAGCCCGCCGCAGGCGTGTAGCCCATGCCCCAAAGCTCTCGCAGGGCTGTTTCAAGGCCGAGGCTGACGTGACCAGCGACGTTTTCAAGGAAGACCCATTCCGGGGCGCATTCCCGGATGACGCGGGCGACCTCGGGCCAGAGGTGACGGGCATCGTCGGCCCCGCCGCGCTTTCCAGCTGCGCTGAACGGCTGGCAGGGATAGGGTCCGGGTATAGGGCACACTATAACCCCTTGAAATTGTTTAGTGGGTCCGGGTGGTCCGGGTCTTTTCACTTCCTTTTTATAGGGGGTCTGCTTGTCCCCCCCTGATAAGTTTTCTGTAACAGACCCGGACCCACCCGGACCCAGCATTGATTTTGTTGAATTATTTTAGAGGTGTAGACCCGGACCCAGAGCTGGCAGACCCGGACCCAATCACGCGGTCTGGTCCCAGCCGAGGCTGTTGCGCCGATACCGACGTTCGCGCTGGGCGCTGTTTCCGTGGCCGCCTACGCGGGCGCAGTACTGCCTAAAGCCCATGCTGGTGAGGGTGCGCACAACCCGGTTCTGATCAGCTTGCGTCCAGCGCGTCTTTTCCATGCCCAGCGCCTTTTCAAGGATTGCCGCGACGGTCACACCCTCGTTCTGTGCTGTTATGTATTCGAGATAGTGGCGGATCGGCCCGTCCCAGGCATCACCTTGGTATCTTTCAGAAGAAGCGATTTTGGTCTGACGATGAGAAGCGCTCAATTTGTGCACAAACAACGACGGCAGGTGTGTCCGTAGCGCAGGTTGGGCGACGCTACGGAATGAATGCGAACCTGATCCATAAATGGCTGCGTGATTCACGGTTTGGCCCAGTTGCTGAGGCGCCAGACGCAGGGGGTGGCGAATGCGACTTTCTCCCCATTGAGGTTGAAGCGTCAGCATTGGCCTTTGCTCCCTTGATGGAGGCCGAGGTGCCCCCAGCACAGGACGCCGCTTACGACCATCCGCGTTGACATCACTCTGTCAGACGGCCGTCGCGTTCTGGTCGAGGGCCCAACGGCACTCACAGCAGTTCTTGGTCTGGTGCAGGGGCTGACGGCATGATCCCCCTGTCGATTGGGGTGCATTTCGACGGGCACGCAAATTGGCACCGCGAAAGGCTTTAAGTTGGCCGTTAATCCGACGCGCGTCATTTTCGCCACGCTTAGGATTGATGCCCAGTGCGGGCTGCGAGATAAGCTCGGATCTCTTGAAAAATAATTCGAACTTCAGCAGCTTTAAAAGCTCTGAGATCCTTCACTTGTTTGGGACTCGCTCAGAATCGCTTGGATCGACACCGCAATCTGATATGGGTGGCTCAATTAGAACATAACAGGAACATATTGAGCCTATGCCCGTTTATCCAATCGAGAACCCAGTACGTCTGCCTGGCGCGCCTCAACGGCTCGCGCTGATGACGGCGAGCGCAGGGTTTCCTTCGCCCGCAGCTGACGATCTTGAGGAAGAGATAGACCCAATCAGTTGGGTTGTGCGCCATCCGACGTCCACTTTCTGGTGGCGGGTAGAGGGGGATTGTCTCTGGGATGTGGGCATTCGGGACGGAGATTTGATCGCGGTGGACCGGGCGGGTAAGCGCCGGGTCGGTCGAGCCGTTCTGGCTGTGGTCGAGGGGTCTGTGACGGCAAAGATCCTGCGCAAGACTGCAGACCGCTATTACCTGTCCAGCGCCAACGCCAAAGAGTGTTTCCCGGACATTGAGCTGACCGAGGGGAGCGAGATCTGGGGGGTGATCGCCGGTGTAGTTCGGCGTTACCCCATCGAATGATCCGGCCCATCGCAATTTCGGACTGCGCCAATTTCTACGTCAGCGCGGAACGGATCTTTGAGCCCTCCCTCAAGAACGTCCCTGTGATCGTCCTGTCCAACAACGACGGCTGCGCTGTTGCCCGCTCGGACGAGGCGAAATCGCTTGGGATCAAAATGGGCGCGCCTCTGCACTTAATCCAGGACAAGATAGCGGTGCATGGGATCCGGGTGTTCTCGTCCAATTATACCCTTTACGGCGATATCTCGCGCCGGGTGGTTGAGGTCTATGAAACCTTCTCTCCAGTGGTGGAAGTCTATTCGATTGATGAGAGCTTTCTTGATTTCGGCGGAATTCGGGACCGGGATGCGCACGCGCAAGCCATGCGGGCGCAAGTCCTGTTGCAGGTCGGCGTGCCGGTCCGGGTCGGGATAGGCCCAACAAAGACTCTCGCCAAATGTGCCAACGAGGTGGCCAAACGAAACCCGATCTTCAAGGGTGTGCTGGACATGATGGACCGTTCCGTAACGGACTGGGTGTTGCCACGCGTCCCGGTGGGGGATGTCTGGGGGGTCGGCGGCAAAACAAAGGCCAAGCTTGCCCTGCTCGGGGTTCATACGGCGGCGGACTTGAGAGACATGCCCACCCGCCAGGCGCGGGGCTTGGGATCTGTGGTGCTTGAGCGGACGGTCCTGGAACTGCAAGGGGAGCCCTGCCTGGCGCTGGATCAAGCACCGCCACCGCGCAAGGGGATGGCGGTCACTCGATCCTCCGGTGCCCCGATGCGGGATATTGAGACGGTGATGAGCGCGCTGGCCGCCCACGCGACCCGCGCTGCTGAAAAGCTGCGCCAGCACGGTCTGGTTGCTGGTTCCATCACGGTGTTTTTCCAGACCAGCCGGTTCAACACGGGCAAGCCTCAGCATGCCGCGTCCAGAACGGTGAACCTTACCCCGATGACGGCTGATGCGCGGGACCTCGTGCGAGTGGTGCGAGCATGCGTGGAGGCGGCTTGGCCGAAACAAGGCGGGCCATACGCCTTCGCGAAGTCCGGCGTAATGTTGGATGACCTTGTGGCCGAGGCGGACCGGCCCCGCACCCTGTTTGACGTGGCCGATGGGTCAGTTGAACGGTCGCATGCCGTGATGCAGGCGCTGGACGCAGTTAACGCCCGGTTCGGCAAGAAGACGATGGTGCTTGCCTCTGAGGGCATGGATAGCCCCTGGGCGATGCGGTCTGCACACCGCAGCCCACGCTATACGACGCGGATCTCTGATTTGCCAGTAGTCCGGTAAGGATAGCGAAAAAACCGCTTTTGAAGCCTTTCATTTACGACTGTCTGGAATTTCCCTGTTCCAGGGCCGTACTTTTGGCATCGTATCCGTTACTTCCATCTCTCTCAGCATGCCGCCTGCCACCAGCCCATCCCGCACCCAATCCAGCGCCTGCCACCAATCCTCATAGCCGCGCCGCGCTGATGCGATCTGTTCTGGACGTGGTCGCCAGTTCACTGGACACGCGCGTACTTCGATTGTCCGCCATTTGCCGCTGACCATTACCCTTTCCGTTCCGACAACGACGCTGACGGCACGATCTCCATGGCGGTTGCGCTTGATGTCGACAGGCACGCAGCGCGGCACTGCTCCGGGCATCCAGTTTGGCGTAATCCCGATGCGCGCCATTTCCGCCACGCTGATTGCCATGCGGATGCCGCCGAGGCTGTGAGGCATCCCCGCGACAGTGGCAGCGATCACCTCTGCGTCTGCATGGGTGTAACTGCCCATCTTGTACTGCCCACCGTCCACCTTGCAGCCCAGCGCACCTTGCTGCATCAGGACATACTCCATCCCAGAGCCATAGCCTTCCTCAATGACATCCTTTGGTGGGGGTAGTTCCAGCTGCGCTTGTTCCACCTGGAACGCCCATTCAAGCGCCGCTTGCACGCCCAGCGCACGTTTCAGCCGTCCGCCGCCAACGCGGCCAATCCGTCCCTGCATGCTCATGGCTGCACTCCTTCAAACAGGTCCATCTGCGCTGGGCCCTCCGGCCCGTCCGTCGGCCGCCAGATCCACGGGCCCAAGGCCATGGGCAGCTGCGAGAGTGCGCCACGCATGCGCAGCTGCCAGAGGGTGAACTCCGTTGCCGAGCAGGCGCAGAGCGCGTGACCGATGGGCCAGCCCATCAGCCATCCGACGAAGAGCGGGTTCAGCCGCCGTCGTTCCCGGGCTTTCAGGATCCTGCGACATGCGACGCGCCCATGCGAGGCAATCAGATAGGCCCAGAGCGGGCGCGAGATCGGGGCGTGAATTGAGGATTGCTGCCCATGCTGCGTGATCACCGGGTCCGGGTGGGTGAAGCCCTGTTCCGCGCGGTAATGCAGGATATCCATCCTGCTCTTGCCATCCGCCCGCGTCACGCTGGCCGGGCTGCTGCCCTTCCAGTTCTGCGCCGCCGGGGTTGGCCACTGGATCGCCTGCGCACTCAGTTTCGGCTCGCCCCTGCTGTTGATCTTGCCGCGCAGCCGGTCGACCTGATCGTCCGCCACCGGGGTCTGCCATTGCGCCGCTTGCGCTGGCAGGGTTGGCGTCCCGCCCGAGCCGTAGCTCTGCCCCGGACCACCCTTCGCGCCGTCCGTTGCCTTGGGCGTCGACCAATTGGTGATGCCCAGCGCCAGCGCCTCGGCCTTGCGTGTGAAGTCGCTGTTCCCGGCCGGGTTGTAGGTTGCCGTTCCGGGATGCAGGCTCATCGGTGTGGGCCAGGATGAAGATCCGGAGCCGCTGGTGCGGCGCGCCGACTTCTGCCGCGCTGAACAGGCCCGCCGCAGGCGTGTAGCCCATGTCCCAAAGCTCTCGCAGGACGGTCTCAAAGCCGAGGGTGACGTGCCCGGCAACGTTTTCGAGGAAGACCCATTCGGGAGCGCATTCTCCAACAACCCGGGCGACGTCGGGCCAGAGGTGGCGCGGATCGTCGGCGCCGCCGCGTTTGCCAGCGGCGCTGAATGGCTGGCAGGGATATCCGGCGAGAACCGTGTCAAAGGCACCGCGGAAGGGCCGTGCATCGAAGCTGCGCAGGTCGTCCCAAATTGGTGCCGGGACGAAATATCCTGCGCGCTGGGCTGCGATGAGGACAGTTCGGGGCCAATCCTCCCACTCAATGAGCGCGCGGGTGTGATAGCCGGGCTCGGCGAGCATGAGGCCCAGATCAAGACCTCCGCCGCCTGCGCAGAGGGACAATCCATGCCGGGGACGTGACACCATGCCATTCACCGCCCCTTTCGCAGCAGAAGCCGCTCGCGGGTGACAAGGCCGCGGGCCAGCATGGCCTCGCACATGGCGTTGCTGATCATGCTGGCGGGCAGGTATTCGTCGGAGTTCACTTTGGCGGCGTAAAAGACCGCGAGTTGATCTTCACTGGGTGGAGGGCCAACATCGCGCTTGCGCTGCCGTTTGGCTTTCCCGCCGCTGGCATCTGCTGCGGCTTGCGCATCACGCTGAGCGGCGCGTTCCATGAACCGATCCAGCGCCTTTGGGCCATCGGGCGGGTTCGGATGATCGTTCCGGGTCTCCGTCGCGACCTCGATGATCCGATCCTCAGTCAACCCGAGGTCATCGATCCAGCGGCGAACGTGCAACCGCGCAGGCTCGCCCTGCCACCAGGCCGGGAGGCTGGCACTGGTGGCAAAGCCCAGCGCGCCGAGCAGTTCTGCGAAGAACCGATCAAAATCAGAATCTCGCGCAGCCGCGTCCTCCTCCTCCTTTACAGGTTTACTTAAAAGTTCCCTTACAAGGTTAGTCTCCGGATTCCGGAGATGGCTTTGGGCAAAATCCGGAGATGGCTTTGCCGAAAATCCGGAGATGGCTCTATCTCCGGTTTCCGGAGTTGGCTCGGGGTGATGTTCTTCCTCCGTTCCGCATAAACCGTGTCCGGTTTCCGGAGTTGGCTTTTGTGGAAACCCATCTTCAAACCCCAAGATGTAGCGTGTCGCCTGGCGCTTGTGAGTGCGCGGATCATGGACGCGGACGCGGTGGATCAGGCGCAGTTTTTCCAACTTGGCGAGGTGTTCGTTCAGCGCCGAGATCGACATTTCGGCATCATCGGCAAGCCGGGCCTGCGTCGGAAAGCAGCCGAAATCCGGGTTGTGCCGGTCGCACAGAAACCAGAGCACGATCTTGGTGGCTGGCTTCAACCCGCGTTGCTGGATGGCCCAGACAGTCGCTTTGTGGCTCATGGCTGGGCCCTCCGCACCAAGGTGGCGTCAGCGCGCTGAACCGTATCGTAACTGACCACGCACGACGTGAACCCATGATCAGCAAGTGCGCCCAGCGCATCGTCGAGACTGCGCACCAATGCCCAGCCAAAGCCTTGCGCCATGACGGCATTGCGGAATTCTATCTGCGTGGGGCTGAGCCGCCCCTTGAGGGATTTCAGCTCCAGGAACAGTACGCGGCCATCGCAGAGCACGATCAAATCCGCAAAACCTGCATGCACACCCATGCCGACAAGGATTGCCTGGCGCTTCGCCCCACGGGGACCTGCCTCGGTTACCTCGTTGACGCAGTGATGAATGATTGCCCCCTTTGGGAGGGCAAAGCGAAGCGCGACCACAACAGCGCGTTGCAGATCTGCCTCCGGTGTCCCGCGCCGCTTCATCCCCGGTCCTCCCCGTCGCGCGACCTGCGATCGTCACGTCCCGGTGATTTAGCGTCTATGATGACCAGTAAGATGCGTGCATCCTCGCATTCCTCTGGCGTCTCGCCGTGCTGGACCAGAACCTTGCAGGCCATGCGCAGCAGGTGATCTGAATGATGAGCCACATCGGCCACAACAATGCGGGCCTCGCGGCGGCGCTCATCGATCCAGTCCTGGCGGGCTGCGTCACGGTCAGCGCGGCGGCTCCTGTGGCGGAAGGGCAGGGGGATGCTCATCGGCGTCCTCCCGTACGCCGCGGGCTTGGTGCCTCTTGCTGTGTCAGCCAGTCCTGTACTGCATCGCGCCGGTAATAAACTTTACGCCCAGCGCGCACGCAGGGCGGGCCAAATCGAAGCCCTTCCCAGCGGCTCAGGGTTTCGACCGTCACGCCAAGCTCAAGAGCGAGATCAAGGCGGCTGATCCAGCCGCTCAAGAGGCCTGCTTTGGCGGATCGCGGGGCTATTCCTTGTTTTGTCATTGTCTGTCTCCTGTTTGGCGCCCGACACGGACTGATTTCAGGCATTATTAAGCGCAGAGACGAAGGAGCGGCGGGAAGGCAGTGACCGGCGGTGATGTGCCAAAAGCTTGCCGGTCATTGATATTGTTTGGTTTTTCAGAAGATGGACGCTCAAACGCAGACGCTTCACTGCACCAAAGCAGACGCAGCGGTGGCGTGCCTTGTGCTTGCGGAGTCTGTTTCAGGGTCGATTTACAATTTTAAGCCGTGTTTTGTGTGGTTTGGCGGGGACCCACTGGCATTGAGCCAACCGGCAAGGGGTCCAGACCCTTGCCGGTCATTGATTCTAAACGGAATTTACAAGAACCTTCGAGTATTGACGCGCTGGCCCCCTGCTAAATTGGCCACTGCGCCTTCCGGGTGCTGCTCACAATACGCGTTCCATGACGCATCGCAGCGATATGACACGCACCCGTCTTGACTTTCCCCCATGATTTCAATGACCGGCAAGCTTTTGGCGCATCACCGCCGGTCACCGCCTACGTGCCGGTCAGCTTCCCATGCTTCGCTTGATAGGTCCGCGAATCTACGCATGTGTCGGTGGCGAAGGGAGATCTGAATATGGTTAATCGACTACGATTAAATGAAAAAACTGTGAGGGAATTGGTCACCGAAGAAGATCGGGATTACCAAGTGTTCGATACTGATATCCGTGGGTTGTCTATTCGCATTCTGCGATCAGGCTCCCGTTCGTTCGTACTTGATTACCGCTTTGCAGGACGCCAGCGACGGATGGCAATTGGGCGCTGGCCTGAATGGAGTGCCACGGCCGCCCGCGAACGTGCGCGAGAATTGCGCCGAGAAATCGATGAAGGGCGCGATCCGCTCGACGACCGTAGTGAACTGCGCGATGCGCCACGGTTCAAAAATATGATTGACCGCTATCTTGCCGAGCACGTCCCGCATCTGGCCCCCCTGAATGCGGCGGACCAGCGCGCTATGCTGACCAAGCTTGTCGCTCCCCATTGGGCCAACAAGCTGGTGGCCGATATCACGCCCCATGATGTGGCCAAATTGCTCAACATTATTGCACAGGGCAGGGCGCGCCCGTCGAAGCTGAAGCCAAATAACCGTGCGCGCAAGCTGCAGGGAGCCAAGCCCACGCCGGTCCGCGCCAACCGCGTGGGGGAAGTGCTCCGTAAGATGTTCACCCTTGCCATCAGCTGGGGCTGGCGTTCGGACAATCCAGCAGCAGGCTTTAAGAAGCGCGTCGAGAACGCGCGCGAGCGGTTCTTGTCGCAAGAAGAAATCGGGAGGCTGGCCGAAGTGCTGGATGCGGCCGAGGATCAGCGCGCGGCGGGCATCATCCGGATCTGCATGCTAACCGGTAGCCGCGTTGGCGAGGTGCGTCAGGCACGGTTTGAACAATTCAATCTGGAATTGGGAAGTTGGTCAAAACCTGCTGCCACCACCAAGCAGCGCAAAATTCACCGAATTCCGATCTCGGCCGATGTAGCGGCGATCGTGCGCCAGCGCGCACTTGTCGTGCCTAAAGGCAATCCTTGGCTGTTCTCTGGCGATGTGCCGGGTCAACCCGTCAAAGAAATCCGCCGCTTCTGGATCAGGGTGCAACGAGACGCGAAACTGCCTGACGTCCGGATCCACGATCTGCGCCACACCTTCGCATCCTTGTTGGTCAGCGGTGGGGCCTCGCTGGAGATGATCGGTAAGCTGCTGGGCCACACCCAGGTGCAGACGACCCAGCGCTACGCGCATCTGATGGACTCGCCCCTGCGCGCGGGCGTCGATGCGGTGGCCGGAATGTTCCGGCCACGCCCCAAAATTGTCCATGATGTTGATGTGAAGCGCGCTTGACGCAGCCCGCCTGCTCAGGCGTCACCGCGCAGCGCGCGCCAGAACGGACGCAACCTGCGCCGGATGGTGCTTTCGTCCGGCACCTCCCCGTTTTCTGCGACGTCGGCAAACCAGTCCTGCATTTCCGTGATCAGCTCTGTCTGTGTGGTCGGCAAGCCGTGCTCGTGAATGCGTTGGGTCAATGCCACATACATCCCCTCCCAATCATAGGGTGACAGCGCGCCGGTGCCGCCGCCGATGCGGCGCAACAGGTCATGCTCGTCCTCGAAACGAAGAACATCTTGGCCACTAATCAACAAATCCGCGATGGACACTTCGACACCACCGACCGGCTCAGTCACATAGATCCAGTCCTCCGCATGTTCAGGCTTCACGCGTTGAAGGTTGATGACAGTTGGCCCCGTTCCGCTGCGGCGGAAGAGGGGCAGCATATCCATAGGTAATATGGTGATCTTGCCGGACACCTTGTCCGGGCCGCAGATAGCCAGGGGAATGCCGGTGACAATGTCGATTTTCCCCTCGCTGGCCCAGCCAGAGATATCGGCAATGGTGCAGCCCCAACGTGTGGCGGTTTCGTGCAAGGTGAAGAATGCTCTTGGTGGTAGTGCCATTTTTACTCCGTGTCCTCGTTTTGAGCAGGCGCGGGATGCCATCTGAAGCTGGCAAGATAACGCCCAGGTTAGTCTGAGGGCGGACGTCCAGGCTTTGGATTGAAGAAAGCAAGCATTCGCATCACCGCCTCAAAGCCGACGGCAATATTCCTCAATCAATCGAACACCATAGAGCGAATCGTCCTCTGGAGAGAGCATACGCCCGGTGTTACGGCAGAAGCTGTCGGGGATAAAAAGGGAACGCCATGTCATACTATAAAGCGCAGGAACTATTGAGGTTGGCCAGCATTTCGGCGTCACGCCATCGCGGTGTAAGCGTGAAGGATATCGTCGAAGAATTTCGCGTTAACGAGCGCACTGCCCAGCGCATGCTTTTCGCTTTACAGGAAGTGTTCCCAAGCCTTGCTTATAAAGCAGATAGTGACCGGCGCCGGTGGTGGAAACTTCACGACACCGCACTGCTCGGCAAGCAGAGCGTTTACGGCCATGAGCTGGTTGCCCTCGAAATGGGCATTAGGCGCGCGCGTCGCGAAGGCGCAGAGTCCGAAGCAGCATCCTTGGAAGCTGTGCGTGATCGCTTAATGGCGGCGCTACCCTCTAATGTTGCACGCCGGACGGAGTCGGACGTTGAAGCGGTGCTTGAAGCAAAGGGCTATGCCTGTCGCCCGGGCCCGAAGGTGAAAGTTTCACCCTTGGTCATCAACATCATCGCCGCAGCGCTGAAAGGGCCGTATCGGCTCGTCATCTGGTACCAAAACGCGCACGATGCGGCGCCGCGCGAGCGTACCATTGAGCCCTATGGTTTGCTGCTGGGCACGCGGCATTATCTGATTGCGCGTGACCCTGCAAAAGCGGAGAATTTTCGCCGCTTCCGAGTGGATCGAGTTTCCAAAGCACAAATTACAAATGAATGGTTTGCAATGGACAAGGATTTCGACCTCGAAGCCTATGCTGCCCAATCCTTTGGGTCGTTCCACCAAGACGCAGAGTTCACCCGGATTGTGTGGCGGTTCAGCCCGGCTGCCGCAGTCACCGCGCGGGAGTTCGAGTTCCACCCGAAACAAGAGATGGTCGACCAAGATGATGGTGGGCTGATCGTCTCCTTTGAGGCAAGCGGCTTGGTCGAGATGGCCTGGCATCTCTACAAGTGGGGCGATGGGGTCGAGGTGATCGAGCCACCAGCGCTGCGGGATATGGTGGCAGGCTGGCAGAATCATTGCATCAGAGTCCTGCCGTGAGTTTTGTGGCTATGCCGCCGTTCGGTCTTTCGTTAGGCGTGGATAGAGGCTCGACGGCGTCGTCGCAGCGCACAAGGAGGGTCCGTGATGGAGGCCGCTCACAGTGCCAATTGGGAGCGTCAGCAATGCGCAGTAAGCGACCTTTGCAAAGTCTGGGTCGCAAAGCATTCGCCCCACGGAATCGGACTTTCATCGGCTTGGCTCTGAAAGGGATGTGCTCGTTTTCCCACTAGACTATCCTGGAATTGAACTTCAATATTCCTTGGAGATAGTTACTTTCGGACAATCGATCATGTTCATGTCAAATTTCAATATCATTGAGGGCAAGCAGTAGGGATGGCGAGCGATCTGGACCGCTTCGACGACCTGCCCAAGCGTGATCCAAATCATGTCACGGAGGAGAAGGCGGAGACGGCATTTCAGGGACGTCTAACAGAGAGTGCTCGGTTCATCCTACAGCGCGCCGACCGCAAAGACTACGGAACAGACTGCGAGATCGAAGTTGTCGAGAAAGGTCAAGCGACCAACGTTAGGGTCCACGTGCAGCTCAAGGGCACTGAACACCCCCTGAATACGGATGGCTCTCTCAGCATAAAGGTCAGCCGCACTAACCTGAACTACCTGCTTATGCACCCGCACAGTTTCTACGCCGCCTATCATGTCCCGACGGCGACGCTGCGCATCTGCCTCGCGGAGACCGTTCTCCGCCAGTATGAGCACGCTGGAAAGAACTGGACCGGGCAGCAATCACTCACCGTCAGTTTCACTGAAGATCTGACGATTGAGCGGTTGGGTCGACTAGCTGAGTTAGCCAACTCCGCAGCGCGGGCGGCACGCAGTAGTCGGGTCAAACAGAACCGGGCGGCCCCCAGAGACTTTATTAGCCTTATTCGCCAATCCGTGCCAGACTTCCATGTTCCCGACGATCCAGGCTTGGCTCGGCAACTCTTGGAGCATCTCTACAGTCGGGACGCGGACGAGGAGATTAGCGGAGCCTTTGATCGTTTCATGGCCGTGCTCGGGGCAGGAGATGAAGCCTTGGGCTTTGCCTATATGTCCGAAATCAACTTGGGCACGTCTGGGATGAGCCAGTTTCCCGAGCGGATCGAAGCCGCTTTGGCTCATTACAAGAATAAACTTGGCACTGGGCGTTATGAGCGAGGAAGTCTATACTACACTATCGGCAATGCCCATTCGGCGCTCGGTCGGGAGGATGATGCCAGGGTCGCCTATGAGGCGGCTCTACTCCAGTCGGCGTTCGCTAACTCACCGGATCTCGCATCCCAAGGCCACAAGAACCTCGGGACGAGTTATGAACGGCTCGGAGATGAGAAGCGAGCAGTCGAGCATTATCACGAAGCCTTGCGGCTGAACCCACACCTTCCTGAAGCCCATAATGCCTTGGCCCGATTCTACGTGCGCCAAGGCGAGTGGAAAAACGCCCTCACGCATCTGGATCAGGCCGTCTTCACCGACCCTATACGCGCCAAGGCAGCTGGCGTAGCGCAGTGGCGGGCCAACGTGCTTTTCAACATGGGAGAGGGAAGCGCTGCATTTCGTGAGGTCAACAGCCTCCTAACTCGAGCTGATCGCGATCCATGGATCTGGCCGTTTCTTGCACGACTCGTGGCTAGCTTTGGTCGGACGACGACGGAGAATGCGCGCCAAGCGCTGGGTTTCTGGAACCGCTATGTGAACGCCCACCCCGGGAACTCAGGAGGCGGTCGCGAGTTACTATTGGCGACCTTGTATCTGAGGGCAGAAGGACAGGATATCGGCCTAACTTACTTGGAGTTTCGGGATGATTTCGCCAGGCAAATTGAGCACATCGATAACACGGAGGAAGCCGCATTTTTGTGGGATCGCCTCGGACACTGGGCTCAAGATGAGACTGACTGGACAGAAGCGGAGCGCTGTTATCGGATGGCCTACGATCTGGCTGGCGGGCACTACGGCTACTGTCTTGGGACCGCTCTCAACTTTCTTGGGCGCTTTAAAGAGAGCCTGCCGATCCTGCTCGAACAGGCGGAACACATCCAACCCGACGCAATGAGTTGGTTTCAGCTTGGCAGGGCTTACGACGATCTTGACCAGTCCGAGCATGCCATTCGATCCTACGAGAAAGCACTCGAACTAGATCCTGACTACGATTTGGCGATGTTCAATTTAGGAGGCGCTTATTGGAACCAGGGAGACAAAATTGAGGCTTTGGAGATTTGGAAGACGGCGATTGAGCGCTTCCCAGACCATGATCTCGCCGCCAAACTCCAACGTGAGATGCCATATTTCTTTCCTCCAATTATCAACTACGACACTTAGTCCCGCGACAAGGGTCGTGATTGGCCACAAGAGGCCAGCTTATGGCCAGTTTTGCTCCTGAAATGAATGTCGTCTTTGAAACCACAGCTGGCTCCGGCCGTTTGGTGTGAGCGGCCGGTTCGGGGAAGGCGGCACGTCAGCCTGACCTGCGGTTTTGATTGGAGTGCGGCTGAGTAAAATGATTATAATTGCATCGGTTGTTGAAGTTTCATGTCAACGCCATGTCAACGCGCGTACGTCTTTTTTCGATGGGTTTTGAGGGTGAAAACACATCAATGTTGCTCAATGTCAGGCCTGAAATTTTGTGAAATCAAAGGCTTGTCGCCTAAGTAATTGATTTTGATTACTTATTGAAATCATTGGATTATAGGCTCATAACCTGAAGGTCGTAGGTTCAAATCCTACTCCCGCAACCAAACTTAGCAAATAATATCAATGCGTTGTAAGCCGCCCTTCAGGGTGGCTTTTGGCGTTTTC
>Ga0307943_1001040_pt1 | contig 15453 bp, 13 predicted proteins | sample OrgLakmetagen177_FD_203149 | JGI IMG/M metagenome (GOLD analysis project Ga0307943, IMG submission 203149) | Saline water microbial communities from Organic Lake, Antarctica - #177 | ecosystem: Environmental > Aquatic > Non-marine Saline and Alkaline > Saline | place: Antarctica: Organic Lake... | reverse complement strand
GCGTCTTTCAACCTGATAACGAATGTCTGCTGGTTGGTCCAACTGCACAATGGTTTTGTCTTCGCGCCAACCTGACAACTGCAAAACACTGTTCAGGTGCATCAATAACGCCTGCTCCTCGCTGTCTGCCAAATACAGTTTTTCAGATCAGCCGCGCTTTGCCCTTCAGCGGCTTCAATGGTGGCTATTCGCGGCTGCAACGGTGTTGCCGGATTATTGGTCACCGCTGCCAAGGCGCGGTCTTTGCGCAGCTTCTCTATTTCAGTAATGCGCTCCAGCGACTGTTTGTAGTACTGGCCCTCCTTGCCTGCGCGGGTGACATACACCTCAAACGAGGCCTGAGCTTCGTTTAACAGCTCCGACTTTTGCATCACCCGGCCGCGGTAGAAATAAAAATCCACCGGGCGCTCGCCGTCTAGCTGCTGCAAACGCCCCAGGTATTCGCTGGCGTCGTCCCAGTTTTCAGCGGCCAGTGCTTGCTCGGTCGCCAGCATCAAGCGGCGAATTTCGTGCTCCGCGGGCAGCGCCATAGCACTGCCCGCGTACAAAACGGCACACACGACCAACGCCCGGCAACCAGAAGATTTAAACGGTGTTGCTGCCATAACTGTTTTCCTCAATGGATTCGCCGGCGTCCGGCTCAGTGTTCCCTGGCGTATCGGAGACGCTCTTGTTACGGCCAAGGCCGGGCTCTGAGTCAAAACCGGAATCAAGGTCGGAGTCAGTTTCAGGGTCGACTTCGGCCTGTTCGGTGACGGCCTTGGGCAGTTCTTTTTTCACCCTCACTCCCAATTCCACAAAGCGGTTGGCTTGTGAAATCAGGTTGCCGCGGCCGCGGGTCAGAGTGTTCATCGCACTGTCGTAGCTGCCCTGAGCGGTGTGCAACTGGCCGCCAAGGCGTTCCATAGCTTCTACAAACACCCGCAATTTATCGTAAACTGCGCTCGCCCGTTCCGCAATCAGTCGGGCGTTCTGGCTCTGGCGCTCGTAACGCCAGATGTTTTCGATGGTGCGCAGAGTGGCCAACAATGTGGTGGGCGTCACCACAATAATCTTACGTTCGAAGGCTTCTGAAAACAGACTGTCGTCGTGCTGAAAGGCTGCCACAAAAGCCGGTTCAATGGGCATAAACAACAGCACAAAATCCGGTGAACGCAAACCGTTGAGCTGGCTGTAATCTTTATCGCTCAGGCTGCGGATGTGATTGCGCACGGCGTCCATATGCTGCTTCAGCGCCGCATCACGGGCGCTGCCTTCGTCGCTGATAACCCACTGCTGGTAAGCCACCAGCGACACCTTGGAATCTATCACCAGGTTGCGGTTGTCCGGTAGGTGCACCACCACGTCTGGCCGCAGCAGCTGGTTATCGCTGTCGCGGTAGCTGCCCTGGGTTTTGTATTCAATACCTTTGCGCAACCCGGATCTTTCCAGCACCCGCTCCAGAATCAACTCGCCCCAGTTGCCCTGTATTTTTTTATCGCCTTTTAACGCTCGGGTCAAATTAGAGGCTTCTTCAGTAATCTGCCGATTGAGTTCCTGCAACGATTTTATTTCGCTGCGCAGAGCCTGGCGGTCACGGGTTTCGGTGGTGTGCACCGTTTCGACGCGCTGTCGAAAATCGCTGAGTTGATCACGAAACGGTTTTAGCAGCGCATCCATACTACTCTGGCTCTGCTGACTGAAGCGCTCGCTTTTCTGATCGAATATACGGTTCGCCAAATTCTCGAATTCCTGTTTTAGCGCATCGCGATTGTGCTCCAGAAGCGCCAGTTTCTCCGCCGCCGACTGGCGCTCATGGGCCAGCATTATCTGCTGCTCTCTTAATGCCAGTTTGAGATCGTTGTAGTCGGCCAGCAGGCGGCGGTTATTTTGCCCGGTACGCTGCAGCAATCCGGCTAAAATCAGTACCAGAATAAAAATCGCCACCATCAGCGAGAGTACAAGCACGGGTTGGTCTGCAACCCATTGGCTGAAGGTTTCAAGCACTGGCGTTTACTCCTGAGGTATTATCATTGGAACAGTTCGCTGACAAGTCTAACCTATTCATTTGCCATTGTTGCTGACGGGATATACGTCGCCTTAATCATCTGTAAACAGATCACTTCCGGGAGTTGCTTTATACTGCACCGACACACCATTACGCGATCGTTTCGTGCCGCTGACCTATCGGTTCGGGCGCTTTTTTGTCATTTTTTCGGGGGTAGTTCATGGGTTTCAAGGATTTCATGGGGTCAAAGCCTGGTGGCAACGTCCACTTGGCGCTGCCATTGCTGGTTATACTAACGGGCTTGGCCGGCTGTTCGGCAGATCAGTACTTTATGGTACCCAAATCCAATCTGGAAACCGTGAACACCTCGGTGCAAAACCAGCGGGCGACGCTGGTCACCATGGAAAACAACGCAAAGGTACGCTTCGAGCAAGCAATCAACGATCAAACTGCGTCCACCGAAACCATTCTGCAAGCCATAAGTGCCCAAGTTAAAGCACCAGAATGCCCCCCGTGCCGAAACAGCAGGCTTGCCCCGCGGCCACCGCAGCCAAGGCCGTGGCCAGTCAGCTCAAAGGCAAACTCATTGTCGGCGAAGTTGAAAAGCTCTTCCTGACCGCCGCAGAAACTGTTTACGACGCCCGGGTCGACAGCGGCGCCGAAACCTCTTCCATTGATGCGCGAAATATTGTGAAGTTCGAGCGTGATGGCGGCAACTGGGTGCGCTTCGATGTGCCCGTACCCGGCAGTGAAGGGCTGCTAACCTTGGAAAAAGAAGTCTCGCGACGGGTAAAAATTCTTCAATCAAACGTCGACGACCCCGAACGCCGGGTGGTGGTGGAATTGCAATTTGTTATAGGCAACCATACACAAGTGGCCGAATTCACCCTGACCGACCGTTCCCACCTTACCCATCAGGTGCTGATTGGCCGCAACGTACTGCGCGATGTGATGTTGATTGATGTCGGCAAAGAGTTTGCAACCGAACTGCCCGACACCATGATCAACGGCGGCACGTTATGAGCACCCGATCGCGCACACCCTTTTACATCGCGATTTTTCTGATTATTGCTACCGGCATTTCCCTGGCCGTATGGCGCCACATTGAACTGGGGATTCCCTGGCTGACCGGCGAACAGCAGCCGGTGTGGATGGTAGAGGCGCGGGTGGATTTTGACGCCACCGGCGGCTCCGTGACGGCTGCACTGAACGTGCCCGATCAGCCCCCGGGTTTTCATACCCTGAGCGAACAAGCAGCCTCGCCTGGCTACGGTTTTTCTATTCTGGAACAAGCTGGCATGCGCCGCGCCGAATGGACCAAGCGCGATGTTACCGGTCCCCAAACGCTGTATTACAAAGTACAGTTGATACCAGACCCAGACGTTCGCACCTTACCCGCCAAAGTAAAACCGGCGGCGCGTACTGTGTTTTGGGAGGAACCCGAAGCCACCGCTGTGCGGGAAATACTGGAGCAGGCCAGGCAACGCTCCAGTAACCCACAAAGCATGACCCGCGAACTGATCCGGCTGATGCAACCAGACACCGGCACCCAGAACACCATCCTTTTAACTGCCGGCGAAAATTATCTCGACCTACTGGTCGACATGCTGAACTTCTCTGGCATACCCGCTCGCGCCGCCGATGGCCTGAAGCTGGAAGACGCTCGCCGGCGCCAGCCGCTGCTGGCGTTCCTGCAAATTCACACCGGCGAAGAATGGCTGACCTTTGACCCCCGCACCGCTGAACAGGGCGTGCCGGTAGACCTGTTGTTGTGGCGCCAGGGATCCGCGTCGCTGTTGGACGTGGTGGGCGGCGCCAACTCCGAGATCAGCTTCTCTATGCTGCGCCAGACCATTCCCGCCATTCAGCTGGCAGCCATGCAATCTGAAGAGACCGGCCTCGGCTTTCTGAGTTTTTACGAACTGCCGATTGAAGAACAGGGCATGTTCCGCATGCTGCTGTTATTGCCTTTGGGGGCACTGGTGGTGGCCTTCATGCGTATGTTGATCGGTATTCGCACTTCCGGCACCTTCATGCCAGTACTGATTGCGGTAGCGTTTGTGCAGACCACTTTGATACCCGGGCCTGGCTATTCAAATGGCCAACGGCTGCGGCCTGTTGCCGCGCTTGCGGGCCATTGAAAATCTGAAACGCCCCCACTTCACCCCCGGTGACCGCGCTCGCTTTGCGATGGAAGAATTCCATAAGCGGTAGAACACATCGGCATTCGTTCAAAAGTCCGGTGCCCATCTGCGCAGCCAAAAAAAAGCTGGAAAGCGTATAAACGCTTTCCAGCTTTTTACGATTTGATCCGCCGATCTATCAGCGAATTAAGTCATTTCCCCGCTCTGAATCAGCAACTTGCGCTCGAGGGTCAAACCTTTAAGCAAGCCCCAGGTCATGATCAACAGAATCAGCGTAAACGGCAGGCCAGCACTGATCGAAACAGCCTGAATAGCGCCTAGTGCATCATCACCACCGCCGAATATCAACACCGCGGCAATTGTGCCTTCCATCACCACCCAGAATACACGCTGGGCTGTGGGTGCATCGGTTTTGCCACCGGCGGCTCCGGTGGCAAACTACTCCTTTCAGGGTGTACCCGACATCCGCATTGTGGTCTTTCAGCGCTACCCGGTCATGGCTATGCTGAGACTTGCTGCCAGAGCCTCCGACGGCAAGGCAAACCTTCACCAGGGAGCGGTAGGCGTGGGCCTGGACATTGCCACTGGCAGGGGCCTGAATGCCGTTCAGTATAATCGTCCGGTTCTACTGCATCCGGACAACGGGCTTGCGCTGGAAAATCTGGTCATTGAGGACTGGGAGACGATGCTGATCATGGCATCCCACTGTTACGAAGCGACGGGGCTGGGCTACATGGGCGTAGATCTGGTCGTAGATGCTCAGCAGGGACCGCTGCTGCTGGAGCTCAATGCTCGCCCCGGGTTGGCAACCCAGATGGCGAATGGCCGGGGTCTCAGGCCGCGGTTGCAGAAAGTGGAGGCGCTGCGAAGACCGCACTATTCGCCCGAGAAACGGGTCAAGTAGGCTATAGCGGAGTTTGGATATTTATAGCAATGGGCTGTTATAAAACTGGTTGCAACAAAAAAGGGGCGTCCGAAGAAGGCCCCTTTTTTATTTTTCTTACTTTTTTCTTTAAACGTTACCGGTATTGGCAGTGAAAAGGGCCGGCTAATCGCCGACCCTCCTTGGTTACGTCATTTTGCCTTCTGCAATCAGCAAGCGGCGCTCATGGTTCAATCCTTTCATCAAGCTATAGCTCATCGCCAACAGCACGAACGTGAACGGCAGACCAACACTGACCGCGCCGGCTTGCAGCGCGCTCAAGGCATCTGCGCCGCCCACAAACAGCAATACGCCTGCAATCATGCCTTCCGTAACCGCCCAGAAAATACGCTGGGTTTTAGGGGCATCGATTCTACCGCCAGAGGTGATACTGTCGATAACCAGCGAACCTGAGTCCGATGATGTCACGAAAAACACCAGAACCAGCACTATGCCCATAAAGGAAGTAATCCCGGTAAAGGGGATATTTTCAAGCATCTGAAACATGGCCAGAGACACGTCAGTCAAGCCTTCGCTCGCAAGCGTGCCCACGCCTGCCTCAATTTGCGCCAGGGCGCTGCCACCAAAGGTGCTCATCCAGACAATACTGATCGCGGTGGGGACCAACAAAACCGCAATTACGAACTCGCGAACCGTGCGCCCCTTGGAGACCCGGGCGATAAACATACCGACGAAGGGTGACCAGGAGATCCACCATGCCCAGTAGAACACCGTCCAGCCATGAAACCAGGTGGTATCTTCTTCACGACCGAAGGGGTTGCTCAGGGGCAACATGTTGCCAACATAGGCCGCAGTGGTTGTCCACATCTGCTCGATGATTCCCAGGGTTGCACCTGCGAAGAAGACAAACGCCAGCAACAGACCAGCAATGATCATATTGATGTTACTCAACAGCTTTACGCCGCCGTCAATACCGCGAATGACGGAAAGGGTGGCAACGGCCGTAACACCGGTAATGATGCCAACCTGAACGTTGAGACCGCCCTCGATCGCTTCGGGAAACAGAAAGGCCAGACCGGCTGCTGCTTGCTGGGCACCGAAACCAAGGGAGGTGGCAAGACCGAAGATGGTTGCCAGAACCGCAATGATATCGATGACGTTGCCAGGCCAGCCCCAGACACGGTCACCCAGGATCGGGAAGAAAGCCGAACGGATCGTCAGGGGAAAGCCCTTGTTATAGGTGAAGAATGCCAGGGAAAGACCTACGATGGCGTAGATTGCCCAAGGATGCAGACCCCAGTGGTACATGGTCGCACCCATGGCCAACTTTGCGGCTTCCGGTGTATTGGGCTCAACGCCCAGCGGGGTGCCATACCAGTCGGTGAGGTAAGCCACCGGCTCGGCCACGGACCAGAACATCAGGCCAATGCCCATGCCGGCCGCAAACAGCATCGAAAACCAGGACATCCGGGAGAATTCCGGCTTGGCGTCCTGACCGCCTATACGGATTTTACTGACCGGCATGACGATCAGAGCGAGACAGAGAAGAACGAAAAAGTTTGCGCTGAGCAGAAAGCCCCAGTCGAAAATTGCGATAGCACCGTTTTTGGCGCTAGCAAGCAATTCCCCTGATGCTGTGGGGAAAATCAGTGTTCCTACGACAAACAGGATGATAAGCAGCGCTGTCACCGGGAACACAACGTTGTGTATGTCAAAACCAAACTTCGCGATGTTGTCTTGTCCCACCACGTAATCGGTTTGATAATCGTCTTTACCAATGTCGCCCACAGTGGAGCCTCCTTCATTCATTGAACTACATTAAACATTATTGAACTTCGTCAGTTTGTGCGGTTAAATCGGGACTCTCAAAAGTTACGAGAGCATCAGTTTATGGTTTTGTGCTCCATATATCAAAGTCATCTCCCTGCCCATAGAGGGCGTAAATCAACCTCCCAACCCTCCACTCGCCTAGGGTCTGTTGACAATTGCTCGTAAGCCTTTGAAAGGTAAGAGCAAGCTCGTATAATGAAGTTCCGAAACAACAATCATACGAGCCCGCAATGCCCAGATACATGCTCACAGAGGAGCTGTGGTCCAAGCTGAGAGAAATATTGCTTCAATTCAGTCTGTATAACAAGGCAGGTCTGCGCAAAACAGTCGAAGGCATTCTGTTCAGAATGCGGACCGGTGTGCCCTGGAGAGATCTGCCAGAGCATTTCGGCAAATGGAATTCTGTCTACAAAGCCTTCAATTGCTGGTCGAAAAAAGGCATCTGGAAAAAGCTCTTCAACGTGCTGAAAACAGACTCCGATCTGGAATGGGTCTTCATTGATGGCCGCTATGTGAAAGCACACCAGCACAGTGCCGGAGCCGCTGGTGGCTACGACAGCCAGATAATACGTGACAAGGGAGAAGCCCTCGGAATGAGCGTTATTATTCCCAGAAAGAAAAATTCGATCAAGGGCAACAAGGGACTCGACTGGCCGTTGTACAAGCTCAGACATCTGGTGGAGAACGCGTTTGCCAGACTCAAGCATTATCGGGCCGTCGCCACCCGATATGACAAACTGACTCGTCATTATGAGAGCATCGTGTCATTGGCTTGCGCATTTCTCTGGTTGCCGATGTGAATTGTCAACAGACCCTAAGGAAGCCCGCTTAATGCCCAAGTTAACGAACCCGGTACCTTTTCGTTACACCGTCTACATTCTTTGTGTTGTGACCTTTTTCATGTCGCTTCCGTTATCTCTGATCTACACGCCAATGGCGTTTGTCACTGCCCTCACGGGGCTCCTGAGCATGCTGGGGACCTACGATCTGTTACAGCGTCGCCATACGATTAGCCGCAACTACCCCATTATGGCCAATTTCCGTTACCTTTTTGAGGCTATTGGCCCGGAAATCCGTCAGTACTTCATCCAGTCCGACACCGACGAACGACCGTTTTCCCGCGAGCAGCGCACCATTGTGTACCAGCGTGCAAAAGACATTCTCGACAAGCGCCCGTTCGGCTCCCAGCTGAATATGTATAAGGAAGGCTTTGAGTGGATGAGCCATTCACTAGCCCCTACCCAGCTAAACACCAGTGATTTTCGCATTACCGTAGGCAAAAACTGCGCAAAGCCCTATAGCACCAGCATATTCAACATTTCGGCCATGAGCTTTGGTTCACTGTCGGCGAACGCCATCCTCAGCCTGAACACCGGTGCCAGAAAAGGCCACTTCTACCACGACACCGGCGAAGGCTCTATCAGCCGCTATCACCGCCAGCCAGGGGGCGACCTGGTGTGGGAGATCGGTTCCGGATACTTCGGCTGCCGCAACAAAGACGGCAGCTTTAATGCCGAACGCTTTGCTGAAAACGCCCAACTCGATCAGGTAAAAATGATTGAACTCAAACTTTCTCAAGGCGCCAAACCGGGGCACGGCGGTATCTTGCCCGGTGCAAAAGTAACACCGGAGATCGCCGAAGCCCGTGGCGTTGAAGTGGGTAAAGACTGCGTATCACCTGCGGCGCATTCAGAGTTTTCGACGCCCATCGAAATGCTGGAGTTTATTGATCAGTTGCGTGAACTGTCTGGAGGTAAGCCGGTGGGCTTCAAGCTCGCCCTGGGTCACGCGTGGGAGTGGTTCGCCATTGTAAAAGCCATGCTGAAAACCGGAAGGCGGCCTGACTTTATCGTCGTGGATGGCGGCGAAGGTGGCACTGGCGCGGCGCCGCTTGAGTTTGTCAACCGCCTGGGCATGCCAATGACCGATGCCCTGCTACTGGTACACAACACCCTGGTGGGTTGCAATCTGCGTGAAGACATCGCAATCGGCGCCGCTGGAAAAATCACCTCGGCGTTTAACATCGCCCGCACACTGGCACTTGGCGCCGACTGGTGTAACGCAGCGCGCGGATATATGTTCTCGCTGGGCTGTATTCAAGCCATGAACTGCCACACCGGCCGCTGTCCTAGCGGCGTTGCTACTCAAGACCCAAGACGCGGTGAAAAAATCGATGTACCCCTGAAAAGCGAACGGGTTTACAACTTCCATAAAAACACTTTGGAGGCCCTGCAAAATCTGCTGCAAGCGGGTGGGCTGAACCACACCTCCGAGCTAGGCCCGGAACACATCATTCGCCGGGTATCGAAAACCGAGGTCAGCTCCTATCTGGACCTGTTTCCGTTTATCGAGCCTGGCGCGCTGCTACAAGGCGACACCGGCCTGACCGTATTCGACAAGTACTGGGGAGTATCCAATCCGGATAGCTTCGCCCCACCCGAATTCGTGTCCAAACTGCGGGAAACCAAATTACGTTAATGCGCGCTAAAACCCGCACATTTTCGCCGGTTGGTGTTTCTTTTTGGAATCTGCTCGTGTAATATTCGCTCCCGCTAAGCCACTGAGATTCCTCTTTAAGTCTCAATGGCCTGTGCCACCAAAACATCGTTTTGAACAGGCAGAAATTAGCAAATCGGGGCGTAGCGCAGCTTGGTAGCGCACTTGCATGGGGTGCAAGGGGTCGTAGGTTCAAATCCTACCGTCCCGACCAAATACCTCAGAAAATCCAATCACTTAACGGTGGTTGGATTTTTTTATGGCCGACACTTCTTCGCGACTTTCGTTTTTGCCCCACCTTTTGCCCCACCAATAACGGCAAGTCGACCCATTCCGCTTTTAGTGGATAACCGATCATTCTAACCAGCCATCAATGATTCTGAACGACCTCCACAACTCGCAAGTGCTTTGGCTAGAATCTATTTAACTGTTTGACAGAGAAGAAGACCATTTAAACGTACAATTTAAAATTTGCATTGGCCCCGACATCTCTCCCACCTTGTCTTGCCCAACCAACTCACGTAAAACAACGCTATAAAGAGTGGTTAGCAACCGACACACCCGCGGTCTTACCAGTAACACTCTGAAACAAACAAAACGCACGAAACGACACAGCCTGTCGCTCCGTGCCTTTACGCTATATTAGCAGCCAAGAAAGCCGTTACTTTGCAAAGGGAACATCTGAACAATGCACAACACGGAACAGCAATTCCTCAAAGCCCTTGACGACAAACTCTGGAAAGCCGCCGACAAGCTCCGCGCCAATCTGGACGCCGCCAACTACAAGCACGTAGTGCTGGGCCTGATCTTCCTCAAATACGTATCTGACGCCTTCGAGGAGCGCCAGGAAGAGTTGCTGGAGTTGTTCAAGACCGACAGCGACGACAACATCTACTACATGCCCCGGGAAGACTTCGACGACGACGAGGAGTACCAGCAGGCGCTGATTAAAGAGCTGGAAGTATTAGATTACTACCGTGAAGCCAACGTGTTCTGGGTACCCAAACCGGCCCGTTGGAACACCCTGAAAGAAAAAGCTGTGCTGCCCGTAGGCACTGTTCTCTGGCAAGACGATGCTGGCGGTGATGTAAAACTTCGCTCCGTCTCCTGGCTGATCGACAACGCCTTGGAAGACATCGAAAAGAGCAACAAAAAACTCAAAGGTATCCTCAACCGAATCAGCCAATACCAGCTCGACAACGACAAGCTGCTAGGCCTGATCAACACTTTCTCCGACACCTCTTTCACCAAGCCAATATTTGAAGGTGAAAAGCTGGAGCTGCAAAGCAAAGACATTCTTGGCCATGTGTACGAATACTTTCTGGGCCAATTCGCCCTGGCTGAAGGTAAGCAGGGCGGCCAGTATTACACGCCGAAAAGCATCGTCACCCTGATTGTGGAAATGCTGCAACCCTATTCCGGCCGCGTGTACGACCCCGCCATGGGCTCAGGCGGATTTTTCGTTTCCAGCGACAAGTTCATTGAGCAACACGCCAGCGAACAGCATTACGACGCAGCCGAACAGAAAAAGCACATCTCCGTATACGGTCAGGAATCCAACCCCACCACCTGGAAACTGGCCGCCATGAACATGGCCATCCGGGGCATCGACTTCAACTTCGGCAAGAAAGACGCAGACACCTTCCTAGACGACCAACACCCAGACCTGCGTGCCGATTTTGTGATGGCCAATCCGCCCTTCAACATCAAAGATTGGTGGAACGAATCGCTGGCGGAAGACGCCCGCTGGAAATACGGCACGCCACCCAAGGGCAACGCCAATTTCGGCTGGATGCAACACATGCTGCACCACTTGGCACCTAACGGCAGCATGGCTCTGCTGCTGTCCAACGGCTCCATGAGTTCCAGCACCAACAACGAGGGCGAAATTCGCAAACGCCTGGTAGAAGAAGACCTGGTGGAATGTATGGTCGCCCTGCCCGGCCAACTGTTCACTAACACCCAGATCCCAGCCTGCATCTGGTTCCTGACCAAAGACAAAGTCAACGGCACGGTACGCGACGAAAAGAAACGCGACCGGCGGCAAGAGTTGCTGTTCATCGACGCCCGCAACCTCGGCTTTATGCGTGACCGAGTACTGCGGGACTTTACTTTTGATGATGTCGCCAAAATCGTCAACACCTTCCACGCTTGGCAGCGCGGCGAAAATTACGAAGATGTGGCCGGCTTCTGCAAATCCGCCAGCCTGGATGAGATCAAAAAGCATGACTTTGTACTAACTCCCGGTCGCTATGTGGGCGCTCAAGAGCAAGAAGAAGACGACGAGCCCTTTGCCGAGAAAATGGCACGGATAACCGGACAGCTACGGGAGCAGTTTGCCGAGAGTGATCGACTGGAGACTGAGATTAAGCGGAATCTTGGAGGGCTGGGATATGAGTGCTGAATGGCCGCTGGTCTCATTGGATCAGCTCGTGGAATTTAAGACAGGAAAGCTGGACTCAAATGCAGCTATTGATAATGGAGAGTACCCTTTTTTCACCTGCTCGCCGACAACCTTATCAATCGATAAATATGCATTCGATACAGAGGCTGTATTGCTTGCCGGGAACAACGCAAATGGCATTTTTCCTATCAAATATTACCAAGGGAAGTTCAATGCCTATCAGCGAACATATGTCATAACTCCGAAGGGCAGCCAAAAACTAAGTACTAAATGGTTATACTTTCGCATAAAGCATGTAACAGCCGAATTGCAACAAATGTCTGTGGGTTCAGCAACAAAATTCTTAACAAAAAAAATTCTAGACGCTTACCAGATTCTATTGCCGCCACTGAATGTTCAAGAGTATCAATCTGACGTTTTATGGAGCATACAGAACAAAATCGATCTAAACGCTGAAATCAACCAAACCCTCGAACAGATGGCCCAGGCCCTCTTCAAAAGCTGGTTTGTCGATTTCGAGCCGGTCAAAGCCAAGATCGCCGCACTGGAAGCCGGCGGCAGCGAAGAAGACGCACTGCTCGCCGCCATGCAGGCCATTTCCGGCACCTCTCTATTTGATGCTGACACATCCACCGCAAGTGCTGCAGAGCAGCTAGGCCGCCTCCAGGCCGAACAGCCCGAGCAATACGCCGAGCTCCGCGCCACCGCAGAGCTGTTTCCGGCGGTAATGCAGGATAGTGAGCTGGGGGAAATTCCGGAGAGATGGGAGGTAAGCTGCATTGGAGATCAAGTATCAGCGGTTGGCGGCGGCACTCCATCAACCAAGAATCCAGTCTTTTGGGATGGCGGTGATATTAATTGGACGACGCCAAAAGACATGTCAAATCTTGCAGATAATGTACTGATCGGTACAGAACGAAGGATCACTTCCGCAGGACTTGGCAAAATCAGCTCAGGACTCCTTCCCGTTGATACTGTTCTGATGTCGTCACGGGCTCCTGTGGGGTATTTAGCACTTGCTAAAATTCCCGTTGCAGTGAACCAAGGTTATATAGCAATGAGGTGTGATCAGACACTCTCCCCAGAGTTCGTAATTCAGTGGTGTAGCGCCAATATGGATGAAATTAAAAATCGAGCCAGTGGCACAACCTTCGCTGAAATTAGTAAAAAAAACTTCAGAATGATTGCAGTCGTAGTCCCATCGGCAACTTTGACTTCAGCCTTTTCAAAGCAAGTTCGGCAGCTATATCTGAAAATCGAAATGAACGCACGCGAAGCCAAAACGCTAGCTGAACTGCGAGATATCCTTCTACCGAAACTCCTATCAGGTGAGCTGTCTGTAACCAGCGCTGAAACTCGAATGAGCGAAGCAGGTGAGGCCGCGCATGTTTAAAATCGACGCAGCCGCCAACCGAATAAAACCGCTAGAAGTAAAACGCTTCACCGACCTGGGCTTTACCGAGCGCAAGCACTTGCAAGAATGGCTGGAAAACTACCCGCAGGCGCTATCCCCGGGCGAAGGTGACGAACTGCTGATCATTCAGAAGGAATTCGACGGTTTTGACGACACCCGCGAGCGGTTGGATCTGCTGGCCATTGATAAAGAAGGCAACTTGGTCATTATCGAAAACAAACTCGATGACAGCGGCCGGGATGTGGTGTGGCAAGCACTCAAATACGCCAGCTACTGCGCCAACTTGAAAAAGCAGCAGGTGATTGAGATTTTTCAGCGCTACCTTAACCAAAAAGCGCAGTTGGAAGGCGCAGAGCCCGCCAATGCCGAAAAAGTGCTGTTGGAATTTCTACAAGCGGATGATTTACAGTCTGTGCAGCTGAACACCCTGAAAAGCCAGCGCCTGATTCTGGTAGCCGCCCATTACCGCAAAGAAGTCACCAACACCGTGCTGTGGCTTAGCCAGTTCGGCGTTATTTGCCAGTGTTTCAAGGTGACGCCCTACCAGGCCGGCGCAGAATTATTCTTAAACGTAGAGCAGATAATACCCACCCCAGAAGCGGCAGACTTCATGATCGGCATGATGGCCAAAGAAGCCGAGGAAAAGAGTGCCAGCCACGAGCAGCTTAATAGCCACCGACTGCGGCTGGCCTTCTGGGAGCAAGCACTGGATGCATTCAGTCACAGTAGCTGTAGCCTCTATAACAACATCAGCCCGAACAAAGACCACTGGCTATCGGCTGGCTCCGGGCTATCTGCAATGGTATTCAACCTAATCTTCAGCAAAAACGAAGTGCGGGTGGAGTTCTACATGTCACGTTCGCAAGCTGAAGCAAATCAGTTCGCATTTGATCGGTTGGAAAGCCAGAAGACACACATCGAAACAAAATTTGGCGCCGCGCTTACCTGGCAGCCACTGCCTAATCGAAAAGCCTGCCGAATCGTCTTTGCCAAACCGGTCAACGGCTACGACAAGGCGAACTGGCCAGAAATGATCCAATGGCTGGTAGCGCATATGATACGACTGGAGCAAGCCCTTAGCGGCCCGCTGGAGAAGATTAAGCAGGCGTTGAAAACCACAGACCTGAGCAAAGAGCCGGTTCAGGATGCTGAATAAAGCCGGAATCTCTGGTAGCTTTGGATTTCGCGAGCAATATGCGCCGCCAAAAGGAACTCTAGACAAGGAACTGTCATGACTGAACAACAAATACGGATTTTTACATCGAACGATGGGCAGGCTCACTTGGAAGTGGCACTGGATCAGGAAACTGCCTGGCTCAGCCTAGATCAGATGACCGGCCTGTTCGACCGGGATAAATCGGTGATCTCTCGCCATATTAGCAATGTTTTCAAGGAAGGTGAGCTCGACAGAAGCTCAGTTGTTGCAAAAAATGCAACAACTGCCGCCGATGGCAAAACCTACCAAGTCGATTACTTTAATCTGGATGTAATCATCTCTGTAGGCTACCGCGTAAAATCCCAGCGTGGTGTGCAGTTTCGTAAGTGGGCAACCGGTGTACTCAAAGACCACCTGGTTCAAGGCTACACCCTCAACCAGCGCCGGCTCACCGAGCGCGGCATAGAGTTCGAACAGGCCGTTAACCTGCTAAGCCGTACCCTAACTAATCAAGGATTGGTTTCCACCGAAGGCGAAGCCGTTGCCCGAGTCATCAGTGACTACGCCCGCTCGTGGAGCCTGTTGCAAAGCTACGACGAACAGCGATTGGCCGAAGTGGGTATCAAACAACTTGATATGCAGCCATTGGAGCTGGACGAAGCTTTAAAGGCCATTGGCGAGCTGAAGCGAACCTTGATTGCCAAGGGCGAGGCCACCGAACTGTTCGGCCAGCTACGCGGGGATGGTCTTACATCAGCCCTAGCTACCATAGAACAGGGCTTCGGTGATGAACTGTTCTACCCGAACATCGCTACCCGCGCCGCTCACCTGCTTTACTTCGTGATTAAGAACCACCCGCTGGCCGACGGCAATAAGCGCTGCGGCTCTTTTTTGTTTTTATGGTACCTGCGCCGCAACGCATCGTTGCTGGCAAAGCCGGTAGAACGCCTTATCAATGACAATACCCTGGTGGCATTGGCCCTTTTGGTCGCTGAGAGCTTGCCGGATCAGAAAACTCTGATGATCCGGCTGATTGAGCATTTCCTGCTATTGAAAGAGCCCGCCGAAGTTAAAGGTGAAGGGAAATAGGACTGAAATATGACTGAAGATCAGCTGGAACAACAATGCCTGGAGTGGTT
>Ga0307943_1001017_pt1 | contig 15675 bp, 11 predicted proteins | sample OrgLakmetagen177_FD_203149 | JGI IMG/M metagenome (GOLD analysis project Ga0307943, IMG submission 203149) | Saline water microbial communities from Organic Lake, Antarctica - #177 | ecosystem: Environmental > Aquatic > Non-marine Saline and Alkaline > Saline | place: Antarctica: Organic Lake... | reverse complement strand
TGCAGATGAAGGGCTTGAATCCCTAGAAAATATATCCGAGGAGCTGGTCAATATTCGTCAGGATATTGGCCAGCTTCATGATCAGATCAACTTCGAGAAAAGTCGTTACAACGATCAGGTGCGGGCGTTTTCAAACCAGAAAAGTGACCTTGAGGTTAAGAACAGCCGTGCTGCGTTAAATATTTCGGAGCTGGAGCGCGAACTTGAAAAGCTTCGCGAAGAAAATAAGCAGAAACGCGCTGCCTATGACGAGGTCACGCCTGTTCTGGAAGAGGCGATTACCCAGCTGCGCGAAACGGTCGCCCAGTCACTACCTTTCAAACGCAAGGATCGGCTGGATGCGCTGGATGAAATCGAACACAAGCTGCAAACCAGCCTGATCACCCCCAATAAAGCCGCCAACCAACTCTGGGCCTTTGTCGAAGACGAACTGATATTGGGTCGCAGCAGTGGTCTGTATAACGAATCGATCGAGATCGGGGGCGAGGACAGACTTGTCAAGGTTCTGCGCATAGGCAAGCTGGCGATGTTCTACAGAACCCAGGACAACCAGTACGGCCTGTTGCAGCGAGTGAGTGGCAAATGGCAGCAGCAGTCCCTGGACGGTGAAGAAGCCGGTAGTCAGCTGGATTACCTGTTTGATTCGTTCAACAAGAACATTCGCAACGGCCTTTTCAAAGTCCCTAACTATCTTCCGCAGGGTTAATATGCGCGCTTTAGTCACCTTAATCATTTTTAGTTTGTTTGCGATCTCTGCACAGTCCGATGAGCTTGAGAACGCTTACCAGAAAGAATATGCCTATCTGGTTGCTGAGAAACAGGCGCTGGAGAAACGCCTGGAAAGCCTCAAGAGAAGTAATTCACAGTCGCTGAACAAAGTCTCCTCAGATATTGACCAGTTGCAGAAGCAGTATCTGACCAGGCAGAACCAGGTTGACCGGCTCAATCAGCAGATCCAGGAAGGATCCCGTAACGCGGATTTCAATGACAATGACTCGCTGCTTCTGGACACAACATTGCTGCAGGCCAAAGAATCCCTGGAAAAGTCGGATATCCAGATTGATGAGAGCCAGGAAGATGATCAGCAACTGGCAGCTGCCTTTGCTGAAGCCAATCAGTTAATCGCTCGGGATGGCGAAGTCTTCAGAACTGACGGTGAGTTCTTCTCACGCCAGGGCGAACTGACTGAGGGTGAAATTATTCACGCTGGTCGCATCGCAAGATATGGCGTATCTGAGCAGAGTGCTGGCGCACTGGCCCCGGCTGGCGAAGGCCAGTTCAAGGTCTGGGATGCCACCACTGCACAGACAGCGCGCCTTCTGGCTGCGAACAAGCGTCCGGAGGTGTTGGACGTTCTCTTGTATGACGACCCCAGCCAGGCGATGGAAAAGCAGGATGAAAAGAACTTTCGGGATGAGCTGGAAGCGGGCGGCCTGATCGCCAAAATCATTCTCGCATTGGGCATCCTGGGTGCAGTACTGGTGCTGCTACGAGTGTTCTACCTGCTGATGTTCAGTTCCAATACGCAAAAAATCACTGCCCGGGTTAACCGGGAAATGGAAGCTGGCAATCCCGACAAAGCCCTGGAAATCTGTAAACGCAAGATGGGCAGTGCCAGCCGGGTTATAGCGGCAACACTGCGCAATCTGGATCGTGACCGGGATCATATCGAAGATGTGATCAGCGAGTCGATTCTGTACGAAAGCTCGCGCATTGACCGTTTTGGCACCTTCATCATTGTGATTGCGGCCGTTTCTCCACTGCTGGGTCTGCTGGGTACGGTCACCGGCATGATCAGCACCTTCGACATCATTACGGAATTCGGCACCGGCGATCCCAAGCTGCTTTCCAGCGGTATTTCTGAAGCCCTGCTTACCACCAAGTTTGGTCTGGTTGTGGCAATCCCCCTGCTGCTTCTCGGAAACATGCTGTCGAGCTGGGGTAACCGGACCAAGAACGACCTGGAGCGTGCTGCGCTGCATATGATCAACACCCACAAAACTTCTTATCAGTCCTGAAGCTGAGGTGGGGCAATGATGAATTTCTGGGCAGGTCCCGATGTATTACTGGAGTATTTCAAGCTGGGCGGCTTTGTTATGGGGCCGCTGGTGTTCGTCGCCGTAGCCCTGTGGTACGCACTGATCTTCCGGTTGCTGACGATCAGAAGCAGCAAGATGAACCCGCGCGAACTGATCCGAAAAGCCAGAAAAGACGACCTGCATACCCGGTCATCGTCCGCACGGGCTGCGCAGTTTGCGGTGGACACCTCGGAACAGGTAAAGAGCCATCGCCAGCTGAAATCGATCATTAACGAAGAATTCGCCGTCGTGAAATCACAGCTGCGACGCCACAAACGGCTGGTTCGTTCACTGGTGGCAGTCGCGCCCTTATTGGGCCTGCTGGGCACGGTAGACGGGATGATCGAAACCTTCGACTCCCTGGCCGACATGGAGCTGTTTTCCCAGTCGGGTGGTATTGCCGGGGGCATCAGCAAAGCGCTGTTTACCACCCAGATGGGCCTGGCCATATCCATTCCCGGGTTGTTGATGGGGCGGATGCTGGAACAGCGTGAACTGAATATCTGCTACGAGCTCGATCAGGTGCGTGACCTGGTGTGTGCCGAAGCGAAAGGCCAATAAAGCGAGAAATCATGCGATACAGAAATCAGACCGACGAAGAAGCCCAGATCGATATCTCTCCGCTGATTGATATGGTCTTTATTCTGCTGATCTTTTTTATGGTCACGACCACATTCGTCAAGGATATGAAGCTGGATCTGGAGCGTCCCAGCGCTTCCAGCGGTGTATCTGCATCTACCAAGGCCATTCGCGTTTTCATTGATACCGAGGGCGACGTTTACGTGGACAATCAGCAGGTTCGCATCTACAGCCTGCAAAGCAAGCTCAGGGACATGCTGCGGGTCAGCACCGATAAATCCATTCTGGTGGTGACCGATGAAAATGTGCCCGCAAAGACCGTATTGAGAGTGGTGGATCAAAGCAGGCTTTCCGGAGCCACCGATGTCGGTGTCGCGACGGAACAGGAAACAGGGCTTTAAACCATGACGAGGCTGTTCCCGCGTTTATTGGCCCTGGTTGCTGCTTTTGCGATCCCTTATCTGATTTTCTCCCTGGTGATCGGATTGAACCAGAGTGACATGGATCGGGACATGCTCCAGAGGCAGGTCACCAACTTCGATGTTGAAAAAAAAAAGCAGATCCAGAAAAGCGAGCCCGAACCTGAACCCGAACGGCAGCGCCGTCGGGTAAACGAGAGTCTGCCTTCAGTCAGACCGGTGGACCTGGGGGGGCCTCTGAGCGGCAGCGGCCTGAGCTTCGGGGTGCCCCAGTTTGATGAAACCGAATTTGCCGAGTTTGAAGACGATGATCTGTTGAACGCCAAAGACAGCGGACCGATGGATCAAAGCAGTGTCGATACGCCGCCCCGGGTGATCAAACAATCGCCGATCGTGTATCCCGAGCTGGCGCGTAAGCAGGGGGTGAGCGGTTTTGTCCGGATGAACGTGCTGATTAATGAAAATGGGCGCGTGGAAGACGTAAAGGTAGTCGAATCGCAGCCGGAAGAAATCTTTGACTTGAAGGCGGATAGCACTGTTCGCCAATGGCGGTTCGAACCGGCGACCTATAACGGTAAGAAGGTCGCGGTCTGGGCTACGCAAAAAATCGTTTTTAAGTTGAATTGATGACATGAGAATTTTCACCGCCTGCTTATTGCTGCTGAGCATTTCGGCCCATGCCCAGGAGCCGCCCGTGGATTATCTGAACCTGGGGGCTACTTTGCTCCAGGATGGCTATGTTCAACGCAGCCACACAGTGCTGGAAAAAGTGGACGTCAAACGCAAGGACTTTGACTTTGCCCAGTATTACACCCTCAGAGGCGTGGTCCATCACCGGCTGGGCTACCCGGTGCTATCCAATATTTTTCTTGAGGAAGCGATCAAGCGGGGCCAGGACAACCCGTCCCTGTATATCTACATGGCGCGTAATCACTGGCAGAAACGCAATTACCAGGCGGTGATTGCAGCTCTGGATAAAGCCGGGGAGAAAGCCCTGGAAAACAAAGAGCTGTACGTGATCAAGGCCGAGGCCTTCAAACAGCTCAACGACATGAAGGCGGCCTGGGCCGTGCTGGATCAGGGCATTGAGCGCTTTCCCGAGTTTCCACGCTTTTACAGTCAGAAGTTCTACTATCTCGTTGAGCTGGGTTTCTTCCAGCAGGCCCAGCAATACGGCGAACAGTATCTGGCACGTTCCGAGTACACCGCCAAAGACTACCTCACCATCGGTTATACCCTGCGTCAGAACAAACAGTACGACCGCGCTGCCGTGCTTCTGGAGCAGGCCGTGCTCAGGCACCCCGGTGATGAAAAGCTTCTGGAACTGCTGGGTCAGATCTACATTGATCAGCAGGCCTATATTAACGCGGCTCTGGTATTTGACTGGGCGTCAATCCGCTTTCCGCGATTTGCCGAAAAGGCGGCGTCGCTTTATTTAAAAGCCGGCGATCCGGTGCGAAGCCTGCAACTCAATCGCCGCATCATCGATCAGAAAGAAAAGTTCCGGCAGCGCCTGAGTATCGACATCGAACTGGAGGACTACGAATCTCTGGTGGCCAAAACCGATGCCCTGAAACGTTATGGCCTGCTGGAAGATGATCGCATTGTTTACGCCCTGGGCTATGCCCATTTCCGCAACCGCGAATACGACCAGGCCACCCGGTACCTGAAGTCGGTTCAGGACAGCGAGCTTTTTACCAAAGCTTCCCAATTGTTCCAGCAGATAGAGAAGTGTCGTAATGATTCCCTTGAATGCCTTTAAGCTGCTTGTTTTTGCCGTTCTGCTTTGCATTTCAGGCGTTGCCTTCAGTGCTGAAAGGCTGGGGGACAATCTTTATGTGTTTGTGTTCAAGGATGGCGTGGCGCAGAAAGATATAACCATCAAGGTCGGCGAGACTTCGAAGCAGACCAGTACCTTCGGGCTGGCAAATTTTGATCTGCCGGCTAATCGCTACGAGATCGGTTATTACAAAGGCGATGAGCTGTTCGCCCTGACGGAAGTCGATCTTTCCAACGAATTACACAGTCAGATATTTCTGAATCTGACGCGAGATGAAGCCGAAGTGGAGCTGGACCTGCCCCTGGCAGAATATCGGCAAAGCTTCGAACAGGCCGAGATACAGGAACAGACAGGCCCCAAAGGCACCCTGCGGCTGACGGTTCGTGACCAGGAAACCGGGGAGGGTATTGCTGGCGCCCGGCTGTTCTTCCGGGGCTACAGCGTTGAAGCACAGACCGATGAAAACGGGGTTGCGGAAGTCGAATTGTCAGAAAATGAGTACGACATATCCGTGGTGCACCCGAATTACGTGATGCAGGTGGTTAACGATGTGGCTGTGGTGGCGAACCAGAACCAGGAAGAGTCGGTTGGCCTGTTGCAGTCTGACATTGTGCTGGAAGAGTACGTGGTGACGGCGCCGGTGGTGGAGGGCAGCCTGGCGGCAACCTTTGCCGATCTGAAAGAGAGCAACGTGATTGGCGATGCGCTGTCCAGTGAGCAGTTCAGCAAGTCGGGGGATTCCACCGCCGCTGACGCCCTGAAGCGGGTGACGGGGGTCACTGTTGTTGATGACAAGTATGTGTATGTGCGGGGCCTGGGTGAACGATACTCGGTGGTGCTGTTAAACGATCTTTATGTCCCTTCGCCAGAGCCCACCAAGCGGGTTGTGCCGCTGGATATTTTTCCGAGTAGCGTCGTCGAGTCGATGACGATTCAGAAAACCTGGAGTGCGGACCTGCCCGGCACCTTTGCCGGTGGCGACGTGCTTCTGGAGTCGAAAGAAATCCCTGAACAGGACAACTACATCGGTTTTAGTATTGGTGGCACCTACCACGACAGAACGGGTGATTCATTTAAAACCAACGACGACAACGACACTGGCCTGCCCGCAGACGTCATCGAAAAAAGCTCGAACTTCCAGGAACTACGGCAGGGTTTTCCCAGCATTGGCGTGCCCGGGTACACCGAGCAGGAACTGGCCGCGCTTAACTCTGCCGTTGTCAATTATCGCAGCTATAACCTGGAAGAAACCAGGCTGAAACCGGGTTACAAGCTGTCTTTCGATGTCGGCCAGAGTTTTAAAACATCGGGTGGTCTCAAGTATGGCTTTGTGGGCACGGTATACACAGCGGCCGATCAGAACGCCAAGGAAGTGACGGAGTTCGACAGCTTCTACGATATTCCGAACGATGAGCTGTCTGCAGGCTCGCGGTCGGACTACACCGAGACTGAGATTAGTGAAAAAACGGGTGGACTGGTCAGCTTCAGCGTCGGCGACGTGGAAGAGCACCGGCTGAAGTACACGTTCCTGGGTTTTATGGAAGACAGGAATTCCACGACCTTCAGCGAAAAGGATGGTGGGCCGGAAGGCCCGGGGATTGACGATGAACAGCGCAATTATCTGTCGTATGTGGAACAGGAATTGGTTGCCCATCAACTCAGCGGTATACACCGTTTCGGTCTGGGCGAGCTGTGGGAAGGCGGCGTTGATCGTGTCAATTTAACCTGGGACCTGGAGATCGCTGATGCGACGCGCTATGAGCCTGGCACGGTCGAATACAGCTATGAGAAAACCTCGAATTCGACGCCTTTTACCCTGAATAAGGACATCTGGTTCCTCTATTCGGATCTGGAGGATGAGGTTGAAAACGGGCGGATTGATGTCGAGGTGCCCTACGAGATTGGCGGACTTGATCATTCCACCAGTGTTGGTGTGTTCGAGTACCGCAAATCCCGGACCCTGGATAACCGTCGCTTCAAGGCGGAGCACGGCCTGGGCACGGATGTATTCACTGATATCGATAGCGTATTTACGCAGCCCAATGTGGACAATGGCGACCTGGTTCTGACCAGTAATTACCGCTCCGCAGATGCCTATACCGCAACCCAGGATGTGAGCGCCTTCTACCTCAGTCAGCTGGTGTCGATCACCGATGATCTGGAAGTGATCGTCGGTGTTCGTCAGGAAACCTCCACCCAGCAGTTGATCGATACCGAGTCCGGCGAACCCTACGACCCGCTTGAAACGGATGATCTGCTGCCGTCGCTTACCGTCAACTACGACATTTCAGACGACCACAAGATCCGCTTTGGCTATTCCAGCACGCTCAGCCGGCCGGACTTCCGGGAATTCAGCCCGAACCGGTTTAAAGACCCGATCACCGAGGACATCACTTTCGGTAATCCGGATCTGGATTACACCACAATTGAAAACTTCGACCTGAAATACGAGTGGTATCTCAGCTACGACGAGCTCTTTTCGTTCGGCGTGTTCACCAAGGACTTCACCAATCCGGTTGAGACTGTGACCAACATTGATACCAACTCCCAGGACGGTAACAAGATCGTGACCTTCCGGAATGCGGAGGGGGCGACGTCCAGGGGGATCGAAACCGGGCTGCGCAAAAAGCTCTCTTTCCTGGGGAAGGACGTCGCCAACTACTTCATGTCGATGAATTTCGCATTGATCGATTCCAATATCGAACTCGATGAGAACAGCGACGACCCCGTGATCCAGGAGCTATCCACCACTGATCGCCCCATGCAGGGGCAGTCGGACTATGTCATCAACTTCAACGCCGGTTACGACAACATCAACACGGGGCGCAGCGCCATTCTTGCGTTCAATCAGTTTGGCGAACGCATCACCAAGCTCGGCTCTTACGGGGCCCCAGATTATTACGAGCAACCCTACGCCAAGCTTGATTTTGTCCTAAAGTGGCAGCTGAACGACACCTACGACGAGCAGGTAAAGAAAATCGGCTACAGCCTTGGGTTCAAGGCCGAGAACCTGCTGGATTCCCCCAGGAAGGTGCATCAAGGCAATGTCGTCGTCGAGCGCTATGAGCCGGGAAGGTCATTCAATCTGTCATTTTCAATGAAGTATTAATTATGAACCTGATGATGAAAAGAGCCCTCGTTCTCGGTTGTCTGATCGGCCTGCATGCTGGCGCGAATGCCGCTGGTTCGGAGTTGGCGTCTGGCCAGGTTATTGGCAAACACATTTTCGGATTGGCGCGGGATCACCAGCAGTCACCGCTGATGGTGGCTGAAGACCCGCTGATCCATCAGGGCGGCGCCAGCCACCACGAATTCGTGCTGGCGCAGCAGACCTACACCGTGTCTCTGTTCGACCATAGCCCCGGCAGCGTGTATCTGTCGGAGAAGCAGTCGCAGGGTGAGGGGTATCTGACCACTAAGGCCCTGGATCTGGAACCGATATCCGGGTTGGCCCGGCCGGTCGGGGGCGTGAAGACGCCCTGGGGAAGCCTGCTGTTTAGTGAGAGTGAATTGGTAGACGCCGCAGAGGCAGACACATTCGTTGCCTCGATGGCCCGGTTCTTCAAAGGGGATGAAGAGCAGGTGAACCCTTATCACTACGGCTGGCCTGCTGAAGTTGTGTTGCTGGAATCCGAGGGTGACAACGGGCAGACATGGAGTGCCAAAGTCATCAAGGACTACGGTGTTGGCCGGGTGTCCGCGTCTGACATTGTGGTGATGCCGGATGGCAAAACCGTCTACCTGCTGGACGGTAACCATTCGGGCAATCTTTACGTGTTTGTTGCAGAGCAGGCCAACAGCCTGACCCAGGGCAAGCTCTACGGTGTGCTGTTTGACGGTCGTTCCGTGTCCTACCACGAGCTTGGCGAGGGCGCGGCCCTGAAGACGAAGTTCCGCTTGCGGCGCGCGTCCTTCGATACCTTTTTTGACCAGGAGCCATCCAGCAATGGCGACTGCCCCCCCGGCTTTGAATTCGCTGACAGTGCGTATGGCCAGGAATGCCTGAAAGTACAGGCGCGGGCGCAGGCCTATATCGGGCTGTTTGAACCGATTCGCATGATGGCATTGCTGCCAGGCAGCAAAGAAAAAAATGCAATCCGGGCCATGGAATTTGATGCAGCAGGCCCTCGTCTGTCCCTGATTCAGGCTAACGGAGGTACCCGGTCCTTTGCACTCAAACCCCACTCACAAATGCAGTCCCAATACCTAATGGAGGTCTCGCCATGAGACACATTGCTCTAGTGTTCGTTGCCTTGTTGGCACTTTGCTCAACCTTCTCAGTACAAGCCCGGGATCAGATCAAGATCGTTGGCAGCTCCACGGTCTATCCTTTCGCCAGTTTCGTGGCTGAGGAGTTCGGCGCGGTGACGCGTTTCCCCACACCAGTTGTGGAATCCACCGGCACCGGCGGGGGCATGAAAATTTTCTGCTCCGGCAACACCATGGACACGCCGGACATCACCAACGCCAGCCGTCGAATCAAGATCAAGGAGATGTACCTGTGTGAGCGCAACGGGGTAAACAACATCACCGAAGTCATGTTTGGTTACGATGGCATTGTGATCGCGCAGTCGAACCAGAATGAAGCCCTGGCTGTTACCAAGCGGGATCTACTGTTGGCGCTGGCCAGGCAGGTGCCGAACGAGGATAACAGTGCGCTCATCGAAAACCCTTACCAGTACTGGAGTGAGGTGAATCCCGAGCTGCCAAAGCGGAAAATAAAGGTGTATGGGCCGCCCATCAGTTCCGGCACCCGCGATGCGTTTGAAGAGATTGTGCTGCAGTACCAGACCGAGGAGATGAAAATCTATCGCGATGCTGGTCTTAAGGGCTACCGTCTGATTCGCACCGACGGCGTCTACATCCCCAGCGGCGAAAACGATAACCTGATTGTGAAGAAATTGTCCAAGGACACCGAAGCCGTTGGTATTTTCGGTTATAGCTTCCTGATGGAAAACGAAGACAGCCTTTCGGGCATTCCTGTAGACGGCGTGATGCCATCGTCGAAGGTGATTGCTTCCCAGGAATACCCGATTGCCAGAAGCCTGTTTTTCTACGTGAAGACAGACCACCTGGACAAGGTACCTGCCATGAAGGAATACATCGAAATGTTCATGAACCCGATGATCGTTGGCGAAGGCGGCATTCTGGAAGAAATTGGCTTGATCCCCATGAAAAGCGAGGAGATCGCCAGGAACCTTCAGAAGGTGGAGAACCGGGAGAACTTGACGGAAGGCGATCTCAGCCGGGCGCTCGCCGCCAACTGAAGATTCTGGTCTGGCTGATTAAAAGAAGCCCGGCTTTTGTCGGGCTTCTTGTATTTCAGGCCCTTGATTTTTGGTTATTTTTGGTGGCGTCAGGACGCCTGGTTTCCAGAGTGAAATATTCTCGACATAAAACTTTAATGTTTTATTCACTTCCCCGTCACATACCTTATATACCGTCTTTATGGACGTACCAACCCATGGACAACCATAGAGAGTGGATATGTATAACTTCGATCCCAAATCAGTTGGCAGCCTCGGCTTGCTGTTGACAGCATCTATCCTGACCGGCTGCGGCGGCAGCAGCAGTAGTGACGGCGGAACCACTGGCGACAATGGCGGTGGCACCACCGACACAAGCACCCAGGCTTATGTGGATTCCAACAAGGAGCTGAAAGGCGACTACAGCTCTGACATCACGCTGACGACGGGCGAAGCCTATGCCATCGACGGCGAGGTTAACTTCCTGGACGGCGCGACCCTGGAAATTCCAGCCGGTACGACGCTTTATGGTGAGACCCAGAGCTCCTATCTGGCCATCAATGCCGGCGCCAAGATCATGGCCGACGGTGATGAGAATAATCCGATCATCTTCACGTCCGCTGGCGACTTTAACGGCTCATCGACCCGCGACGCGCAAGGCGAGTGGGGCGGCCTGACCATCATCGGCAAGGCACCCATCGTGGGTGGCACAGACGTTTATGAAGCTGGCACCCAGGTTGGCGGCGGCGATGACCCGGCCGACAACTCGGGTGTGCTTGATTACGTGATCATCAAACACACCGGTTTCGAGGTTGAAGTTGACAAGGAACTGAACGGCCTGTCGCTGCTGGCGGTTGGTTCCGGCACCTCCATTTCCAACATTGGTATTCTGGGCGGCGCCGATGATGGTATCGAACTCTGGGGCGGCACCGTTAACGTAGAAAACATCTACGTGTATAACGCTGGCGACGACTCCATCGATACGGACCTGGGCTACACCGGCACCATCACTAACGCTGTTGTGGTTCAGAAGGTGGTTGATGCCACCAACTACGATTCCTCGGGCATCGAGAACGGAAATGACAGCGACAGCTATGACTCCGTGGCTGAAAACGGCGTCATCGGCGAATCTGATCTGGCGGCCAACACTCAGGCCACCATGCCGACCTTCAAGGACATCACTCTGGAAACAGTGGGTGGTGCCATCTATCTGAAGAACGACGCCGGCGGTATCTTTGATAACGTCAAGGTCACTGTTAAGCCTTCCGCTGTCAGCGGACAGACGGACACAGCCGGCCAGGCCGCAGTAACCCACCGCACCACAGACGTAGTGGATGACCTGAGCGGCAATTCCTGGGGTGTTCAGATTCTGGCTGGCGGCGTGGAGCTGAAAAATGAAGTTACTCCAGAAGCGATTTTTGCCACTGAAACGGCGAAAAGTGTAGGTGAAGGCGGCAGTGCTGATTCAACCCACATCGAAGCCTACTGGGACTTTGCTGCCCAGGCTGGGGCTGGCTCCGTGTTTGTCTCTGCGACCACGCGTAACGATGGCTCCACCGCGATTTCCGGAACGAATTTTGAGCCCGTAAGTGACAGCATTGTGACTGGCGCTGACCAGAGTGTATTCGGCTGGGTACTGTCTGAGCTTAACGATGTCCAGACCCAGGTGGTCAATGGTGACATCACCACCGATACCGTCTGGACCAGCGATACCCGTTACGCGCTGGATGGCGAAATCAATGTGACCAACGGCGCCAACCTGGAAATTCAGCCAGGCACCACCGTATTCGGTCTGACACAGTCCTCGTACCTGGCCATCAACCGTGGCGCGACCATCGACGCCCAGGGCACCCAGGCAGAGCCAATCGTGTTCACCTCGGCTGCTGATGTCGCTGGCGATAACAACGGCGAAATCGTTCAGGGCCAGTGGGGTGGTCTGACCATCATCGGCGCTGCGCCAATTGTTGGCGGCACCGACATCTACGAAGCCGGTAGCCAGGAAGGTGGCGGTAACGTCCCCGCGGACGACTCTGGCATCCTGACTTACGTGGTTATCAAGAACTCCGGTTTCGAAGTCGAGGAAGACAAGGAACTGAATGGTCTGTCCCTGCTGGCTGTCGGTTCGGGCACAACCATCGAGAACGTTGCAATCCTCGGTGGCAGTGACGACGGCATCGAGCTTTGGGGCGGCACCGTAAACGTGAATGGACTGTATGTCTTTAACGCCGGTGACGATTCCATCGACACCGACCTGGGTTACACCGGTACCGTGACCAACGCCTATGCTCGCCAGTACACGGTCGACGCGACCAACTACGATTCTTCAGGCATCGAAAACGGCAACGATAGCGACAGCTATACCTCCGTTGGTGGAACCAACGGCGTTATCGGCGAAACAACGCTAACCAACAACACGCAGGCCACCATGCCGACCTTCGTGAACGTCACGGTTGAAGCGGTTGGCGGTGCCATCTACCTGAAGAACGATGCAGGCGCCATCTTCGACAACGTGTCTGTGATCACAAGGGACGCGCAGGCTCCTGGCCAGACTGGCACTGACGGTCAGGCCGTTGTAACTCATCGCACCACCGACCAGGTGGATGACTTGAACGGCACCCCCTACGGTGTTCAGATCCTGTCTGGCGGCCTTGAGCTGATCAATGAAGTGGTCGCGACGGACATCTATGCCACTGAAACGGCCAAGGGCGTAAGTGACGGTGGCAGCACCGACGCAACACACATCTCGGATTACTGGACAAATACTGCGGCTACCTCTGATCAGATGGGTATCACTGGTGCCGATACTGCCAACATCTGGAAAGGTGTGGCGGGCACTAACGACAACACTAACGTCAACTGATTGAGAGATCAGCAATCGTTAGGGCAGTAGACCTGTCGAAAGGCCCATCGCATTTGCGATGGGCCTTTTCATGTGACCTTCATTTCGGCAAACACCCGATTCCTATCCTGGCCAGAAAGGCCAGGCAAGAGTTATTCACCCTAAAAAGGGTCCGACGTTTTGTTCCAGACCGATACCCAGAAAAAATCCCTGTTCCGCAAGGAAAACCTGACGGTGGCCGCCCTGTTTCTGGCGTCCACCCTGTCTATCATTACGACAATCGGTATTCTTTTCTCGATTCTTTTTCAGGCGATCGAGTTCTTTCAACTCGAAAGCTTCTGGACCTTCATCACCGGCACTGAATGGTATGTGGGACATAACAAAAGTGTGTTCGGTGCGGTGCCCATATTTGCCGGCACCTTCATGATCACCGGTATTGCCCTGCTGGTGGCCATCCCCGTGGGCCTGGGCAATGCTATTTACCTGAGTGAATATGCGGGCAGGAAAGCCCGGAATACGCTCAAGCCGGTGCTGGAAATACTGGCCGGCATTCCCACCGTGGTGTACGGCTTTTTTGCCGCCCTGACGGTAGCACCCGCCATTGTTGAGCTTTTCGAGCTGATAGGTGTTGAAGCGGCCTATAACAGCGCCCTGGCTAGCGGCGTGGTGATGGGCGTTATGATCATCCCGGTGATTACCTCGCTTAGTGACGATGTTTTGCGGGCAGTGCCGGGCGATCAGCGCAAGGCTTCGTTTGCCCTGGGCATGACCCACAGCGAAACCATTCGCCATATCATTCTGCCTTCAGCGGTGCCGGGCATTATTTCCGCGAGCCTGCTGGGATTTTCCAAAGCCATTGGCGAAACCATGATTGTGGTGATGGCCGCTGGCCTGCGGCCCAACCTTACCTGGAACCCGCTGGAAGACATGACCACAGTGACGGTTCGCATTGTGGATGCCCTGGTGGGCGATCATTCCTTTGATTCGCCCCATACCCTGTCGGCCTTCGCCCTGGGGCTGGTGCTATTTGTTATCACGCTGCTGCTGAACATGATTTCACTGGTGCAGATCCGCAAATTCAAGAAGAAATATCAGATTAATAGCCTATGACGACTTCCAATCCTTTTGATGATCCCGGCCTGGCCAGGCGCCATCGCAAAGCCCGCCGGTTCAAACGCATGACTCAGCTAACCATTGCCTTGACCATGGGCTTTCTGCTGTTTTTCCTGGTCGATATGGGGCGCACGGCATTTCCAGCCTTGTGGCAGACCTATGTTGAAGTCGAGGTGACCTACAACGAGACGTCGGCCCGTTTCACCAGCATGGCGGTGGACAAGGAATATCGTGACCTGGTCAGCCGCGCCTGGTTGCGCGAAATTCCGCAGAAAGTCCAGGCCGATCCTTCGCTAATCGGTACGACACCGACCCAATGGGTGTTGGCCGATGATGAGGTGGATCAGTACATGAAGGATCACTACAACAGCCTGAAACCTGACGCGATTGCGCAAGTCGAAGCGTTGAAAAAGCAGGGCAGAATCGCGTTGCAGTGGAACACCCATTTTTTCACTCATGGGGATTCCAAGATTCCGGAGTATGCGGGGATTCGATCCGCCGTTATCGGCTCCGTTCTGACTCTGATTGTGACCATGGCGCTGGCGTTTCCCCTGGGCGTGATGACCGCTGTCTATCTTGAGGAGTTTGCGCGGGATAACTGGTTTACCCGGTTCGTGGAAGTGAATATCAACAATCTCGCCTCGATACCGTCCATTTTGTTTGGTTTGCTGGGCTTGTCGGTATTTATCAATTTATTTGGATTACCCCGGAGTTCACCCCTGGTGGGCGGTATGACCCTGGCACTGATGACCCTGCCCATTATTATCGTCAGTGCGCGTGCCGCCCTGCGCAGCGTCCCCGCTTCGATTCGACAGGCAGGATACGGCCTTGGTCTGACCCGCCAGGATATTGTCAAAGATCATGTGTTGCCGGTGGCCATGCCCGGCGTTCTGACCGGATCAATCATCGGGCTGGCGCAAGCTATGGGAGAGACTGCACCGTTGATTATCGTTGGAATGATCGCGTTTATCCCCGATGCGCCCGGTTCATTCACTGAGGCTGCGACGGTTCTGCCGGCGCAGATATTCACCTGGTCGGGCATGCCGGAACGGGCCTTTGTAGAGAAAACAGCCGCAGGAATCATGGTCATCCTGCTTGTAATGATGACGCTCAATGCGGCTGCAATATATTTGAGGAAGAAGTATGAAATTAAATGGTAGTACCCCTGAGGAGATCAAGATCGCCGCTGAGGCGCTGGATTTTTACTACGGTGATCTGCAGGCGCTAAAAGGAATTAATTTACAGATGGCGAAAAACCGGATAACCGCGCTGATCGGCCCATCCGGCTGTGGCAAATCCACTTTTCTGCGGTGCCTCAATCGTATGAACGATCTGATTGATGACACCCGAGTGAAAGGCCGTGTTGTCATTGAGGGCAAGAACATTTATGACCCGGATGTCGATGAGGTGGCGGTGCGCAAACGGGTTGGCATGGTGTTTCAGCAACCTAACCCGTTTCCCAAGTCGATCTATGAAAACCTGGTTTACGCACCCCTCAAACATGGTATGGCCAAAAAAGGCAGCAGCTGTGATGAACTGGTGGAATCGTCGCTGCAGGCGGCCGGATTATGGGAAGAGGTGAAAGATAAATTACACCAGCCAGGCACCGGTTTGTCCGGCG
>Ga0307943_1000997_pt1 | contig 15840 bp, 12 predicted proteins | sample OrgLakmetagen177_FD_203149 | JGI IMG/M metagenome (GOLD analysis project Ga0307943, IMG submission 203149) | Saline water microbial communities from Organic Lake, Antarctica - #177 | ecosystem: Environmental > Aquatic > Non-marine Saline and Alkaline > Saline | place: Antarctica: Organic Lake... | reverse complement strand
CATTCTTCTCCTCCTTCATCAATACAATTAAAAAGAATTTCGAAACCGGCATTTTTAAGTGCTATCAGGTAGTTACGGTGTACCTGCAGAGAGGATAATCCTTTTGGCACCGCATACGCAATACGGGTAACCTCTCCTTCTGTTGTGATTTCCTCTTTTTCTCCACCATCCGTTTTATAGCCAAACACAAGGCGGTTGTAATCATAATGCTCGTAACTTTTTATGTAAGAACCTTCGTACCGGGAAATCATGGGGTGGTCTTTACTTCCTTCGGCATCTTCCTGACTAAATGCAGTTCCGGGAAAAAAGGCAGATATTATTAAGGCAATAATTCCAACTAATAAAAATAAACGTCTCATAATTAAATGTTTTTTTTAGTTCTGCTTAGCACCCAAATTGAGCGATTCTCGCTCACGATAAAGAAATTGTAAGCATTTCACCTTCCCGCAATTCTGCGGGACAGGCTACTCATTCGGTGAAATACAACAATTTCTAAATCGGGGTTAAACCTAAGTAAAGCGCTTTTTCACTTTCCCGGAAAATAAGTCGGGACAGGCTGTTCAAACCGCTCAACTTAGGTTCTGTTTGCTACAATTTGATCTTATAAAATGCGGTGCTTGTGGTTACGAATAGCTCATCTTTATTCTTTCCTCCCCAAGTCATTGAGTGTACACGTTCATCCAATTTGATTCGTTTAATTTCATTTCCGTCCTTATCGAAAATAAGTATCAGCCCTTCGGCTAAATACAAGTTACCTTGATTGTCAGACACATTACTGTACTCACCTCGTTTTACAAATTCACTCATATTTGAAAGCATACCCTTGTCATCTACATGAAAACGGTAAGTGATTTTGGGATTTTCATGGGTCACATAAACAGGTTCGCTTTGGTTGGGTGTAATGGTCATCAATTGAACCGAGCGCCCGAGATCGAACGTATTGGGAATAATGGTAACACCATCGGGTGCAATAAAGCTTGTTTCGGCCATACTTGTGACTACCTCCTCAAAATCTTCTCTCCACCGGTGGGTAGGGTGAATTACACGTTCCACATTTTTCACCTCATCCGTTTTCACAAGCTTTAGTATCTGCATGTCATCCATTTTATTTGGATCTATGGCATAGGCTAAAACTGCCCATCCTCCATTTCCCCAGCCGCTATAGTGTGGGACGTTGTCCGGCAGTGTTTCGATTGTTTTTGGTGGATTATTGTCTTCAAAGCCCGGTTGTGGATCGTAACGGCAGATTACAATCAAATTATCTTGCGTGTCAACGGCCAGCGAAAAAGGCTTGTAAGGGTAATCAGCATAGACGGATATTGTGTTGGTTTCAGCAGACCAACGGTATACACGCTTTCGCTGGTTTTCGCAGAAGTAAACGTTTCCCTCACTATCAGAAACGGCACCGGTAGCAAACTCATAGCCAAAGCCCAATTTTTCGGCTATACGATTCGGGTTCTCATTGCTGTTAGATTTTTCCTTTCCGGTTATAGTCACGCTGGCAAAATCTCCCGGATATACAATCAGGTTTTTGTCCATATCGAAAATGGTGCGTTCAGGCAATTGCAAAACCTGCGTCCAGCTGCGCATATTACAAAATTCAATACGGTGGCTGTTGGATACTTTCACACCCCACGGTCGAGGCGTGTTCACACGAATCGTTCGGTACATCCAGAAATTAGCGAACATCAGGTCTTTGCAGTTCGCTAAATTAAGTGTCTGTGCTTTTTTACCCTCCCTGCCTTCTTCCTCAAACTGAAAGGCATAGAAATTCCAGTTGGCGACATTGTTAAAGCGGGCCTCCTGACGCACATGGTGCTCCATTGACATGGCATAAATTTTTCCCGGAGTCGAGGTGTTACTGATATATAAGCCTGCACTGGCATAAGTGTTAGCAGTCCATATATCTTTGAGTATTCCCCCACCATTGTTGGTAACCCAAAGGCTCCAGTACTGATTATCCCAGGCCAGATCCATTCCCCGGGAATAAACCGGCTCTGACGGACTGCTTATATTTTGTTCTCGTCTTCTGGTGTGGGAAGGCTGACTTGGCTTTGCCATGTTGCCATGTCCTCCGACGAATTTCACATCATTGATCATGGAATTCTCATTGGCCATCCACTTTAGTCCAACGGCACGGTTATTATAACCTCCTGTGTTGATACCAATTCCATTGATGATATCGGCGCCTCCTTCTGATGACTCCAGTACAGGAACGGGTGATCCAAACCCGCTAAAATTAACCTCACTTTCATCAAGCAACAATTGAGTGGCAAAAGGGTGCAGACCGATTAATGCATTTCCTTTATTCAATTTAAGTGTTTCAGTGATCCGGTACCAACCTGCTGGCAGATAAACATTTTTGTGTTTGGCAATCGCTTCTTTGATGGCCTGCGTGTCATCAGTTTTGCCATCACCCAAAGCTCCAAAATCTTTGGCATTAACCCATGTGTCCATGTGAGGCAGATCCGGTATGACCTTATCCAATTTTTTGGGCACAAGGTCAACGGCTTCCATATCGATGACCGTTTTATAATCGGAATCATCAGACATATCATCCATGACCAAACCATATACAAAATTGTTGATCCGGTATTGATTTCCTTTTCCATCAATACTTGTTCCACTGGGTGAGAAGTACACAGGAACATCTACATTATTACACCTAATATTCAGTAGATTTATCTGGCTGGTGGCTTCCTTTCCAACCCCAACTACGATACCTTTCTTTACATTTTCAAAAAGGCAGTCTTCCATAAATAATCTGTCCGAAACACCTCGTTGAAGCTCAACAGCTACAGGTGCATCCTTCACATGCATCGAAACAATGGTCATCCCGGTATTTCGGCTTAGAACAGCAGCCCTTCGCTGACCTTCAAAATACAGATCAATCATCATCATGGGCCAACCCGGAGATGTCCTGGCCGTGGAAATCCCGTATTCACCTCCAAAGAATTTCAGGTTTTCGATTTCATTTCCCAGGTCATAAATCCCGGCATAGCCATCACCTATATAAAAGTTGCAATGGCTTACAAAACTGTGCTGTGCAAAATGGGTGCGAAGCGCAATAGCTCTAGGGTTCCCTTTTTCAATCCGGAAATTGATATTTGAGATGGCACTATAAAATGTCCCTGCACCCGCATCCCTTGGCTGCTGGCCTTCATCAACCAGATTGTCGGTGAACCAGAACATGTAGTTATTTTCATCGTGATAAGCAGCTGTGTTTTTACCCAGTATAAATTCCGGACGATTTTCTCCATATCCAATAATGCGTATTGCTTTGGGAACATAAATGGTTTTACTGATAAGATATTTCCCTTCAGGGATGAATAATATTCCAAAATTCTTTTCCTTTTTAAGCTTATTTATAGCAAACTGAAGCGCTTCAGATACATCATGCTTGCCATCAGGAGCTATGTTAAAGTTTTCAGAAGTGAAATAAAGAGCTTCCGGGTCATCGGGCATCTGTGTGTAAACGGATTGAGCTTTTATGGTTAGCGGGGAATAAAGAATGACTGCAAAGCATAATATGATCAGTTTCATATCAAATAGTTTTGGTAATTATTGTGTTAAATTTCTAAAAAGGATATTATGTTTTTCATCTTTTCTGAATTTATAATTTCATATTGGCCACAATGGTTACGTGTATGGTGTCGTTTGGCGATTCGAAGCACAAACCTGTCAAACCGCTACGCAATTTGAGCGGGCAATAAACCTTGATATTATACACTTTGCCTGCCATTACTTATACAAAATGTTTTAGCGTTTCGTACTTTTTCTTCCAGTCGTCTGTGTGTCTGGCAGGCAAGCTCTTTGGCTGGTTTTGGTTGTGCGTAAGCCTGTGCGACCAGACACTGTGCTTGAATGCGAAGGGCGGGCAATCTGAATAAATCATGTTTGAGTCCATATTGAACCATTTATGAGCCAATTGAGCCAATTATGAGCCAATCAATTTATATGATGTTCCTGCTCCAACTTCGCCAGACCTTTCTATTATTTTAAATTTTTCAATTAATCCTGTCAAGTCTCGTGTTGCTGTAGCCTTGGAGACTTCACAGATTTCTTGATATATTTTATTTGTAATACTTTTATTTTCTTTGAGATATTTAATTGCTTTAATTTGCCTTGGGCTTAATCCCTTTTCAATCAGCAGTTTTTCGTTTAACTGATTTTTTAAGATTGTTACATTAATTCCACCAGAAGAATACTCAATAATTGGTTCGGGTAGTCCAGCCTTTTTACATTCATTTATAATTTTGATTGTTCCGCGCCCCCATGCTTCGATTAATCCACCTTTAAAGAATGTACTTGCAAGAATTGGATTGTGCGGACGTGATGAGTGTTTCTTTTTTAAATCCTCAAATGTCAAGTCCTCAGGCAATGAACCTTCATTCCAAACAATCAATTTATCGTCGTAAACACTAATTTGAATTGGCGCACCCATATAATCACGGTGGACAATTGCATTTAAAATAATTTCACGGATTGCCTCATATGGATACTCCCAGCTTTCAACACGTTGTAATCCTTTGTACGAAATTGGGGAAACAAAGAACTTACGGTCAAGAACTTCCAAGGTTTTATCTGCAAGTTGAAACGCGTTTCCTTCAATTACTTCCTGAAAATGTAAATCATCATCTGTTTGTCCAAATCGTCCTATTTTTACGAACGCATTGATGAAAAATCTGCATGGATTCTTCCCAAATAAAAGAATTGCTGAACGTTTTAGATTCCCATCTTCCAATAGTAACAGGTTGTCGAGGATTTGCTCAATATTTTCTTCATCTGTAATAAACGGTAATCTTTTGCTTGTAGTTGCACCTTTTTTAAAAGCCTCTATTGCGGAAGTATCAATATCATCAAACTTAGCTCGTGGTTCAATAACATCATCCCATGTTTTGCCAGCTTTCTTTAAAAGGAGTTTGTTTAGTGCATTCCCCTTAAGTACTTGCTTTGTGCTTCCACTTCGGTAATGATATTTGCCTTGATATGAGATTAGCACATCGTAAGGTTTTACAACAATTTCGATGTAATCTTTTCCATTTTCATCTTTTAAATCGACATCGCAGATAATTCCAAGCTGTGTTTGAATTTTGTTGGGAATATCTTCCATTAATCGCTTTGCCTTTGCCACACCAACAATTTCTCCATTGTCATTTTTACCAATGATAATTTTTCCACCTTTGGCATTAGCGAAACCACAAATCCATTTAAGGTACTCGTCTCTCCAGCTTTCTTTCCATTCTATATTTTGACTTTCTGGCATCTATTTTAGCAGTTTGTTATAGTATCGCTTTCGTTGTTTAAACATTTTTTCAAAGTAATCAATTTTTGAGTCACGATAATCAAAAATTACCGGTGGATTTTCCGAACGTTGAATTCGCCCAATGTATTGAATTAACTTTCCCTCAAATGCAAAGGGATAAACTATAAACAGGCATTCCAAGTTACTAATATCAATACCTTCTCCAAAGAACTGACCTGTAGAAATTACTATTTTGAAGTGTCCTTGTTTAATTTGTTCAATTTTACTTTTTCTGGTACTTTCCGCATCATCTCCATGAATTGTAATTGTTTCATATTTGTCCTTTAAGTAAAGATTCAGAATGTTAACATGTGCTTTTCGTTCAGATAAAATCAGAATTGTTTTGAATCTTTTTGCATTGTTTTCAATGTCTCTAATAATTAGTGAATTTCGTTGTGTGTCATGAACTAAAATTCGAGAAATAGTTTCGTATTTGTCAATTTTATAATCGAAAGGTGCAAATAGCTCAGTTTCCTTGATGTTAATTTCTGTTTGAATATTTCTTTCTTTCAAAAATTGCTGTTGGTTAACTTGATGAAGAATATTTCCGATGTAAACAAAAATCAGTTTTTGGTCGTTATTTTTTCTTTTTGGTGTTGCTGTTAATCCATATAAGTAGAATGCATTAAAATTGATGATTGCCTCCCGAAACGATTTGGCTGGAATATGGTGGCACTCGTCAATAATAATCGTACCAAACGCATTTGCAATTTCGCTATAATCATCAATTCTCGACAAAGACTGAATCATGGCAATCGTAATTTGTTTGCCAATCTTTTTCTTTTGATTTCCAAATTGTCCAATGTCCTTTTTAGGGATTTTTAAAAAATCTTGAATCCGTTCAATCCACTGGTCAAACAACTGTTTTCTATGAACGATGATAAGAGCAGGTTGCCGCTTTTCTGCAATTATTTCAAGTCCAATTACGGTTTTACCTGAACCTGGTGGCGAAACAATTACGCCAAAATCCTTTTCCCGTACTTTTTCTAGGGCAATTTCCTGATGGTCTTGCAATGTTATCTCCGATTCAAAATCGATAGAATCTTTTTTCTCACGTTTATCAATTATTTTGAAGGGAATTTTTTCTTTGCTACAAAATTGAACCAAGGATGCAGAAAAGCCTCGTGGAATCATTACCTCATTTTCTGATTCCTCAATCAGTTTAAAGAACTTTTCTGTATTAAAAACACTTTTCCCAAGATTCTTCTTTGCTAAATAATCTGAATTGTAAAAGTTTAATTGTTCCCGAAGAAATACAATTAACTTTTGGCTTAATTGTGTTCTTTTCAGGTAAACCTGATTGCTAATGTCTATTTCGAGTTCATAAGGTTTGTTAAGCTCTGGTGTTGAAATAAAAACTTCATTAGGTCTAACATCGAATAATTTTTCGTAATGATTCTTCAGCTCAGAAATGGAAATCTTCTCAACTGATTTCAAAAAATCCCATTGGTTCTCAATTGGTTCAAAAGTTTCTGGATTGATGAAGCACGAATTGCCTTTTGCCAATGAATTTCCTTGAAAAGGAAGTGCAATTAAATTCCCCATTCCTTTACCCGAATGAAAATCCTGATTTGGAAACAACCTGTCAAAACTTGGCTCTTTTTCGAAATGCGAAATAATGCTTGAATGTCGCAATAATTCAAACATTATTTTTCGGCTTTGCTGTGCTGGAAAAGCATTTTCGAAGAACACCCATAAATGCCCTCCATTACCTGAACGGGAACGCTCAATGTATGATGGGATTTCATTTTTTGCACAAGTATTGTAAAGTTTCAGAATTGTTTCTTTCCAATTCTGTTTATCAAAATCAATTGCAATGAAAAACGAAGTATTGTCTTCGAGTAAAGGGTAGATTCCACAAGTTTCCTTCCCTAAAAAGTGTAATTCTATAGCCGAATTATCAAAGGGTAAATACTCCTTTTTTTTATAATCTTTAAAAGTTCCTCCCTGGGCTTTGTGTTTATTGTAATCCGTCCAATCAACTTTGTATGCTGGCATATATCCACTACGTCCATCCTTTTCCCACCGAACTGCATAAATATCCGCTCGCCCGCGGAAAAGAGATTTATATAAGTCGATATTTTGGATTGAATTAGTCACATTGCAAAAATACAAATCTTGGAGTTGGCTTTTCGTTTTAAATGTAATGTTTAAAAGGCAAAACATTTCCTTGAATATTTTTTCCAGCTGTCAGCACTTCTCCAATTGATTCCGCAAATTTTAACGTAACAGGAGAGCCATCTGCAAATGAGCAAGTATTATAATTCAATTTTGTTAATGCAGAATATCTTTACAAACTGTCTCAATATTAGACTCTCCTCGTGTAATTTCAACATTTAACGGGTTTGGTTAAAAGCCAAAACACCTCTAAAGCGCAGTAAATTACTTTGCAGGGATGTCATTCTGCTGGTCTATGGCAAGGACATAACCATTTGCCCCACATGCAAGCAAGGTGTTTTGCTCACTTACGGGCATTGGACTAAAAACAAAGAACCACCTGCACAAAGAAGTGTTGGCGCCTAAAAGAGCGATAAACTATCAGGCAAGAAAACAAGCCACGCCCCGGCGTGCCGGGCAACCTATGCCCAAAATCTAAAAACAGACATTAAAAGCATTGAAAAACGAAAATAAATGAGCAAAAGCAAGCAAAAAATAAGATCAGAAGTCCATGTAAACCAACTAAAAAAACGCTATAAAAACCCAAAATCACAAAACACATAAGATTGAAAATGCACAGCTCCGCAACCCGCTACCTTTAGGTTGGTTCAACACAGGGATAATCACAACTTGTCCCGGCCATCCGGGAGTAGAGTCCCCCGGATCATACTGTGATTGATCCCTAATTATTACCCACAGTACTTTTGCGATTAGTTAGTTTTTTAGTAATTCGTTCAGATTAAAATCAGCAGGTAATCGCTCGACAAAAATCATTTTATCATCAAACGCAATTTTACTTTCCTGTTTGATTTTGGCATTCAATCCGTTTACATTTCGGAAAGTATGAGTTCCAATATATCTATGTGGTATATCTTTCGTTTTTTTGTATTCAGATATCAAGCTGTCTTTTTCCTTTTCGATAGCTTCAATTACTTTAATTCGACTTTCAGCGACTTTACTCCAACTTTCAATTAATTGTTGGGTTGAAGCATTTGACATTTTTAGTTTGCTCTTTTGTAATTTTAATTCCTGTTCAGCTATTTCCAATTTGATTTGTCCGAATCTCTTATTCAGTAAATCTCCTTTGTAAATTGTGTCAGTCATTTTGAAATCCACAAATTCATAACTGTCAGGATTATTTAGACTACTAATTAATTCCTTTTCGTATTGGTTACTCAGTTCTTCGTTTTGTCGGCTTTCGCAACTTGTTAGTAATAAAGCACAAACCGTTAAAGTTAAAATGTAATTCAATTTTCTCATTGTTCTTGGTTTTTTTGTATTGTGGGTACGGCGGATGGCGGTATGAAACGTTGGGGGTCTCGGAGCTATATCACTATCAAGACACAAAGAACTTTGATGCGAGAACAGAAGCTTATATAACCGATTATTCCCCAATGTTTTATGACCGCTTGTTGTAGCCTGTGGTTCTTTATCATTATAAATTACAATTGAATGACAAAACAAACAACACTTTTCACGTATACATATTAGATATTACTTTTTTGCATTGCTTTCATCAGCCATTTCTTTTTGAAAGGTTGTTAAACTTTCATCTAATGCAGTTTTAAGCTGATTTACTTCCTGCTTTAAAGAATCTTTTTTTTCATCTGCAGCTTGATTTAACTCTTTTATTTTGCCTAGCAATTGCTCTTTTTGTTTGTCAAGTTCAGCTTTCTTGTTTTTAAACTTAACTTTAAGCTCGTCATTCAGTTCACTATATTCATTGCTGACTTTTTGCATCTTTTCATCAATTTCTGCATTTATCTTATCCCATTGTTCTGCAGCATAGTCTTCTGATACATCCATCTCCTCACTTGCTTCTTCCTTCACGTCTTCAACCGTTGTATCATTTTCTTTATTAGACGTCCCACAAGAGGCTAAGAAAAATAAAACGATTACAATTGAAAACAAGGATTTTATTTTATTCCATCCTTCTTTAAAAGAGTCAGAAGCTGATGAAAACGCATTTTTTTCTTCATCCCATTTTTCTTCTGATGCATTTTCCAGTTCTGCATATTTTGCCTCAAGGTCTGCCTTTTTTGACTCTAAATCTTTCAGAGATTCCTCATATTTTGATTTAGCATCGTCCTGTACAGACTCTTTTTTTGCTTTCAACTCGTTGATTTTCGCAGACACTTCGTCTATTGTCTGACTTGCTTTTGCTTTGAATTCTTCTTTGTTCATTTTTTTAATTTTAAATGTTAATAATTTTTCCTACTCGTAAAGCTTTTCGGATTGCGCTCCTTTGAGATGTGCGGTCATCTTTTACCATAGGCTACAACGGATGGCGTGTAAGTTGCGTGCCGCTTTCCACTACCCCGCCGAAAACGATTTCCACCGCAAGATAATAAAAATATCTGTTATGGGAAAAGCACTTCACTGCGGCATGAAATTTACACGCTGTTACCACCCGTAGTTATTCTATCGTCTTTCTTTTTCGATCAATTACATAATCAATTCTGATTAAATCCTGACACCAATCTAAAAGGTCTTTATCTAACCAATCAATCGCCTCGATAATTTCGTCACGATAGTTTTTTATCACGTCGATGTTCCATGTAACAGATTCATGATGAAAAATTCGATTTCGCAATTTACGAATTCCGTTAAATTTGGAACTCATTGTTTTTCGCTGCCGAATTTGTTTAGGACAATTGGGAAAAGATAATCTGAGGTTTTTCCATAATGTTTTTTCAAATCTTGAATCTAAAAGTGAAGTCCAAAAACCAAAGGAAAGCTCTGAAATTATTTTCCCGGGCGTTATTTCCTTTTTCTCACGCAAAATACTGTTACGCGCATCAGTTATTCGGTCAATTTGGAATCTGGAAACAATTTTGATGAAATCATTATTGTCGAACCAAGCGTCCGTATTAAATTTTCGTGTCAATTGATAATCCATTTGGTTACGTAACCCAACTTCCAGTATTGATAGCAGCGGATAAAAAGATTCTGATATTTCAATATTGGCTTTGTAATGTTCAATGGCTTGAGTAAAGCTGTTATCATGCCTTCGAAGATATGGAGCTAATCTATCGTGTGAAAATATTCGTTCAATTACCTTTCGTTCCATATCTTTTTGTATCTTTGTAATGTAGTCCCGGTAATTCCTCTCCCAGTCCTTATGCTGGTGATGAAGCCGGGTTTTTTGTTTTTTATTACATTCAAAGATAATAATTTATTTCCGGACTTTTAGATTTCTCTCTCTTTTCTCTTTACTATGGATGGTAACGGTCAAGTAGTCGAGTAGGCAAAGGGAGTTTCACCCTAAGCCTCTCACAGAACCGTACTTGACAGTCTCCCGTCATACGGCTCTTGTTATACAAATCTAAACGCTTTTAACCACATAATCCTATTTGCCAATGGTAAAATAATGCAGGAAATTGTTTCCGTACTGTTTCGAACCATTTATAAGCACGGTTTACACTGGTTTTGTAGCGTTTGTACCTTTTCCTTGCCCAACGCACTAATCGCTTTCGCAGAAGTTGAAAGATTGAATTCATTTCGTGCTTTCTAAATTTTCCATAGTAGTTTACCCATCCCCGAATAAACGGGTTCAAAAATTGGGCGACTCCTACGATACTTTTGAAAGTTAAACCTACAATGTTCAATTCTTCCATTTTGTCTGCAATACGTTTCTTCGAGCTAATGCTAATGGCACAATCATACCCAAGAAACAACTTTCCTGTTCTTGGTGACTTGGTTGTGCGAGGTTGAAATGAATACCCCAGAAAATCGAACTTTACTATCGGATAGTTGCCCTGTCGACGATAGTCGCGGCAATAAACCAATTTTGTCTTTTCGGGGTGTAATTCCAACCCACAAGCTTTTAGCCGTTCTCGTAACTTTTCAAGCAGCCACTCTGCGTGGGTTTTGCTCCTACAATGAATTATTGCATCGTCGGCATAGCGAACAAAATTCACTGATTTATGCTTTAGCTCAAGCCATTTATCCATAGCATAATGCAGAAACAAGTTGGCGAGCAATGGGCTTATCACACCTCCCTGTGGAGTGCCTTCACCTTGCTTTTGAACCAGTTCCCCTGATTCTTTCAGTACAGGTGCAGACAACCACCGTTTGATGTAAAATAAACACCAGTTTTCGTTTACATGTTTCTCCAGAGCAAGCAGTAGTTTCCCGTGGTCAATGTTATCAAAGAATCCTCTTATATCAAGGTCGATTACCCAGTCGGTTTTCCTGCAATTATTCCGAACCTGTTCGAGTGCCTGATGGGCATTTCGGTTGGGTCGGTAACCGTAGGAACTGGAACTGAATAGCCTTTCAAACCTCGCTTCCAGGTAATCTTTAATAGTCATTTGCCCTATCCGGTCTGCAATGGTTGGAACCCCAAGTTTGCGGACTTTACCGTCTTTCTTGGGAATCTCAACTTCTTTAACAGGCGGTGGAAAATAACTGCCCGATGCCATTCGATTCCAAAGTTTGTACAGGTGTTTCGACCGGTCAGCATCAAATTCTTCCATGCTGATTTCATCAATTCCTGCACCTCCTTTGCTGGCTTTCACTTTCTTGTAAGCCGCCCATATCATTTCACGACTTACCGGTACCGATTTTGTCTCATTCCATAAATTCATCCTCTTTCCAGAGTTGTTAAATGTTATGATACTGTATAACCTAACCCCTTCGCTCCATTCCCATTACAGGAACTTCATCACTACTACGGATTAGTCCGTCCCTGTTCCTGCTCATCGGTATTCTGCCTTCAGGTTGTTCCCGTTGTGCGTTTCCCTTTGCATTGCAGGACAGGTTCCCGAGTTCCGTAATTAAGCCCGGATAAAGGTCATGCCGCCTGAATGACGCCAGTCGTGTGGATAGTAAACAGGTAACTTCCACACTTAGTGCTTTGCACTACTTTTCACTCCGTCACATACTTCGTAGCTTTTGACTGGATATGGCCACTTCTCGACACCTCTTCAGCGGTTACGGTTAGTTCATCTCCTTTATCCACACCTGACTATGCTCGTGGCATAGCCTTTTCCTAAACGCTCAGCACCGTGCCTCTTAAACACAGCACCTTTAGGTGGTTTGATGCCCTTTCCTGTAAAACGACATCAGTGTTCAATCATCCTTGTTCGGATGTCACCATCTTAATTACAGCATGCAATGAACTTTATTTGCCGATTCATTGCTTCTCGGCACACTATGTTTAGTGCGGGATTTTATTGCACTTAACTTTCAGCTTAACAAAAATTTTATTATTTGTATAAATGTTCAATTTACAACTGAAACCCGCATTAAATATAGCCTTTGTTGGCATTAGTTTTTTATATATTCAATCCACCAAGATTCAGGGTTTTCATCTTCCCAATTTTCTTTTTTATCGAGTAAGTCTTTAAGTTCATCATCTTTTTTCTCATAACCCACATACTCATAAGAATAATCAAGTGAATTAGTTCCAGTCTTTGTCCAATTATCTTTGACCCTATGAAACCATAGTCCTTGTCTAACGATTGTGGTTCCTATAGAAAATCGAGTAAATACTATAGCTAGGTCCTTCTCTTTAATTTCCTTAGTCTCACTAATCTCAAGCGTCTTGAGAATTTCATCACGATTATAGTTCAGAAAGACCCTTATATCTGTAGTTGGTCCATCTTGCCAGTTATACATTGTCTTGTAATAATTTCTAACTGCATCATCGATTGTTTTACTTTCAGTCAGTGAATTGTTTTGACAACCAACTATAAGAATCATTAAGGTTATTGTTGTCAGGCCTGTAATCAAGTTTCTCATTCTTCTATTGTTTTTAAATTAATGCCAACGTTCCGGGTATGGTGTCGTAGCATCCCGTAGGGTGCTATGCACTATACCCATTGTTGGCATTTCGTTATTTTTTATTCTTTTTAATTGACTGTTTCACAAGACTTAAAATGTATTCTAAATCATCATCAGAATTGATTTGAAGTTCGTAATCTCCATTGCCCCAATGACCTGTTGTCGAAACGTCTCTCATTAAGTTTTTAGGGTCGTCAAGTTCCCCAATATTCATATTCAGCCACATTTTAAGTGCTTTTCGTTGTGGGTGAATATCAATTACATTACGACCTGAAACAAAGGCTATATATTTCTTTTTAGGTTTTACTTCAATGTTGTCGAAATTTAGGATTGCACTTTTGAGTTTTTCATAAAGCTCTTTGATTTCTTCGGTCACATTTTCTAAATGCTCTTGCTCCGAATAAACCTTTATTTCTTTAGCAACATTGTCAATTGTATTATCCGTTTTAGAGATTGTTTTTATACTTTCTTGAGCACCTGCTTTTTGGATTTGGTCAAAAGAAACTGTTTCGTTTTCAAATCGTTTTACTTCCCAAAGTTCAATTGGTAAGTCCTTGAAATTTATAGCTTCTCTTTGGTAATTGGTAAATGCAGGGGAAACGAATAAAACCCTTGATTGAGACCAATCAACGTCATTTCGTTTTAATGTCTTGTCCAAATTTTCATTGAACTCAAGAATGAAATCTGCTTTGTTGTTAAGCATTAAAGACAAGTAGGCATATCCTTGGTCAATTACACTAAAGTTTTTGTCTCGTTTGTATTCTATGATTACAAAAGCATTTGCTTCTTTATCAAACGCCAATGTGTCAATTCTGAAATTATTGAGTGCAAATTCAGATTTTACAAAGTCAAGTCCGAAAACGGTCTTTAGGTTCTGTTCTGTTAAGTCTTGAATCTCTTTCTCTAATCTGAAATGCTTTTCTTTTATGTATTCAAGTTGTTGTTTTATTTTAAATAGTGCCATTGTTACTTTAGTTTTTTCCTGAGTATAGAAACTCAGTTAAAGAGGTTGAACTCCAACTACTGCTCCAAATAGGCTGTATTGGAGTAATTGGGGTGATTGGTCTAATTGGGGTTATTTGTTGTATACTTTTTATAGGCTCAATTTGAGTAATCATGTTTACTGCACCTTCTCTCGCACCTACGGCATTTCCTCTTTTATCGTAAACTATACCATCTTCATACCATCCGAGAAAGTTGCCATTAAAACCAAAAACACACATATCTCCACCGTCATTTTCCAAAAAAGCTACAGGTGTACCATTCCATAAGAAAATAGTAGCATCTTCAGAATAATCAATGTATGCTCTTGCTGCTCCGTCACTATCAAACAGTGTTACTTCTTGTGCAGACAGATTTGTCAACCCTAAGAAGAATACGAGAAGTGTAATTAAATATTTGTTCATAATTCTTTTTTTAATGAATGCCAACGGTTTGTATAAGAATAGTAGCCGGCTGCGGAAGTAGAAATTTTCAAATTACTACTAAATTTTATGCGAGCTACAATGTTCATATTTACTACTATTTCGGCTATTATTTTTATACTTTGTTGGTTGCAGTTATTTCATCCTAATCAGTAATTTCATAAATGAACTCGTCATCTCATATATAAATTCGATTTCACTTTCAATTACTGCGTCATTGTGTTTTACATAAGAATTCTGATATTTTGAAAAATAGTCAATTAATTTTACGAACATATTTGTAAGTTCTTTAGAACCTTTTGTCTTTTGAATAAATGACCCAATCTCTCCTAATTGATTTTCAAGAGACTTGTCATTTTCTAAAATTGACTTTAATAGTAATTCAAGAGATAATCTCAAATCATCTAATAAATTTCTTTCAAATATTTTATTCTGAAATTTCTGTAGAGCTTCTTCATATAATTTTAAAGCATCCTTATAGTCAGCAAGCCAATGTATTGTCTCTTCGATTAATGTTTCATTAATATCAGAATCCGTAACCGTGCTTAACTGTCCATATCTTGTTACAAGCTTTATTTTTAAATCTTTGACATCCTTGTTATCTTTAAATACATCAAGTTCACACAGTTCTTTGATTATTTTAAATTGTTGTTTTGGATTGAAAGCTCTTAGATTTTCTTTCAAAGCAGCTCGCTTATTTGGTAAATCTTGAAATGGATAATTTGAATGTGGAATATCTACGTTAAAATCAATTGCATAAGCAGAGGTATATTCAGCTATTTTACTACCACTTAAACCGCTACTGGTTTCGCCTATTATATCTGCTGAATAATTAATAAATATCGCAGGTATCATTTTTCACTTTCTTTGGATTCAATTTGACATTGGTTGTTTTCTTCATTCTTTACAGTTGCAAGTAGAATTGAGCCTGCAATAGCCATTAAACCGTAAAAAATTGGACTGTTAGAGGCCCCACCTTCATCTCCACGTCCAAATGTTTTATAATCATACTTAAACCAATCCCAATCGAATTGGTATGAAAATGCGACTAACATACCTATTATGGAAAAACCAATTAGGGTATATCCAATTATCATTTTTGCTTTCTCTAAATTTTTCATTTTTATCTTTTTTTTAAATTGAACACAACGTTAAGGCTATGCTGTC
>Ga0307943_1000967_pt1 | contig 16128 bp, 16 predicted proteins | sample OrgLakmetagen177_FD_203149 | JGI IMG/M metagenome (GOLD analysis project Ga0307943, IMG submission 203149) | Saline water microbial communities from Organic Lake, Antarctica - #177 | ecosystem: Environmental > Aquatic > Non-marine Saline and Alkaline > Saline | place: Antarctica: Organic Lake... | reverse complement strand
TGGCCGGAAAAATAGGCAACTCCGGAATGACGCTGATTCCGTTGTCACTGTATTTTCTGGACGGGAAGGCCAAGGTCAAGATCGCTCTTGCCAAGGGCAAAAGGGAATATGACAAGCGCCAGAGTTTGAAAGAAGCTCAGGACACACGAGAAGTCGCCCGAGCCGTAGCAACTCTAGGAAAAGAGTGGTGAGGCTTTATCCTCTAGCTTTATCGGGTTAGGATTAAGGTAGTTTTTAGGAGCTAATTTTGACTTATGTGATTGCGTTACCATGTGTCGATGTGAAGGACAAGGCCTGCATTGATGAGTGCCCTGTTGATTGCATCTACGAGGGCGATCGAATGCTCTACATCCACCCGGACGAGTGCGTTGATTGCGGTGCCTGTGAGCCAGTTTGCCCAGTAGAAGCCATCTACTACGAGGATGACACTCCTTCCGAGTGGAGCGATTACTACAAGGTGAACGTTGATTTCTTTGACGAAATTGGCTCCCCCGGAGGAGCTGCAAAGGTAGGATCCATTGCTGGAGACCACCCGCTGGTAGCCGCTCTCCCCCCGCAGGCTCAGGCTTAGCTTCAGCACTAAATTTTTTGGCACTAAACGCAATTGCTCTAGGCTGAGCGATAGGTACGACTAGGAGTTTCAATTGAGCGCAAATAAGGTTTCCATCGATATCGATGGCAAAGTGGGAGAGTACCCGGTAATTCCTGCGACTCAGGGTCCATCGGGCATAGATATTTCCAACCTGATTACCAACACCGGTTTGACGGCGTTTGACCAAGGTTTCGTAAACACGGCAGCTACAAAGTCAGCAATCACCTACATCGATGGCGACCAGGGAATCCTGCGCTACCGCGGGTATCCAATCGAGCAACTAGCTGCAAACAAAAGCTTCTTGGAAACTTCCTACCTTTTGATTTATGGAGAGCTTCCCACCCCAGCACAAGCTGAAGAGTTTGACCAGAACCTAAGAAGGCACACTCTGATTCATGAGGACATGAAGGAGTTCTTCAAGTCATTTCCTCAGAATGCTCACCCGATGTCTGTTATGTCTGCGGGCGTTAGCGCGCTTTCGACTTTTTACCAAGACTCTCTTGACACCAAAGACCCCGAACAAGTTGAACTTTCAACCCTTCGGTTATTGGCCAAGCTGCCAGTAGTTGCATCCTACGCATATAAGTCTTCAATTGGTCAGGCACTTGTTTACCCGGACAACTCCTATTCAATGGTTGAGAATTTCCTAAAGATGACTTTCGGAAACTACGCCGAGGATTACTCCCAGAACCCAGTGGTGACCCAGGCGCTCGACACCCTTTTGCTTCTGCACGCTGACCACGAACAGAACTGCAGCACCTCAACTGTTCGGCTAGTTGGTTCTTCAAACACCAACATCTTCGCTTCGGTAGCCTCGGGCATAAATGCCCTTTCTGGTCCGTCACACGGCGGGGCGAATGAAGCCGTATTGGAAATGCTGAGCTCGATCCAGAATTCCGGTGAAACTGTCAGCCAGTATGTAGATCGAGTCAAGAACAAAGAGGACGGCATCAGGCTTATGGGCTTCGGTCATCGGATCTACAAGTCCTTTGACCCGAGGGCAACAATTGTAAAAAAGACTGCTGATCAGGTTCTAAATGAACTTGGCATTAATGATCCAATGCTGGAGATCGCTACAGAGCTAGAGGCCGTCGCGCTTTCAGACGATTACTTTGTCGAGCGCAAGCTTTACCCAAACGTTGATTTCTATACCGGTGTGATTTACAAGGCTTTAGGGTTCCCACCTCGCATGTTTACCCCACTGTTTGCGGTTGGAAGACTGCCCGGTTGGATTGCACACTGGCGTGAAATGATGGAAGACCCAAGCACTCGAATTGGCAGACCGCAGCAGTTATACACCGGTCCTGCGGAGCGTTCACTCTAGATTTTTTGGAAGATAAGCACCCTGGTACTGCCAAATTTCTTGTCGGAAATAATTTCTAACCAATCCAATTGCTGCAAATCCTCGGTTCTATCCGAACGCTCAACCACGACCGTTGCGTCTTGACTTAGTTGATCCCGCATTGAAACCAACAGGGTCACCAGTTCTTGGCTTGCGAATTCATAGGGCGGATCTAGAAAAACCAGATCAAATACTAGGTTCGCTGTCTTTAGGAACCTAAAAGCATCGAGGTTTTTATTTAACACTTCAGTGCTAGGGCGTATTTTCTTGACTGCAGTCAAAACTTGAGCTGAGTTCTGGAGGCAAATTTTGTGAGCGTCTGGATTCTTCTCAACAAGAAACACTTTATTAGCTCCGCGAGACAGCGACTCCAAGCCCAGCGCACCGGTTCCGGCGAATAGATCTAGCACTGTACAGTCTTGGATCAGGCCCCTGGCTTCCAGCGCCGCAAAGAGAGATTCTTTTACGCGGTCACCGGTTGGTCGGGTTGATTTAGCTACCGAGTGCAATCTAATTGACCCTGCGTCTCCCGAAATTATTCTGCTCACGCAAGTGAGCCTAGTGAAACTTTTTCTCGAACATCGGTCATGATTGGCGTGTGCTTACCGATCTGACACCACTAACTGGAGCTCTTGGGGATAAAACTGCCAAGGCTCTTGGTAAGCAATTTGGCATAAAGACGGTGACTGATTTACTGCTGCATTTTCCTAGGCGCTATTCAAAGCGCGGAGAGCTAACAGATTTCTCGCTGCTACCAATTGGCGAAGTTGTCACCGTTGTTGGTGAGGTTCAGAGCACCAATCAGCGCAGCATGAAAGGCCGCAAGGGCAGCATCTTCGAGGTTGTGCTCGGCGACGGAAACAAGCAGCTAACCCTGGCCTTTTTTAACCAGACCTGGCGGCAAGCCGAGCTGCACACCGGCGTTCAAGGCTTGTTTTCTGGCAAAATAGGGGCGTTTTCGGGCAAATTGCAGCTGACTCATCCTGACTATGAGCTATTCGATGCAGAGATCATTGACCAGCAGGCTAAAGCCTGGGCTGAGCTGCCAATCCCGATCTATCCGGCCACTGGAAATCTTTCTAGTTGGAGAATTCAAAAAGCCATCGAGAAAGTGCTTGACGCGGGTCACAAGGCGCAGGAGATCTTGCCAATAGAGCTACTGGAAAATCAAAAGCTATTGACTCTTCAAGCCGCGATTGAAATGATTCATCGACCCAAGAAAGACTCGGATTGGGAAAAAGCAACCGAGTCACTAAAATTTCACGAGGCCATGCTGTTACAGCTTGGATTGCTGGAGCGCAGAAAAAAGGCCCAGCAAGAACAGGCGGCTGTCTATAAAGCTGGCTTGCTCCTAGAAAAGTTTGATGCCAGCCTTCCATTCACTCTCACCCCAGGGCAGCTAGCTGCTGGCGACGAGATTGCAGCTGACCTAGCTCAAGGACACCCGATGAACCGCATGCTTCAGGGCGAGGTTGGATCAGGTAAAACGGTTGTTGCGCTGCGAGCCGTTTTAGCAGTGGCGGAATCTGGAGGACAGAGTGCACTTCTGGCACCAACCGAAGTTCTGGCCTCGCAGCACTTTCGTTCTATCATTCAAGCACTTGGACCAGAGGTGGCCAAGGAGCTTGGAGTCAGGCTACTGACTGGACAACAACCGGTGGCAGTGCGCAAAAAGACGCTGCTGGATATGGCATCGGGTAACTGCCGTCTCGTGATCGGCACCCATGCGCTATTGAGTGAGAATGTCTCGTTTTTTGACCTAGGTCTTGTGGTTATCGATGAGCAGCATCGCTTTGGCGTGGGTCAACGTGAAGCTCTCAAATCCAAGGCCAAGCACTCTCCGCATAGTTTGGTTATGACCGCCACTCCAATCCCGCGCACACTTGCGGTCACTGTCTTTGGCGATCTGGACGTGTCTTCTCTCAGAGAGCTTCCAAAGGGTCGTCAGCCGATCACCACTCACGTTGTGGACATCTCACGCAAGGACCTTGTTGCCAGGACCTGGGAGCGGGTTTCGGAGGAAGTGTCGGCAGGCAGGCAGGCTTTTGTGGTTTGCCCGAAAATCGACTTTCAACAATCCGAAGAGTCTGGGGCAATGAGCTCTGACATTGAAAGCCTAGAATCAGAGGTCGGCCCGGAGCCCGCAAGCGTCACGAGTGTTTTTGCTTCTCTGGAAAACAACAAGCTGCTGGCCGGTATTCGCATTGGTTTATTGCACGGTCGAATGAGCTCAAAAGAAAAAGACGAGATCATGGACCAATTTGAATCGGGTTGGTTGCAGGTTCTTGTAGCAACCACGGTAATAGAAGTTGGCGTGAATATTCCAAATGCTTCGACGATGGTGGTTTTGGATGCTGATCACTTCGGGCTCTCTCAGCTTCACCAGCTCCGCGGTCGCGTTGGTCGAGGTGAACACGCAGGATTGTGTTTGCTGGTTTCGGGTGCACAGCCGGAGAGTTTGGCCTCCCAGCGTTTAGATGCATTGAGCAAAATCAGTGATGGTTTTGAGCTTTCAGAAATTGACCTTGATCTTCGCGGTGAAGGTGACGTGCTGGGGGACTCGCAATCTGGGCCCCGCTCGTCGCTGCAGCTTCTTCGGGTCATTAGGGACGCGAAATTGATTCAAGAAGTTAGGCCGCTGGCCATTGAGCTTGAAACAGCTGGCGGGCCCGAGGAGTTGGCCAGAGTTTTGCAAATACAGGATGCGGGACAGCTTGCTCGCGGCTAACCTAGTTCAGTGAGTACTGTAGCGATTTATCCAGGGTCCTTCGATCCGATAACTAAAGGACACCTGTCGGTGCTCACTCGCTCCGCCACCGTCTTTGACCAGATCTACCTGCTGATTGTGCATAACCCCGCCAAATCGGCATCTCTAGACCTTGAGACCCGTGTGGCAATGGCAGAGGGCTTGATTGCCGAAGTGGGCCTCACTCAAAGCTGCAAGGTTCAATCTTTGGAAAGCGGCCTTCTTGTAAAAAAGGCTCAAGAACTGGGCGCAAACGTCATTGTCAAGGGATTTAGAAACTCAGCCGATATCGACTATGAACTGCCGATGGCCAAGGTGAACCATGACCTAGCCGGCATTGAGACCATGTTCATCGCTTCCGAGGGTGACTACGGTCACGTTTCCTCGAGTTTGGTGAAGGAAGTTTTTGCGATGGGCGGAGATATATCTAAGTACGTAACGCCATCGGTGTTGAAAAAGATACAAGAAAGAACAAAATGACCCTGCTAGTTGCAGTCCACGACCTAATGAAGCGACCCGGTCAGATGAGAGAAATTGAGTTTGATCATCTTCCGGAGACAGGCATCGGCACCTCAGTTGTGCAGGTTCCGGCCAAATCGAAGATTGAAATTTCTCTTCGCCTGGAGTCTGTCCACGAGGGAGTTTTGGCCACCGGAGAAGTCTTCGCAGATGCTGAAGCTCAATGCTCAAGGTGTCTAGATCCAATTAACCTTGAGGTTGAGGTGGATTTTCAGGAGCTTTTCGCCTATTCTTCTAGGTCGGATGAAGATCTGGTAGTCGTTAGTGAACATATCGATTTACAGCAGGTCCTCATTGATTCGATAGTCTTGAATCTTCCGTTCCAGCCTGTGTGCGCTAAGACTTGTCTTGGTTTGTGTCCAGACTGCGGAATCAGGTTGACTAAAGACTTAGAACACGGGCACGAAAAACCGGTTGATCCGCGTTTTAGCGCCCTGCAAGATTTCGCGAATAAGGAAGAGTAAAGATGCCAGTACCAAAACGTCGACAGTCTCGCTCGAACACACGCTCACGTCGTTCTCAGTGGAAGGCTGCGCCAATCACATTTGTAAAGACCGTTGAAAATGGCGAGACCGTCTATAGCTTGCCTCACCGTGCCAAGGTAGTAACCGACTCCGTCGGTACCGCACTGTACATGGAATACAAGGGCCGCAAGGTAGCAGACGCCTAACCAATGCCCCTTGACGAGCTGTCAGAGAAGCTCGGCATCGAGATTGATCCCGAGCTACTAACTCTTGCTCTGACGCACTCTTCCCACGCTTACGAACATGGATCCAAGGACAACGAGCGCCTTGAGTACTTGGGCGATTCGGTTCTCGGATTTTTGGTTGCAACTTTTGTCTATAAAACCCATACTGACCTTCAAGAGGGCGAACTCACCAAGCTAAAAAACGCAGTTGTGTCTGCAAATGCCCTTGCAACAGCTGCAAATCGCATGAACCTCGGTGCCCACCTTTATCTTGGTAAAGGCGAAGAGCAGACCGATGGACGACAAAAAACCAACATTCTTGCCGACTGCTTCGAAGCTGTGCTCGGCGCGGCCTATCTTTCAAACGGTATAGAGGGCGCCAGCCACATTGTTGAAAAATTCATTCTGCCGCTGTTGGATGACCCCGATGCGGTGAGAGAAGCAAGTGACCCAAAGACCTCACTGATTGAAAAGCTTCAGCGATTATTTCGAGAGCCTGCGTCCTACGAAATAACGGCGACTGGACCAGAGCACGAACGGATTTATCGGGCAGAGTGCTTTTCTGCCGGCAAGCTACTGGCGGTCGGAGAGGGCAGAACCAAACGCAACGCGGAAACTGAAGCGGCTATTCAAGCGCTCAGAGCACTTCAAAAGTCCTAATGCCGGAACTTCCCGAAGTAGAAACGGTTCGCGCTGGCCTGGCATCCAAGATAATTGGCGCCACCGTGAAAGAGATTTCCATCAACGACGCTCGGTCTTTGAAGCGTCATCTTTTGGGTCCCGAGCATTTCGTTGATGAACTTTTGGGGCAGAGTTTTGAGGCAGTGGTTCGGAGGGGAAAGTTTCTTTGGCTCCCACTGTCTGATTCCAGGGCGCTGGTTGGCCACTTGGGCATGAGCGGTCAGATGCTACTGAGGGACACGGGTCAAAACCCTGATCCTCAGACCAGGGTCGTCATAAGTGTCGAGTCTGCGGCGAGAGAGCTGCTCGAAATCAGGTTCGTTGACCAGCGCATTTTTGGTTCCCTTGCCATTGAGGATTTGGTTGCAACTTCTGATCTAGCTCCCGGGGGTTTTAGCCCCGAGAGTCCGGTTGGCAACAGTATTCCGAGTGTGGTTGCGCACATCTCTAGGGACCTGCTGGATCCGTATTTCGATATCAATGACATTGCAAGCAAAATGCAGAAACGCACCTCGGGTATCAAGCGGGTGCTGCTAGATCAAAACTTACTGAGCGGCATCGGAAACATCTACGCCGATGAATCGCTCTGGCTGGCGCAGCTTCACTATGATCAGCCTTCCAACAGCATCGAAAGAGAAAAGCTCATGGAGCTTATTCTGATTGCAAAGGAAGTATTGGAGCTTGCTGTGCTGCAGGGCGGAACTTCTTTTGACGAGCAATATAAAAACGTCAACGGCGAAAGTGGCTACTTCGCTCAGTCTCTAAACGCCTACGGTCAAGCTGGAAATCCATGCCCAAGGTGCGGGCTTGAGATAAAGAGAGTTGCCTGGGCAAACAGAGGAAGTCACTTTTGCCCCAATTGCCAAAAATTAGCCCTCTAGTTTCCAGCTTTATTTTGCCACTGCCTGGAAGAAATTCTTGGCCAAATCGCCACCACAAAAGCCAGAATGCTCGCTCCATAGGACCAGATAAGTCCGGCTTGATTGGCGGGAATCATCTTGTCTTGCAAGAACCCTTGGCTGAAAACAAACAGTAAGCCGAGAACAACAAGAGCGTAGGAAACATTTGGGGTTCTGAAGTTTGACGCTGTTCTGATTTGAATAGCAATTAGCAGCACCAGGCTCAAGCTAAGCAACGATCCAACGGGGAGCTGCTCAAACATTGAACTTTGGTGCAGAATCGTGCCAAAAACCACCACAAAGGAGGCCTTAACGGCCGCGGAGATGTTTGCTCTGGTGGTTTTTTGTTTGCTTTGCACACTCTGAGCCTAGAACCTATCTGTCGACAGTCACCGGTTCCACACCACTGTTTGAGGTGATGCCTAAATCAAGGTCCTAGAAAATAGGTAAACTTCAGGCTCGGATAGGCTTTGTAAATGAGTGGAAGAGGCGGTTGAGCTTGCATCTAAAAAGCATCACCCTGAAGGGCTTTAAGTCTTTTGCTCAGGCCACCACGATTGAGCTAGAACCGGGCATAACTTGCGTGGTTGGGCCGAATGGATCCGGTAAGTCAAACATTGTCGACGCCTTGGCTTGGGTCATGGGCGAGCAAGGCGCCAAAACTCTTCGTGGCGGCAAGATGGAAGACGTAATCTTCGCCGGAACTTCCACCAAGGCGCCGCTTGGAAGAGCAGAGGTTTCACTTACCATCGACAACTCGGATGGAGCTCTTCCAATCGAGTATGCCGAGGTGACTATTTCTAGGGTGCTGTTTCGAAACGGTGCATCCGAGTACTCGATAAACCAAGAACCTTGTCGTCTGCTGGATGTCCAAGAGCTACTGAGCGATACCGGCCTAGGACGCGAAATGCACGTCATTGTCGGCCAGGGTCAACTGGACACCGTCCTTAGGGCCACCCCACTTGAGCGCCGAGCTCTCATTGAGGAAGCCGCCGGCATCCTGAAGTTTCGTCGCCGCAAGGAAAAGACCGAGCGAAAGCTCGAAGCCATGCAATCAAACCTCACTAGGCTGCATGACTTAATTGCAGAAATTAGACGAAACCTAAAACCGCTTGGGCGACAAGCTGAAGTGGCAAGAAGTGCCCAGGAAATTGGCGCAATGGCGAGACAAGCAAAAGCGAAGCTTTTCAGCGTGCAGGTCAGGAGCTCTCAGCAGCAACTGGAAACCGCTTCGAAGTCTGAGAACGAACGTAAAGCCGAATCCTCATTTGCTCAACAACAGCTTGCAGCGGCTAGGACCGCTATTGCCCAGATTGAGACCGAGCTGAGCTCAGATCTGTTGGATCAAGTTCGATCGAAGCTTTTCAAGTTCGAGGCAATCGAGCAAAAGCTTCGAAACCTAAAGAATTTGGCTGATCAGCGCATAAGCCTTCTGGTCGATAGCCAAGCCGGATCTGCGGGCCAAGAAATCGACTCATTGAAGAGTGCACTTTCAGCAGCCGAGGTTGCCCTTCAGGAAATTGAGCTGGAGATCGAATCCAGTTCCTCAAAGCTTTCCAGATTGGAGCAGGCGCGTCAGCTTTGTGCAGATGAAATGGATTCGTTTGATGCCGATGTTATTCGGCAGCGAAGCCAGCAGGAGGCCCAAGCCCGCGCAAGAAACCAGGCGACCGGAGCTGTTTCGCTCCAGGAGGCTCGAATTGAGTCAATAGCCCAAGCCCGCGCGAAGCTTCAAGAAAGCATCGCTCAGGTTGAATCTCGAGTGGTCGAGCTTTCAAGGGAACAGTCGACAACGACCACCGAGGGACTTTCAATCTCTGACAATGCTCTTCGTCAAGGTTATGAAAAAGCTCAACTAACTGAATCCTCAGCCCGAAAGCTAGTCGACGAATCACGCCAGGAACTTCACTCTGCAGAACGAGAACGTGATGCTATCGCCGCAAGGCATGCCGCTCTTGGTCTAACGCTCGAGCAATCGGATGGTGGCGGTGAAGCCATCAAAGCCAAGCTTCAGGGAATCAAGGGCTTGTTGGCAAAAAACGTCAGTATTGAAAAGGGCTATGAGAAGGCGATAGCCGTTGCCCTGGGAGCGCTTTCCGACGCAATCGTTGTTGACACCAAGCGCCAAGCAATTGAGGCAATAAGGTTCCTGAAGAGTCAGGACCTTGGCCGCGCCGAGTTCATCATTGCCGGCTCAGATGCTCAAACTGGAGAGCTCGCTGACAGAGCAGGTCTTCGGAATGCAAGCACCCTGGTGAGGGCTCCAAGGGCCGCTCTGAGCCTTCTGGAAAACTTCTACGTGGCGACCGACCTGGAAGTTGCCGAAAAGGCTCTCGAAAAAGACTCAAACCTGACTGTGATAACCATGGACGGTGATTTGGTCTCCGAATACTCGGTGCGAGGTGGTGGCACCAAGTTGCCATCGAAGCTAGAGCTGAGTGCCGAAAGAGATGTTGCAGCCAAGGCGCTAACTAAGTTCGAAACTCAGATTCAGGCCTTTTCCAAGGCTCTTGTCGATGCCGAAGCTAATTCCCAGCTCGCAACAGCTGCAGTCAAAAAGAGTCTGGCTGAGCTGCAAGAGCACGACGCACTGCTGGCGGCGAGCGCTGAGCGTGCCGGCAGGCTAATTGCACAATTGGATTCTGCCCGCGCTGAGATTGCAAGGTTCGAGGCCGAAATAGAAGTGCAATTTCAGCAGTCCATTGCAGCAACTCAGGAACTTGAGGTGTTGTCTCAAAACCTGGCGGCTTTGCCAGAGCAGTCCTCAGTCGAAGTTTCGATTGAGTTGCGCTTGAGCCTTGCCGAAAAGCTGGATTCATCCAGGCAGCAGGAGCTTGAGGCCAGAATTCAGTCTGGAACCCTGTCGGAGCGGAGAAGCTCAGCTGCTAGAGAGATGGCGGTATTGAAGGGTCGATTGACCGAAGCCATTTCCGTCCAGCAGGCTGCCAATGAGGCGGGCCTTGCCCGCGAGAACCAGCTTGCCGGTGCGAAGGGTGTGCTCACAAAATTGCCTAGAGTCTTGGAGCTGACGCAGAACCTATCTTCGAAACTGCGCATCGAGCTTTTGGACCTGGAAGCCAAGCGGGCGCAGCGCAACGAGCGTTTGGTGCAGCTGAGATCTCAAGCAGCGGAACTAGAAGCGCGGGTTACTGGCCTGAACTCTTCCGTCCACGAGGTCGAAATGCAAAATCATGAAATTCGCCTGACACTGCAAAACCTGAAGGATCGCGTCGAATCTGAATTGTCTTTGGGTATCGAGGAGTTGCTCGAAGAAAACACCGAGGTTGATCAACCCGTTGAAGAACTGCAGAAGCTGCTTCGTCAAGCAGAAGCGAAGCTGGCTCAACTTGGCGCATTCAACCCGTTAGCACTGGAGGAATTCTCCGCCCTTGAAGAGCGTCATAAGTACCTAAGTGACCAGCTGGCGGACTTGACCGCCGCCAGGGCAGATTTGACCGGAATCATCGGAGACCTTGACGGCAAAATGCAACACATCTTTGCAAGCGCGTTCGAGGACACCAAGAAAGAGTTTGAAAAGGTGTTTCCAATCTTGTTTCCGGGGGGAACTGGTTCTTTGAGCTTGACCGAACCAGACAACCTGCTTGCTACCGGCTTAGAGGTTTCGGTGAAGCCTGCTGGCAAAAGAATTGAGCGAATGTCTCTTCTTTCCGGTGGTGAGCGGTCTCTTGCAGCCGTTGCTTTACTGATCGCCATCTTCAAGGCAAGACCAAGTCCGTTTTATGTTCTAGACGAGGTAGAAGCGGCACTGGATGATTCAAACCTGGGTCGCTTGCTTGATGTCATCAAGTCACTTCGTGATAGCTCGCAGCTGATCGTGGTTACTCACCAAAAGAGAACGATGGAAATTGCAGACGTGCTCTATGGAGTTTCGATGCGTCAAGACGGGATCACACAGGTTGTTGGGCAGCGAGTCGAGGTGGCGAGCTAATGTTTAAATTTCTAAAAAGGCTTCGAGAAAAAGAAGCTGATGTTGCCACCCAGTCACCTGAGCCAGAGACGTCATCAGAAATTGAGGGGGCTCCGGCAAAAGAACCAGTGATTACCGTAGCCGTCAGCGAGCCAAACGCTAGGAATGAAAAAGAGCCGGTTTCTAAGCCTGAACTTGTTTCCGTTGAGCTTCCAAGGCGATCACTGAAAAAGGGCGTAAGGTCGCTGTTCGATGACTCGATGGACATCGAGGAGCTAGAGGATATTTTGATTCTGGCTGATTTTGGGGTTGAGACGGCAGAGGAAATCACCGCTGAATTGCGGCGCGAAGCAAACAAAAAAGGAGCAACAACGGATCCGGAATTGCGCCTAATGCTCAAAGATTTGCTCGTAAAAAGACTCGGCCGAAATGATGCAGCACTGAACTTAGATTATGGCAAGTTGCCCTATGTGATTTTGGTTGTTGGCGTCAACGGTGCCGGAAAGACAACCACCATCGGCAAGCTGGCAAGGTGGCTCAAAGATGGTGACTGGGAATTGGTTCTGGGGGCAGCAGATACCTTCCGAGCAGCCGCGGTCGACCAGCTGGAAACCTGGGCGAAGCGCGCCGAGTCACCGATTGTTAAACCCGCCCAAGAGGGCGCGGACCCTGCCTCTGTTGCCTATCAAACCGTTGAGATGGCCATAAACACTGATGCAGATATTGCGATCATTGATACTGCCGGCAGGTTGCAAAACAAAAAAGACCTGATGGATGAGCTTGGGAAGATTCGCCGAGCCGTTGAAAAGCAGGCAAAGATTTCAGAGGTTCTGCTTGTAATAGATGCGACCAACGGCCAGAACGCCATGAGTCAAGCTAGAGCCTTTGCCGAAGTTGCAGAGGTCACCGGCATCGTCATGACCAAGCTTGACGGTACCGCCAAGGGCGGAATCCTTTACGCATTGCAAAAAGAATTGGATTTGCCAATTAAGCTCGTGGGTGTTGGCGAGCAAATCAATGATTTCGCCTTTTTCTCCCCGGAGGAATTCGCCAAAGGCCTCGTCGCTAAGAAATAGGAGCTCGATTGTTCGGCAATCTTTCTGATCGCTTATCAGACACCTTTAAAAACCTGCGCGGCAAAGGCAGGCTTTCGGCTAGTGATATTGATGCAACCCTTCGCGACATCCGCCGGGCACTTCTAGAGGCTGACGTAGCTCTTGAGGTTGTCAAGGTCTTCATTGCTGCCATTCGCGACAGGGCGCTTGGGGATGAAGTTTCCAAGGCCCTAAACCCGGCTCAGCAAGTCGTGCAAATTGTCAATGACGAACTGACCAAGATTCTGGGTGAGGAAAACAAGCGAATTCAGTTCGCCAAGTCTCCTCCGACCGTAATCATGCTGGCCGGACTGCAGGGATCCGGAAAGACCACGCTGGCGGGCAAGCTCGCCAAATGGCTCAAGGAGCAAAACCAAACACCGATTTTGGTTGCCGCCGATCTGCAGCGACCAAACGCCGTCACGCAGCTACAGGTGCTGGGGGACAAGGTCGGTGTCCCAGTTTTTGCAACAGAGCCTGGAAATGGCGTCGGTAACCCGATCAAGGTCGCCAAAGATGCAATTGCTCATGCCAAGAAGGCACAGTTTTCGGTCGTTATTGTCGACACTGCCGGACGCCTGGGTGTCGACGAGGAAATGATGCAGCAGGCCATTGGCATTCGTGATGCCGTGGGTCCAGATGAAATCTTGTTTGTTGTCGATGCGATGCTTGGTCAAGACGCTGTAAACGTTGCCAAGGCATTCAAGGACGGCGTTGGAGTTACCGGCGTTGTCCTAACCAAGCTTGACGGTGATTCCAGGGGTGGTGCAGCGCTATCTGTGACAAACATCACCGGCGCACCGATTCTTTTCAGTTCAACGGGCGAAGGCCTCGACGCATTCGAACCGTTTTATCCGGAGCGTATGGCCAGTCGAATACTTGACATGGGTGACGTGGTCAGCCTTATCGAGAAGGCTCAAAAGAGCTTCGACGAGGAAGAATCAAATAAGCTCGCCGAACAAATCATCAATGAAGAGTTCACTCTTCAGGATTTCCTTGAACAAATGCAGCAACTTAGAAAAATGGGCAACATGAAAAGCCTGCTGGGAATGCTGCCTGGAGCAGGCAAGATGAAGCAGCAACTCGAGGATTTTGACGAATCCGAAATTGCTCGAACCGAAGCAATCATCTTCTCAATGACGCCGCTGGAGCGAAATGGCCCCAAGGTGCTCAATGGCCCCCGGCGCCAGCGTATTGCAAAGGGTTCTGGAACCTCGGTAACCGAAGTTAATCAGCTGGTGAATCGATTTGAACAGGCCGCAAAAGTCATGAAGACGATGTCCAAGGGTGGCATGCCAAACATCCCAGGCGCAAATCCGGCCGCAATGGGCGCAGCGGTAGGTGGAGGCTACATCGGCGGCAAGAAGGCCAGCAAGAAAAAGAAAGGCTCCAAAAGCGGCAACCCGGCTAAAAGAGCAGCGGAAAATCAAGGCTTGAGCGTCCCACAACCGCAAGAATCAAAACCCGGCAGTGCTTTTGGTCTCCAAAACTAGCGAAACTTCCGCTTTTCTGGCAGACTTTGACAGTTCGAGCGTCTCGACCCTCTAACGAGACGTAATCGAAAAACCTTAGAGAAAACTCCGAGTGTATCCCCACGCTCACGGGGAAAACTCGACCCAGAAACTCACAGGAGAATTGTGGCCGTAAAGATCAGACTTCAGCGCATTGGTAAAAAGCGCAGCCCTCACTACCGCATCGTGGTAGCCGACTCTCGCACTCACCGTAATGGTCGAGTCATTGAAGAGATTGGTCGTTATGTTCCAACTAACCACCCATCTATCATCGAGATTCAGTCAGAACGAGCACGTTACTGGCTATCAGTTGGCGCTCAGCCAACGGAGCAGGCAGCTGCCCTATTGAAACTAAGTGGTGACATCGCTAACGAAAAGGGCGAGTTTAAGAACACCATCAAGCCACAGGTTGCCAAAGAGCCGTTCGTGCCAAACCCGAAGAAGAAGTCAGTTCTTCTGCCTAAGGTCGAGAAAAAAGCTCCAACCGAAGATGCACCTGCAGCAAAGGAAGCGAAAGCTCCAGCAGCAGAGGTACCAGCAGAGGCACCAACTGAGACTCCAGTAGCCGAAGCGGAAGCCCCGGTAGAAGCCCCAGCAGCGGAGGCTCCAGTTGAGGCTGCTGCAGAGGAGAGCCCAGTAGCTGAAGCGCCAGCTGAAGTTGTTGCCGAAGAAGCCCCAGCGGAGGCTCCAGTAGCTAAAGCTGAAGAGCCAAAGGCAGAATAAGCATGTTGCAGGCGACCCTCCAGTTCCTTGTTCGTTCGATTGTCAGCAACCCTGACGACGCCACCGTGGCAACACGGAAAGTGGGACCGAACGACCTGCTGGAGGTGCGCGTGCACCCAGACGACCTAGGTCGCGTAATCGGGAAAAATGGCAGGACTGCCACAGCACTTAGAACAGTAATCAATGCTCTTGCCGGTGGCAAGCGCGTCCGAGTGGACGTGGTGGACACCGATTTCTAGTTCCACAGAGCTCCGAGTGGGCCGACTGCTTAAAGCACATGGGCTCAAAGGGGCTATAAAGCTCGAGATTTACACAGACAGCCCAGAGCAGCGCTTCACTCCAGGAGCTGAAATAAAACTCCAAGTACCAGAAGATTCCTCTTGGTTTGGTAAGACAATTGTTGTCAAAGAACTTCGCATGTATAACAGCTCCCCCGTTCTATTCATTGAGGGTATTGAAAGCCGCGAGGATGCCGAAGGCTTGATAAGAGCCATTCTGATTGTAGATCAGCCGCTTGGCGAACTCCCGGTGGAGCCCGAAGCGTGGTTTGACCACCAGCTAACCGGCTTGAAAGTGTTTCGCGACTCGGTTGAGATAGGCCTTATTGACAGGGTCGAGCACAAGCCGGCACAGGATTTGCTCGCAATCACCACTGAGAATGGCGAAGTGCTACTGCCCTTTCTGAAGATTTTTGTTCCAAGGGTGGATGTCGATTCGGGTATCGTGGAAATCACTCCACCCGGAGGGCTTTTCGAGCAGTTGGAGAACCCAGCGAATGAGAATTGATGCGATAAGCATATTTCCAGAATTTTTTGATGTGCTGGGGCTCTCGTTATTGGGCAAGGCCCAGGCTCAAAAGATAATTAGTTTTGAAGCACATGATTTGCGTACCTGGACTGACGATAAGCACCGAACTGTTGATGACTCGCCCTATGGTGGCGGGGCCGGCATGGTCATGAAGCCTGAGCCTTGGGGCGACGCCTTTGATGAAATCATTCCAGGGGGGCAAAAGCCCACAATTATTTTTACTACCCCGGCTGGAGTGCCATTCACTCAAGGCCTTGCAAGTAAACTTTCAACAAAATCACATCTGGTTTTTGCTTGTGGTCGCTACGAGGGTATTGATCAGAGAGTCGTGGAATACGCAGGCGGCAAGGCAGAGGTGCTAGAGGTATCAATCGGCGACTACGTCTTGAACGGCGGAGAAGTCGCGGCTATTGCGATGATCGAAGCAATTTGTCGCTTGATTCCAGGCGTTATTGGAAACGCAGATTCCCTGAGCGAAGAATCGCATAATTCCGGACTGCTCGAGTACCCGAGCTATACGAAACCGGCAACTTGGCGTTCGCTGGAGGTTCCCGATATCTTGCTTTCTGGTCATCACGCCGAGATCGAGAAGTGGCGT
>Ga0307943_1000966_pt1 | contig 16129 bp, 13 predicted proteins | sample OrgLakmetagen177_FD_203149 | JGI IMG/M metagenome (GOLD analysis project Ga0307943, IMG submission 203149) | Saline water microbial communities from Organic Lake, Antarctica - #177 | ecosystem: Environmental > Aquatic > Non-marine Saline and Alkaline > Saline | place: Antarctica: Organic Lake... | reverse complement strand
GATTAACACGAATGTAATCTTGGGCATGGAGAAGAAGTTCCAGCGCAGGCGCAAATTCCTGTCAGCAATAGTATCAGGAAAGCATGAAGCCTTCCTATGAGTAAACCTTGCTCACGAGCGGGAATTCAAGACTTTGAGGGTCTTCCGCATGCCAAACCATGCCGTTGTCAAGGCTGTGGTACAGTAGGATCGAGCTCTCATTTTCCGCTACCAAGCGACACATGGTAGGCCGAATCAGCTTAATCCACTCGGTAGGTTCGACAATGGCACTGATGCGCTCTTCGTTGGATTGAGCTGCTGATTGTTTGCGAGAGCTGTCAAAGTTCACGCTGTCAGGTCCTGACAAGCCGACAAGACCAGAGGCAGAAGTCTCTCGCGCTGGGGCTACATCCCGAAAAGGAATCGTCCACGCACTGTGCCTCACCTATTTTCTGTTTCATCGTTAGACAACTTTGAAGGCATGGCGCTGTGGATAAAGTCGACTGCCATCTCATCTGCCGCTCGATCAAAGTTGGCAACCTCGCCCTAGTAAGACAGCTCCCTCTCAACGCGGCCAGAAATAGATCGAGCAGGTATAAAAATAGAAAGACAAGCGCGACAACAGGTGACTAACCTACCAGTCGACTAAGCAACGAACGAGCCTTCTCCTCAAACTTCTTCCGGCGGGGGTCATCCTACCAAATAAGATTTAATGTAGAGGGTCTGAGAGAAGAAATCCAATCAGCACTCCTTCGTACGATATCAGCGTTGGCTAAACCCATGTAGGACAGCGTCTGGAAAGGCAGGCCTTCACGAAATGAAGCGTCTTCTGTCATCGCACGCTGCAGAGCAACTGGGACCAACTGCAGGAGAGACAGATGTCAATAGCTCCGCTCCCGGAACGATATTCCACAAACCTTCTCCATGTACTGCGCCCAATCGAAGAGCTGATAGGTTGAGACGGTGAGATGCAAGCTATGCTGATCCTCCGTACTGACAGCTTGATGGACGTAGCCTAAGAGAGAGAGAGAGAATCAGGAGGCTCGTTTTCTTACAGCGGGAGAATAGGCCAGGCGGACTGACCACGAGGGAAGTATAGCAAGTCCCCTGCCTTCAGGACAACATCCAGAAGAGGCTCGCCAAGATCAGAGGCTGAAAAGTTCCCTGCAATCCGAACCTGTCAAGGGCTGCAAAAGTGGATACTCGACAGAGAAAGAGAAACGAAGAGAGCAGAGCACAGCAGAGCATAACCGCACTGGATGACGTTCGGGGAAGCGTCTCGTTCTCGGGATTGTCATAGACGCGCCAACGCTTCTCTCCTTCGAGTTGTAGGATAAACGCCTATGACGTGTTCAAAGCGACCGTCAGCAGCCGCTACCAGAAAAAGCCTCCAAAGCAAATAGACATTTCCACATTGCGAAGTTGTCCTGTAACTCACCTCGATATCATCGTAATGAGGGGCGAAGCCCTGAGCTCCTGGCGGCGTTAGGTAGGTGTTACAACCAACCATACATTGGAAATACTCCTAGCAAGAGCAAGAGCAAGAGCGGCCTCGACGTGAGAGCCGTATAGAACAACAGTTCCTTCTAGTAATGCCTACTTGCAAGGTCGAAACCAGTCCCCACAACTCTCCGGCGTAGGTCTGCGGATTCAGCATCCGGACGGAGCAGCCGTCCTCGTACATAGCCCACATCACGTTCGGATGAACACGTCCCTCCGGGTTCTCGGTTGTCCGTTCCCCGTGCTCATAGCTATCCGCATTCCGTTTAGCAAGAGGATAAAAAGGGGAAATACTCCTGTAACAGACCGTGCTAGATCTAGATTGATGCCATACTTGATGTAATTCTACCCAAACGCGAAAAAATGATCAATTAGCCTGTAGGAGAAAAATAAAATTAGTCCCAACCTGTCGGATGATGTCATCGAGTCCGCCCGAGCTGAAGAGACCGTCGTAGCGGCTCTGTCCTTTCCGACGAATCAAGAGCGGTTTTTTTTCCCAATGATCTCTAGCACCCACAAATGTGAGGGCACAATGCAGCCTGCTAACTCTCGTTTTGTCCTAGCTTCGCGGAAGCCCGACCTACCGAAAGAACGCTTCTGGCTCAAGGGGCGAAATCATCCACTTGAAAGTGTCTGCAGGGCAGCCTCCTACATTATAGACACAGATTGGTCGTATCTCAAGATAATCTCAGCGCTAATGCCTCAAGATGGCCTGAGCTGCCATCGAAGAATGGAAGAGACTCACGCCGAGACACGAACCCTCAGGCTCTCAGAAGACAACTAAGCACCTTGCCGCAGTGGGTTGGTGCCTTTGGTGGCTGATTTTGAAGTAACTCCAGAGTATTCGGTGATCTTAAAAACGTTTGTTTAGAGAAATTGTCACGGCTTCGCTATCAAACTAACTTTTGCCGACTTCGCTTTGCCTGGGGTAGGCCGAGCTGGTGCTTCCTACAATGTTGCAGGGTGTTAGCTGATAACAAATCATCCCCTCAAAACCCTGGCGAGACCTCTGTGGACGAAGCTTCAACGACTGAAGAGGCAATCTGTCAAACACGTGTCAGAGGGATGGGGGAAGAGTTCAACAAGACCTGTTTGCGCTTCTTTTTAGCTTTTTTCTTTTGCCTTTTCAAGACATGCTGGCTTTTTGTGTTGTCTACATCACCGGCAGCCTTATCCTCTGATGGTCCTGGCTCGCATTGCATCAGGTGGATGGAAGAACGATTGGCGCTCGCTCCTACCAGCTCCTCCTCCGATGACTCCTCCGTAAGGAAGTCTCTTTTGATTGTTCATGTCCGGTAAAGATCACAGCCGTAACGACAAGAGGCACGTTGCGAGTAAACACAATGGATGTCACAATACTGTATAGGAATTATACTTTAAGCTTACACGGTGGTTTAATATATAGCTTACATTTCTGTATTCGATGAACATTGTCAAAATGTGAATTTCTACTCAAGGAACTTGAACAAATTACAACACGGAGACTGAAGAGTCAAGATGAGAACAGCGAAGTACAACATTAGTTTTCAACCCCGCCCACTTGCGCCTTCTCTCAGTTTCAACATCTCTAAGCTTCAGGATGTTCTTTACCAGCTTCGAAACTGTAGGCAGAATCACCGTCATTTCCACTACAAAAAGGATCCACCCAACAGCCGCGCGAGTACCTCCACTCACCCGGGATGCTGCTGGAGATACTCTCGCAAATCTTGCCAGCCACCGCCAACCCGAACAACGATTTTCTGCAAGTCCAACGTGAGCAAGGCTCAAGCGGAGGCTGAGAGGAGAGGCGTTCTACCTTGCCCACACTACGCGTGTTCATAACTTTGCCGTCATCAAAAAAGCGATATTTTGTCGGACCGACGCGTTTGATATTGTCAGCATGAATACCCAGGTCTGACGGAAACAGCTCATCAGTCAAGGCAAGGGGCTGCCCCACACTCTCATCCTCTCCTACCGTGAGCACCCGGCCGACAGCTTTGTCGATGGCATCGCCAGCCACCGGCTTGTACTTTGCTTTCCGCGGTGACGTGCCATGGGAGGGTGTAGTGACCGGAGAGGGCGTCCGGCCTACATGATAAAGCATGTGACGTATGGTATTGGAGGCAGGATGAGTCCAGGATGGAAAGAGGGCTGGTAGAGCAGGGGGAGGGGAGGGCTGGGATGTCTGTGCAAGTCTTGGTTTTGAGAGAAAGGGGTTCAAGGTCCTCTGACTCACGAGGAGTGGCAGGAGTTGAAGCGTGAGGAGTAGGTGAGGGGCTGGAAGCAGCTTCATCAATGAGCCGCTCCAAGACGGCCTTCTCGTCGAGAGCCTAACAGTAATGTGGTGGTATCAAAATCATCATTACTGTCAAGATAGTCTTCCAGTTATGTCTGGACGGGAAGACAAAGAGGGCACATCAGGAGCCGAACCTTCTGAAATTCAGACCGGAGTTGTTCGAGGCTGGTAGCCGTTTGTTGGGCTTCCTCCTTCTCCTTCTCCATCAGATCTCGGAGTCGTTTAAGCTCCTGTGTACAAGCTGTCGTTAGCCAGACGGCTGCGTAACCTCAGAAGAAAGGATGAGACGAGAAAACCGTTGTGGAAGGGATGCTTACATCCTCTCCACAGGCCGCTTGTTAAAGCACAGGTCCAAATGCTCGAGATGATGATATGCCTCAAACATGCTCGGGTACAGATGTGGAATGGCCAGATTGCGCACTTCCAGTCTGGATATGTTCGCAAAGCCTCCTATCTCAAGGCTGACGGCCCCTGCACCAAAGATGGCTAATCTGGTAACCGAAGAAGCATTAAGAGACCTCAGAGCCCAACTGAGAGCACATTGCAGTCGGCAGGAGGACGTTACATTCAGATGTAATGCCCCTACGTTCTTGAACAAGGACTGTAGGCTGGCTTGCCTCTCGTCAGTGAGAGGCTGGGTGATGCGTATCTCTAGGGTGTAGTTTAGTGACGGCTGCCACGGCTCGGCACAAGTTGCGTTGAGATTGATATCAGTGCAAATTATCAGATCGCCACTGCAGTCGCATCCGGTCGTGTTCGAAGATGAATTTGTCGAAGTCGAAGTAGCGATGGTTCCATTGAGAGTTGAGCGGCGTACTTAAAAGCGGGGATTAGATACTGCAATCATAGACTTGCTTGGATCTGGTCTTACCTCTGATTCTGTCGCAAAGAACGTTCAACTCTGGGCTAACATTCTCTGAAAGAAAGCAAGCATGTTCGAAGTCTTCTAAGGTTACCTCTCCATCAAGAGCGCAGTTTCCAAGGTTTACCAAGCCCAGGATCAACGCGTAAAGTAAGGCTGCCATGCGAACTCCCCGAGCAGCCATATTCACGACTTATATTGTCTCCTTTACAGACTGCTAGTTTTCACTGGAATCCTGACGAGTGCTAAGGTGCTAATTTCGTTTTGTTTATAGTCGGAAAATAGGAAAAATATTATCAGAAGAGAAATCCAACGATATCTGACGAGGAAGGCCAGCATGAGTCGTCACAATCAATCACTCTGAACTTGTGATGAGGAGAAAAAAACTTACTCGCTCGTGTTGATAACGGCCCAGTTTTGCTACTTTAGCACCGACTTCGTTCGTGGCAGCAATCTTCTTCCACGCCTTCAATCTCTACCGATGCCAAAGAGGGTCAGCCAATCAACACTGAAAAGACAGTCACGGTTCTCAGGGAAAGATAGAAAAAAAGTACCTGCCCATAAGGCACGCTCGGCGAGTCGCTGATTTTGGTCAGGGCCTCGATAGATTGTGAGGCAGAGGAAAACCACTTGATGGCATCGCCTAATAGCTCTTCTACCTATGTCGTGGTTAAAAAATGATCAGGTTATGAGCCAACGCGCGGGCTTGTTTAACCTGACTGACCGGCCTGGAGTCACCAATCGCAGTCTCCTGGTGGAACTGAGGATAGAATGCAGGTCCCGGGGACTCAATTTGTCCGAAGGGGCCAAAGCGATGATTGAAGACTTGCTAAAACAAGGAGAAATCAAGTGAGTAGGCTAGTCACGTTGGCCCAGCTCAAAATAACATGTTCAAACAAGTGTGGAGAGAGGCAGAAACAAGAGCGAGAGGCAGAAAGACCCTCAGAAACGTACTCACCTCGCGTGTGTTGTAGGGATAGTCCTCGACAATCCCGCGGTCGAGAGTGTTGGCAATACAAAGCATCTCTCGAGAACAGTAGTTGTTGACACACAATACTTCCTCCCGCTGACCCCAGACGTACGAGCCAGGATCCTTTAGCCATGGAGTAGATGCAGTCTTGAAGATGCCATCGAGGATCAGGAACCGGAGCCTGAAAAACGAGAGCGGCGGTCGTCGGGAAGGTAAAAGAGGGTAAAAGAGGGTAAAAAGAGTCCCAGTGTCTCCTCTCCAGCTCTGCCTTTTGGAGACGGATAGCTTAAAAGGGCAGCACTGTCAAGCCGCAAAATAAATCCCATCTGACCTTAGGGACATTCTTCTTCTTGAGTTTGCTCTTTTTTTTGTCCGCCTTTTTGAGCTGAAGCAAAGCCGCCTGCCGTCTCGCGGAGAGGCCCTGGTAGGCTAGATTGTAGCACCTCGTCGCCCACCCCGACATGTACTGCGTATAGCTGATGGCAAAGGCAAAGATGAATCACGGGGTCTTAGAAAAGTACTCGAGGCGAGGAGGTCCTGCTCCGAAAAAAGAGGCAGCTCACCAATAAACCATTATCAGTTCCTTCGGGGAATGCCAAAAGGAAATCCACACAGGCCAGTGCCGAAACGTAATTTGCGTAAACAGCTAAAGGATTCAATTGTACCTAAGTGCGACAACCTCCAAGAGTGAGATGATAAAAAGAAATGCGGTGGAGAGAATACAGTACTGTCCAGTGGACAACACAGTAGATAAGCTCTACTTACGTCTCCCGGTGGCTTCCGCTGTGTGGTTGACTCACAGAAAACATCAGCGGACAGCCCCTGAAAGACGGTCGTATTGATCAAGCTATGAATCCTGACCACTGCTCCGCCCAGTCTCTAGTTTCCTCCAGTCTCCTCCAGGAACAAGCTCGACCTACCTGTGCGTAGAGAGCCTGCATGTCTATCAGGTGCTTGGTCAGCTTGCGCCGATAACGTCCTTGGTTCATACAGCAGAAGGAGCAGCGAGCATAGAACAATTTTAAACTCGTATCCAAGAATCGCGACACAGCCGACTGAGCTTCGGGGGAGAGCCTGTGATGGCTGCCGTAAGAGAGACACGACTTTGCTGTATTGACGAAACACTGTATACGCTAACCACCGTGACTTACTTGACCCCTGCTTCAAGCATCCAAGCGCCATTGAACTCCCTCACGTGAGCTGCCATCTATCGGCCAAAGACAAATCAGCTCTGTCCCAACCTTCCCGGAAACACGTCACGCACAAGTTTCGAGGGCGAGATGGTGCCGAAGATGTCCGTGGTGGGTTTAAAGAGCTTCATGACCAATGTTCGCGTCAGGTTTCCGCTCTTGCGCAATCGAAAAGTGTCAAAAAAGGTCAGGATGGCGTCGGCCGTTGCTAGGGAGAAGACACGCGGTGAGAGTAGGAACTGTCCAAAGGAGAACTAGAGGGAGCTTGCTCGAGAGTTGGTGTTTGGAAGACGGGGAAGAACTTACTGTTGTTACTCAAATCGAGAGAGTCTTTGAAGTCCTGCAGTTCTGCTTGTAGAGAAGTCAACGCCTAGGGAAAGCGGAAGAAAGAAAAGTGGTGAGGGGCCAAAGAAGACCAGCTTTCTGCTCAAAATAGAGTCGGAGAAGCGCAGAAGACCGGCTGACAGCAGCCGGGAGATGGCCGAGCCGTCGCGGGTTCTCACTTCGTTTCGAGATAGGGTCTCGACGTGTCTGTTAGGGCCCGGTGTTAAAAGATGGAGGTTTATGTGCGGCTGAAATGGATGAAGGCCCTTGACGCTGGCTTCAGGGACTGTACTGGACAGAAGATACTGCACTGCATCGAGAGCTGTAGAGATCGCTGTATCCTCCACAGGCGTCACCTGCAGCAAGAAGACAAATGTGAGACAGAGTCCCACCGGAATGCAAGGCAGTCATCATCACCCAAGCTGACCTGCGAGCTTTCCGTTGTTGCTAGAACGGTCAAGAGGGAGTCACAGAGCTTCAAGCTGTTTGAAAGAGAGAGGCTTCGTTGAGACACTGCCCCTCAGCTCATTCCTATGGGAGTTGATAGACTAATGACGTATCCTGCTTACCTTTCCTTGATCAGGGACACTGAGGGAGAGGAGGATAACTCGCTTGAGCTTAAATTCCAGGACTCCGGGTCGGCTATAGCCCGGCAGAGACTGGCTAAAGCAGCAGGAGACTGAGGAAAAACTGTTGATGGAGATGGGACGTCTACGACTAAGGCTAGCAGTTTTGCTCACAAATAGATTGTAACATGTAGCTCACCGTGAACCTTTCCGAGGGAAGATGAAGATTGCAGATCAAACCCGTAATGTTTAACGCTCAAATCCAGACCATCAACTCCAGAGCCTGAAGAAACGTGTGTCACGTGTGTGGAGTGCAGGGCCTACCACTGTACGGATTTGGTCGATCAACTTGAGATAAGATATGACAAAAACCTAAGAGCAGAATAGTCAGCTGGACTCGGCCGGCTCTTCATCGAACATCAGACCTTGAGCAGCGGATGTTCGACCGCAGAAGGGTTGATTAGGTAGACGCAAGTGAAGACGGTCTCTGCCAAGGTGTTTCCTGCCCCAAGTTCTCATGAAGGCAGACGGTCAAGAGTGAAGACTAGCACTCTTACCACGGAGCCAAAGGACGAATTGCTTCCACATCTCCGCCATGATGCTCGCTAATTGATCAGCAGTGAAGTCTCGAAGCTCCAGTCCGGCCTGGCGACAAGTTGAGTTGAGCATTCGACGTCGCGGTTGAGGAGATGCTCTACCTTCCGTGCTTGAGTAAAGTCGAGAACCGTCTTGTTTTGCATTTGAACTGAGCCAGCATCCATGCGCGGATCCATCATCTCAACCGCTGTCAAAGACTGAAACAGTGTGAAGCTCTTGCCGCTCAGAAGCTCGCCATCTTTCAGCTCTAAGAAGGACAATTCTTCAGAGAATCCAACAAAACATTTAAGCACCAATGTTACCTGAGCTTGACGCCTCAAGCAATGCAGAAGCGTCTTCGAACTGAGGCATATTGCAGAGCTGCTGACTTCACAGCTACAGCTCTTCTTGGGGGTCACAAATATCTTTGATAAAAGCCCCGATTTAAGCTTGCATGAAGGCATGCATGATGGACCATGAGCGGACACTGAACTTTTTCCAATCTCATGATTCTACCAGCCAGTTTCGTAGCACATTGGAGAGTGTTGCAGTGACGACTGAAAGTAAGCAAAAAACAGATGTGACAAGCAGGTTTCACTTGAACTCAGAGACTCTTCACAATCACTATAAGGAATACAGAAACGATTCAGCTTGTCCCGGTTTAATCCTCGATGCGAAACTGGTGGATCTTCACCACAGAATCGATCAATTAATTGCGCCATGGCTCGAGCTGCATCACCAGGTAAGTTGATGTCCTCTAGCTTTTTAGATTCACTCCCCGATAGCGATCTGAACGGCTATTCTCTGCTGCTCCCCTGCGATTGACACAGCTATCAGGACTGAACAGTGGCTGGTTGAACCTCCAGTCTCAAGTGCTTCGGGAGAGCTCGCTGTGGGAGCTGAGGATATTCTGCGAATCCTTGCTCATTCCTCCTGATGTTCAAACAGATAATTTTCCTATCGTTTTTGGTAAGTCGAGACATGAGAACAGGGCATCGCTGTATGTAGGGTTGGGGTGGGAGGATCGATACATCATCCAAATTATAAGCATATAAATGCATACGTACGCAGACTGGGAAAATAATGCATATGCACACAGAAGCTCCCCGAATCTCTACAAAAGCAAAAACGCATAGAACCCTCAAAAGGAGAAACTGTATTCTTGATCTGCTCGATCGGAACGGAATCAAGCTTTGACTCCAGCGCAGCGCTATTTATTTAGTCGAGTAAAAGTTTTGGTCACCTTGACCACTCTGATTTTGCCGGCAGTTGCATGAAGTGTTGAGAGTTCTTGAGAGTTCACTGAGTTATTGTTGCTCTTCTTCTTGGCTTTGCAACTGTCACTTTGCTGCTAAAATGTAAAGCCCTCAATCTATGGTCTCTTTTGTTTTAAACACGTGGTCTTACGTGAGACATCCTTGCTGACATGCACAGACAGGACTTCCTACCTGCGACAATCTGATTTGACGGCAAGAAGACAGTTGTTCTCCCTACGAGCAAGCTAAATGTTTCTTAGCTAGGCGCAGGAAAAGCTTTTCTTTCAAAAAGTGACCATGAGCGGCGAGGCCGAAGCAGCACAAGCTCGTGCGCCAACAGCTGCATCGTCGTCAAAACTCCTTGCTGATCCACACACGATGGCGCAAATCTACGATATGGCTGACGATGGTCCACAAGTTTCATCGTCAAAGTCATCCACTTCCAACGACCTTTCCGGACGTGGCGCGTCTAAACGCAAGGTCACGATGCCCAAATTTGGCCGGCGACAAACGATGAGTCATGATTTAGCACCCTCTGATTCATCCCCTTCTAAATCGTCGCAGCCAAGTGATGCACCAGCAGCGGAAGCCTGCCCTCGTGCCAACAATTAGTCTCGGCAGCTGTGTTACCTTCTTTGCTTGTTTCATTTTCGACCTTATGGTTGTAATTAAACGTAAAACAGTGAAGGACAAGCGCAGTTAGGCGAACATAAACCCGTCATAACCCAAAAGGAAGTTGCTTCAAGAGAGCACTGCCGACGGCGTTTTGACAAAGTCATCTCCGGTTGGGAGATGCTCTCAAGCAATTTTAACCTTGAACCCATCGCGTTGAAGCCAAATCCATCTATAGTCTGCTTCGCATGAACAGCAGCAGAAGAGTCTTGTTCGGACCAAGCTCTTCAGTCGCTAAGCGCACTGCACCACGTGTTACGATGGGCGTCCAGCCTCGATGACGCCACAACTCCTCCACAGGCTTCACAAACCTTCGCAAATCAAGCCGTTATCCCAAACGTCAAACCCATGGGAGAAAAAGCTGCTAAGAACGACAGGAAGTTTCTTTCCCGCCTAAACTCCAGAGGAGACAGCAAGAGACTGGCACTTACCTCACTGGACCTGTGAAGTGCTGCCGAACGAAGAAATTCTTCACCTCCTTCTCCTTGCTTGGCAAGTATGCTTGAAGCTTCGCTGTCGATGTACTTTTCGGGTAAGGACGCTGACTCATCTTCCGCTGAGCCCACAGCTCTCGTCTCAACCCTGATCGTTGAAATGCTATGAGATCTCACAAACTTGACGACACTTGCGCAACATTACCGTGGGGGTAGACTTGACATGAGAAGGTCTTGAAACATCTTTGTCAAAGAACCTAAGCCTTGCAAAGGCTCCTTAGCCTCATCCTTACCCTCTTGATTTGCCCAATAGTTCTCCCGAGCTTCCTGCGCCATTACGACGAAGAGTCAACTTCCACCAAACAAAAAAGCCTCAAAGCCCGGCCTTTAATTCCTTGTGTGAGCTTGAAATCAAAAAAAGCTCACTTGCAAGCTCTTCATGATGAGTCGCTCTCCGCCTATGATCCGAAGAGCATCCGTCAAGCACTCCAATGCCGCCATTGGTCTGAGATGGCAGGGGGCTCAAGTGAGTGCAGACGAAGTAGGAGAGGTGTGATACGCTTGACAACCTTTCAGAAGACAGAAGGCCTTTTGCCTGTTGAATAAGGACTGGGATGTCTCCTCTCTTGTCTTGATCTGTTCATTCGTGAATCATCAACAGTCGGCCAGCACAGCAGCGTACCACCACCGCTCATTCCTTCAAACGGCTCAAGGTGATGGTCATGTGAAGTATCCATTGTGACTGATGTGAAAGGGAGTTGTAGCTTGTTTTAACTGTACAAATTAAACACTGTACTGTTCAGTCCCCAAGGGTTTTGCCAAACTCTTAGAACCCAACTCAAATGAAAAATCAGCTCTAGAAGAAAAGAGAAGACCCTGATATACAGATCCTCGAAAGCAGCCATCTTGATGCGGCGGGGAAAATTAGGCGCAGCCTAGAATGAGCAAGACGCTTTTCTCCTGATGCGAGTAGCCGCAACACAGTTACCGGCAGGCGATGACCGGGCTGAATCATCGGCTTCAGCTTTCATAACCTCAAGCGTTCTAAAACAAGTCCGAGTCAGAACAGCTTCTCGCTACCAAACGTCACACCTCTCCAAAGAACCTACTGGAGCATAAGTCGATTCCGCGCCTTCTCTGCGGCCAGCTGTTTCCTGAGCTGGTCAGTATCCGACCCATCGGCATTTAGCTCTGACGTTACCAGTGCCGGATGACCGAGAACAAGATCAATCGTCGGCCGTGCCCCAGGGTTGGGATGAAGCATCGCTAGCACCATCTCGTTCATGTTGGCGCTGTAGCGTTCTAGCGGGGGCGCGTTGCCGCTCCGTAACTGCCGCCAGGCCGGCCCGTTGTTTTCCAGGGCCTGACCGGATCCGGCTTCGTAGATGGTACACCCCAGAGAGAAGATGTCTGCCTTCGTGAGCTGGTCAAAGGGCCCGTTTAGGAGTTCCTGAAAGCGCAATATAGGACCCGGTAGACGTCAGTGTTGGCTACAAGAGAGACTGAAGCAAGACCAGAGAGCTGCCTTCTATCTGCCTGCAGCTCTTGGCATGCTCAAGGAAAGGAGGAGCTTACAGGCGCCATGTAACGACAGTCGCCTTCTTCAATGTATGGGTCAGAGACTTGCGTCACCATGCCGAGATCTCCGAGCTTGTAGAGGGAGGTCTTCTCCATCGAGGAACCGAGCTGGAGAGACTCGATGAGATGACAACGCCCCCCTTAGCAACCGCGCAATGGTCTTACTGCATTGGAGACTGAGGCATAGCCCGTCTTGATGAAAATGTTTCCCGGCTTGATGTCCAGGTGAACCAATCCTCGGGAATGAAGGGACTGGACTCCTTTTGCCTGTAAGCAGAGTAGCCTTGAGTTTGGCTCCACCCCTCGAGAGCAGAGTGCAAAACATAAGAGGGAAAGGGGTAGAGAACTTTTATGGCTTTTATGAAGGGTTGACTAACTACGTGTTTCAGGACGAAGCAGAGCTCGACTTCCGTAAAAGATCGGCCTTGGGTCCGGTAATTGTCTAGCTGTTGCGCAAGACTGCCTCGGTCACAATACTCGTTCTGGATGATCATTCGGTCCTGCTCCTCCCAAGCACTGTGGTAGCGAACAATGTGTGGTTGGTCTTGCAAGACGGCATGTGCGTACACCTCGCGTAACAGCGCTTGCCTGCAAGCAAAGAAAGAGGATGAGGCAGGCGGCACGTGACCGGAAAAATCAAATGTTTCCTACTCTTCTTTCAGCCCTGATATTCGCTTGTTGCTCTTCTTAATCGCATAGGCTAGACCATCTGCAACCATCATGACGTCACATTCTCCTGCCTAAGCTCTTGCCCCGAAGCAAAGCTTTGACTCACCTAGCTTGTTTTTACATTTGAAAACTGTGCCAAACTCGCCATGACCAAGGACACCGAGCTCGATGAACTCTTCCTCGTACCGAGAGACGTTGTGCAGAGCCTGGAAGCGAACTGCCTAGAAACAAGTCCCGGCTCGGGTTAGCACGTGACTGCCAACGTCTGAAGAGGCAGGTTTTACCTTGGCCGAGGGGGGGTTGCCGACTTGATGACGCTCCACCACACTGCGTTTGGGAGCTGTACTCTCCGTCCGTGAAGTGAAAGGGTTAATGTTAGCCGGTCGCCGTGATGGCAATTGGGGAGTCACTGGTAATTTTTATGGGAGCCGGTCGCCTCTTGCGCCCGACATTGTTTAGGAGAGTTCGTGGGGTTGATGGGTCAGTGCAAAGCACGATGGTTGAAGTCTTCTGGCAGAATGGTATCGGAGATGAAGGCGAAAAGGGCCGAGGAGATCCGACGTTTGTTATAGGCTTTAATGGAGAGCGGGGAAAAGGATCGGATGGGCGAACTTTCTCAGGCGTTTCGAAGTTTTCGCCCCATTCAAAGTCAGGATTAGTTGCCATCGCTTCAGGAGTTGATGGTTCAATAGTGATCTGCGGGCTATCATTATGCCAAGAGACATCACATGAAGGTATGTCATCTCCATTTAGATGGTGGAGCCTCGATTGGGTCGACCTCCGCGGCGTGGCTGGCGTACATGTATCCATCTGACTCTGGTCAAGAGGCCAGCTCCAGTCCAATTCAATCTTTAGAATAAGAAATCAGCCAGGTAAGCTCAAAAACTCGGCTGGAAGATAAAATATTGTTTTACTGATATCAACTCCGCCGTCTTGGGTTGATCAGGTATTTTCTTAAAATTTCCTTTCAGTTTATGCATTGGATTCGAGCTAAAAACCCTTCGTTGAGTTTTGAGATTTGAAAATTAACGTCTAAGTTATGAACGATTTCAAAGCAGGTCGGGGCTGCAGCTGATCGAGAATTGGAGGATTTTCCGGCTTTATTAGATCTAGTTGATGAATTCCAGTCGCCTTATCGTCAGCTGATTTGGTTGCTTGTTGGAGTCATCCTGGGTCTCTTCGTAACGGTGCTCTCACGGTGTCTCTTCGGGCGCTGTTTGTTGAATGGAAGACGAGAATTGAAAAAAGATTGACTGAAATGTATTTCAAATGTGCACTTTCAAGCTCCTTCTGCTCAAGTCTGTTGAAACTCCCATTCCTGGCGACACATTGGACATTGGTGCTGGGCTTGTTGGCTAGATACCCATTTGAGAATGCAATGGAGATGGAAACAGTGTCGACACTTTCCCCACACTGCAAATAAAAGGTAGCTTAGGGGTACTCGTAAATGTACGCCGAGAAGTTAAATTACCCAGAGGACAGCCTCTAGACAGTCTGGGCAACAGCCGTCAAAAGCTTGACGGCAGATGCCACACATGTCGTCGTTTGCCTCCCATCGCCATACAGCGACAAGATTCCACCTGAAAAGCACTTTCAGTCGCCTCACGTTCCATTACCGCCGCTTGTCCTTACTCTAAGCAATACAGATCAGACACTTCTATTTGACGATTTTGCCCATCTCAACCTACTGTCGATTATAACCTTCATTCTGTAGCAAGTCGTTGTCTAGATTCAGAAGCTAAACGAGCGGTGGATTTGTCATGCTATCCACACGCAGTGCAGTTCAATCAACGTCTTCGCAATAGGGCTGGCTCATTCGGCAAAAGTAATAATGACTGCAAATAAATTTTTACGATCAAAAACCTTTGTACAGTGCACTTTACAGTACAGTAATCGGGTGTTCAATATTCCGAAAATTTGATCACTAGCTTCCTTCATTGCTGCTTTACGTCATTGCTGGAGAAGTTATGTCGTTTCACTTGATGTGTATGCCAATTGAAATCACTTGACAGACACTTTTCTCAAATTGAGTCTTCATATAAGTCTTGCTCGCGATTTGGATGTATGAAGTATCATAAATAGCAGGACACAGCATCGCGAAAACCCCTTTGCTGATCTAATAAAATATCGGAGCGTACTTGGGAGGCAGCCTGACCAAAGTTGGACACGATGCTTGTAAGCAATTTATCAGTCCGGTTATTGCGGTTTTGTTACTGCATTTCCAGAACAGTCACATGTCAACCGCAATATTTCTTAGCATCAGACAACAAACATCACTTTGGCAAGTTACAACACTTTTTATCCTGACAGGTCGGCAGCGACTGTTGGATGGATTTTTAATTGAAGTTCTAGCTACATACTGTAGCTGCCTAGAGGCCTCATTCGTCTGTGGAATACAGATATTCTTGCCATGGCATCAGCCCACAACCATCGTGATCCAGACGGCTTCGATCCTTATGCAGGTTCTATCGCGCCAAGAATGAGCCAAGCGCACTTTCATTCACCTGGTGAGTCCTACAGATACAGTTGGAGCAGGGATCTACTTTGGCAACGTAAAAAAAGATGCCAATGGCGATATTGTCTGGGGGCGGCAATATCAGGTTCGATCCCCTCCTACCCGCTATTTTATTCAATGATGAGAAGCTCAAATCAACCTGATTAGGGACATAACCCGAACCCGGGCCCGGTATACGACGGCACCGGTTACACGCGAATGGCAAAGGCAATTCACACAGGTAGACGCGACCATCATAGAAATCAGCTCTATCAAGATCATTGTCAGGGACATTGACTCAGTCAAGCGGCTGCTTGCCAAGGAACCTGAGCTGGCTAACGAGATTCAGACCGGTGGCGCAACACCCCTTCACACCTGCGGGATGAGTCGGAAGGGACAGCGTGTTACACAAGCACTCAGTTAGTCGTTCTTCTTTCGAATCTCTCCTGTCGTAATTTGTGATTGAACAGTCGATGCTGGGGGGGATATCGAGGCACTCGATACCTATGGGTGAGTCAACCTGCCACAGCTCCTCATACAAGAATCAAGACTGACCCTGCGGCCTGCAGCTACACTCCTCTGCATCGTATGGCCAGCAACAACCTCGCCTTCGGAGCTCAAATCTTGCTCCGAGCCGGAGCAGACCCACGCCGAGCTAGAGAAGGATCGACCGAGACACCGCTCAATGTTGCTCAAGCCTCGGGCGCAGGGGACGTTATTCGCGTCATCAAGCAAGCTCTCCAGAAATGATACAAAGTGTAATTTTATTCTCGATTGAAGCAGG
>Ga0307943_1000959_pt1 | contig 16171 bp, 9 predicted proteins | sample OrgLakmetagen177_FD_203149 | JGI IMG/M metagenome (GOLD analysis project Ga0307943, IMG submission 203149) | Saline water microbial communities from Organic Lake, Antarctica - #177 | ecosystem: Environmental > Aquatic > Non-marine Saline and Alkaline > Saline | place: Antarctica: Organic Lake... | reverse complement strand
TTATTATACTCTTTTTTACAGGAGTAACACAAGCTCAAACAGAAACTTACTTTATAGATTGGAGTTTCGATTCAACACCTGATGCTGAAGGAGATGCCAATTCAAATCGAACCATCGAAGAAGGTGATACAGTCACTTGGGTTTGGTATGCAAATGGGACTCATAATGTAAATAGCAATGCTGATGCTGCAGAAAGTTTTGAAAGTTCATTTCAAGGAAATGGAGCTACTTTCTCACATACCTTTACGGTAGTTGGTACTAACGATTACTTATGTACTCCACATCCTAGCAGCATGTTCGGTACCATAACAGTTGTACCAGACGGAACTTTAAGCGATACTGATTTCTTGATGAGCCCAGAAGATGTAATTCTATATCCTAATCCAGTAGAAAATGTATTGTCTATTAGCTTGAATGCAAGTTTAGGTGAAGACGTTAAAATTAGCATTTATAATGCTGTAGGTCAAAAAGTAAAGGATTACAAACAAAATTTTGAACCTACGATAACAATGGACTTTTCTGATTTTAATACTGGTATGTACTTCATAAGAATTGAAAATGGATCCTCTTCTGTTACTAAAGGTTTCATAAAGAAATAAGCCATTAAGCCTTTTTTGATTTACTTATTTATTAACCTGATTTAGTTTTTCTGCTGAATCAGGTTTTTTAGTGTTTGTAAATGAAAGCTTTACTAATTTAGAAAACGAATAACACCTGATTTACCCAAGTCCTTTTAATGAATACCCAGTAAAGAAAGCTTTGAAATGGTTTAGTTGAATCTTTTTAGCATGTAAATAGAATTTCAACACAATTAAAAGTAATAGCGAATAGATACAAATCAAATACATTCTGAGTCATTAACACAACATGGCAAGGCTTAAAATCATGAAATTTAAGTATATACAAAATAAGAAATTAAATTTTGGTCATCACCTTACTCATGACCATTTCTAAAGAGCTTAAAAATCAATTAAATAAATATATAGTTAACTCGACATCACTGCTCCGAACAGGCTGAGGTTGGTTGAGGAAAAAAAGATATTGAAACTTTATTACGCTTAAGTCACTATATATTACATAAAATCAAAAAATTTAGTGGTTCGAATTGACTTTAAATTTCTTTTAAGTTGAAATCCTGTTTTTTTCTAGTTGACAATACCAATAGACTTATAATTTTGTATAATTGAATTAGGAATGGTATTTATTTACATTTTGTTATGAGGAAGCTAGTTAAGCTTTCTTAAATTTGTATTTTTAATTGTTATATGAAGCTTTTCGGCAAAAATATTCGATTTGGTGCTAGTCTTTCTGAAAGAGATCAGAAGGCAATTTGGCATCCACTTACACAACACAAAACTGCGGCATCGCTTAAGGTAATTAAAAAGGCGCAAGGCGTTTGGCTAGAAGATGAAGACGGTAACCGATATATAGATGCTATTGCTTCTTGGTATACCAGCATGTATGGTCATTGCAATCCTAAAATTAGAAAGGCGGTGAGCAAGCAAATGGAAAAGCTTGATCAAATTGTGTTCAGTGGCTTTACTCATGAACCTGCTATCGAGCTAGCTGAAAAATTACTAGAAATCTTACCTCAAAATCAAGAAAAACTCTTTTTTAATGACAATGGTTCAACTGCTACAGAAGTTGGTATTAAAATGGCTTTGCAATACCACCACAACCAAGGCCATAAAAGAAATGTGATGCTCGCTCTAGAAGAAGGTTTCCACGGAGATACGTTTGGTGCTATGTCTGTTTCTGGTCTTTCTGTGTATAATGGAGCGTTTCAAGACCATTTTATGGAAGTCATTCGGTTGCCGAAACCTGTTGGTTATAATAATGAAGAAGTCCTTGTCTTGCTAAAAAAATGGATAGAAAAATATGATATCGCAGGTTTTATCTACGAGCCACTAGTTCAGGGAGCAGCTGCAATGAAGACCTATTCTAAGGTAGGCTTAGAAGAGATTTTAAAACTTTGCAAACTCAATGATATTATTTGTATTGCAGATGAAGTGATGACTGGTTTTGGAAAAACAGGTAAAAACTTTGCCTCTCAATATTTGCAAGTAGCACCAGATGTAATTTGTTTAAGTAAAGCTTTATCGGCCGGAATGATACCTATGGGAATAACTAGTTGTACCCAAAAAATATACGATGCTTTTTATGATGATGATATGTCTAAAGGTTTGTTTCACGGACATACCTATACAGGTAATCCATTGGCTTGTGCTGCTGCTTTAGCATCAATTAAATTGCTTCAATCTGAAGAAATTCAGGGACAAATAAAAAGCATTATCAGTTGGCATCAATCTTTTGCAACACAATTAAATCAACATCCTAAAGTGGAAGAAGTAAGGCAAATAGGTGTTATTTTAGCTTTCGATTTAGCAGTAAAGATGGAACGCTATGGCGACTTGAGAAATCAGTTATATGAATTTTTTATGAATCGAGGAGTGTTTTTAAGACCGCTTGGAAATACCATTTACATCCTACCACCTTATGTCATTCAAAAAGAAGAAATGCAGCAAATTTATGATGCCATTTTAGCCTGCCTAGAAGAAGTAAAATAAAACACATGAAACTATATACATTATTAATTTTACTAGCAATGAGTATTCAAACAACCGCTTTATTTGAATTTAATGCAGATACCAAAGCCTCTTCGTGGCAAATTGTAAACGATGGTGTAATGGGTGGGCTTTCAAGCAGTTCAATTCAGATTTCAGCAGAAGGACACGGCGTTTTTGAAGGACACGTTTCTCTAGCCAATAATGGTGGTTTTGCATCGGTTAGGCATAACAATAACTTTGAAAATATCGATGATTATTCCCATGTTGTGCTTAAGTTGAAAGGCGATGGCAAAAACTATCAATTTAGATTGAAGGCTTCCAACGAACAACGACAGTCTTATGTACAAGAAATTGAAACTACGGGAGAATGGCAGGAAATCAAATTAAAATTAAGCGATTTTAAACCCCAATTCAGAGGGGCTAAATTAAATATGCCTAATTTTGATTTTGATACCATTTCTGAAATGGCTTTTTTGATAGGTAATAAAAAAGAAGAAGACTTCAAATTGATTATACATCGTATTTCACTAGAATAATATGAAAGAACGCGATAGGAAATTTATAACCAACTGGGAAAACACAAGGGAGAAAGGCTTTATAAAATATGCTTCAACCCACGGTTTAGGTTTCGGGATATTAATTGCCATTACCAATTTATTGGTACTTCATTTTACGGAAGATAAAGACTTGAGTGTAGAAAGATTTATTGTTCTTGCACTATCCATGATTCTAATTGGTGGTATAACCTATGCTGGTGTTTCCTGGTTAATAAATGAATACATGTACAAAAAAAAGATTGCTAAAGAAGAGTAGCTTTTCTTTTTGAAGTATTTATAAATCTATTTCAGTTTCAATGCCTATCGAAAATACAGTACCTGGTTCAATTGTTTTATAGCTTGGTTTTTGGGTGATATTTGTAGATTCGTCTTCATGGTCTGGAAGTCCCAACCAGGGTTCTATACAAACATAATCTGCTTTGGGTTTAGCCCACAGGGCTAAATGCGGATAGTCTTTAAACCGAACAACAATTCCTTTTTTGGCTTTCCTTCTACGTAATCTAACCCAATTGCAATTCAAGTTTTCGAATATCAATGCATCTTCATTAAAAAGGCTTTCAGAAAGTGGAAGCAAGTTGTCTTCAGTTTTAATTTTACGTTTGCGATCAGAAAGCAAACCTAAAGCGCCTAAAGTCCTAGCCTTAAGGTGAAGTGGGGTAGGGAACTCAATAACATAGTCACTTAATTTTAAGTTATCGCTTAAAGGACAAGCATAAGCGGTATGACCTCCACAGGCAAACTGCATGGGAACGCTGTCTTTATTTTCAATTTGATAGGTCATTTTTAAGCAATTCTCTTTTAACCTATAAATGACAGAAAACATAAATTCAAATGGATATTGCTGTAGTGTTTCTGCTGAACTTTTAAGCCTAAAAACACATTCGGATGCACCAAGCTGATTAAATTCCAGTTGATTATTGTTTCTAATGATGCCGTGTTTATTCATGTCATAAGCTTGACCATCATAAACTATGTTGTCTTCTTTGATTTTTCCAATTGCAGGAAACAACACAGGAGAACTACTACCCCAAATAGCTGTATCTATCTGCCAAATGTATTCTTCCCCAGTTGCTTTGCTCTTTAAAGATCGAATTTCTGCTCCAACAGATTCAATTTTACAAATTAGCTTTTCGTTTTCTATGGTGTGTAGCATGGTAGGGGTAGTTCTAATATTTACAAAAATAGTATAAGTTTTTGATTAGTTTTGACAGGTTTTTGAAATTTGTCAGCACTGAAATCTGAGTTTAGGTGTAATTTCTATACTAGTTATGGATGGTGGATGTTGATGACAATGTACAAAATTGTCAAGGTCATCAAACCAGCTAATAACTTGGTTTTTTTCTATTGATACTGTTTGAACTTATGCTATGCGAGTTCACGGATGATGTAGCAACCTATTTGTAGACTATACTTTTGCTCTTTGAACTGATGATAAATCAGAGTTAGTGACTTTTGCAAAAGCTTATTTGGGGTTAACAGATAAAGAATTTAAAGAAGAAGACCAGTGGATAAAGAAAAATACTACAGACCGTTTTATCCTGTAAGAGAAGTAGGGCATCTTCATATATACGAGATTGCTTTTGAAGGTATAGCTGGGCTAAATGGCATAAAGGGGTGTGGTAACCCGTTTTCTAGAATTTTTAGATGGCGAAAAGATAAAAACAGAGGATGCCAATAACTTGGGGGAGCTTAAAGATTTACTCAACAAGTAAAATTAAAGTATTACATAATATACGAACTATCATTTTTTAATAAACTTTCTTTTCATAATTCTACCATTAGACTCCAATCTCAAAAAGTAAATTCCACTCCCTAAAGCTGAAACATTTAAGGTGTTTGAAGAAAGTTTTTGATTTAGAACGCGTTTACCACTGATGTCAAAAACGGTGGCTATTTTATCAATTAGATTGGCAGAGGTATGTATGTTTAAAATATCACTCACAGGATTTGGAAAAATGCTCACATCTACTAAAGATTGATCTTCAACATTAAGCATTGAACCTTCAATAATTGTATGTGTAGTATTTATTGAAGGCGTTGGTATATAATCCACAATTCCTGAAGGCCAATAAATAGTCATATCTAAAATACTGGTATCAGTACCCAAACCAAAATGTGTATTTAATGAACTCATATATCTAAAACCTTCACCGCTCCTCACATCTCTTATTTGTGTACCAGAAGGCGTTGTAATCTCTATTCTGGCACCTATTCCATTTAAATTACTGGAAGTTCCCACTGTATTTATTTTTAACCAGTTATTAGCATTAATATTATTCCTGTAAATAGTCCCACCTCTAAAGACATCTAAAAATCCATCATTATTAGCGTCTCCAATAGCACCTGAGAGGGGCATATTATTCGGGAAATTGGTAAATGTAAAATCGCCATTATTAAAAAGTATATTGTCATTAGTTAGAATATCTATATAGCCATCATTGTCAAAATCTCCTGGAGCATTTTCAATACCTAAAGGTGCATTCAAAACGCCAGATCCAGAGGTAACATCTGTAAACGTACCATCACCGTTATTTCGCATTAATTTTGAATTACCATTACTTATACTACTAGCTCCAACAAATACATCCATATCACCATCATTATCAAAATCTCCCCAAGCAGAAGACCAGGTCTGAATGTTATCTCCAAGATTTGAAGAATTATCATGACCTACACCAGGATAATTATTGTTATACCAAGAATTGCTATCAGCCACGTTTACAAAAACCCCATTACCATCATTACGCCAGAGTTCATTTGTGCTAATTGTTGTAGAGCCACCTCTACACTTTGCGTTAAACATATCAATATCTCTGTCGTTATCAAAATCTATCCACACTGTTCCATAATTACCACCTCCGGGAGTTAGCCCTATTCCATTTGGCAAAACATTTGGACTCTGTCCTTGGTAAAATGTAAGATTGCCGTTACCATCATTAATGTAATAAACATTTGCCTCAAAATCATGGCAAACAAAAGCATCAAGATGACCGTCGTTATTGATGTCTACAAAGTTAGAGCGTTGAGAAAACACAAATTGAGTACCAGACAGCTCTGTATAAGCTGTGCCTGAATTATTTGCCTTCATAATAGTCACTCCATTTCCTCCTCCGTATAAAAGATCGTTGTAACCATTTCCATCATAATCTCCTGCTGCTATACTCCATGTAGGCAAAAAATCTGCTGATGTCGTAGAAATATTAACAACATTAAACCCCCCAGTTTCTAACTGATAATGCACATTGATATTATTAGAACTTACAGAAACTGCATCATCAAGAAAATCGCCGTTTAAATCTACTAAAGCCAAATTATAACTTCCAGTAGTAGATATGTTATTGGGTGTAAAAGTTACTGGGTAATCTGAAAGATTTTCACCAGTTGTAAAACCTATAGTGCTCCAATTACTATAACCATCTGTATTACAGTTTGCTCTAACATAAATAACGTAGTCTGTAACTTGTGTTAGCTCAGAAAAATCAAAAAACATATTTGTGATTGCAATACCTGAAGTTGGTGGTTGTTGAGTTGCTAAAAGTATTGCTACCTCCCATTCAACTTCTGTACTTCCAGTATTCCAAGTGGCTAGAACACTATCATAAGAAATATTATTTACAGCTAAACCTGAAACATTTGGACAAGCAGGTGGTGTAGAGGAAATAATAGTTGGAGAATCAACACAAATACCCCAACCAAAAGAAGAATTATCATTATAATGAATACGGTATCTAAAATTCTGCTGTTGATTACTACTAAAACCATTTACATTTAATAATTCACTTATGAAAAAACTACCTCCATCATTACAAAAATCTGAATTTGAGCTTGAATTATCTTCCAACTCTAAACCCCAATCCAACCACTGGTTTGATTCTGCATCCCAATATTGAAGTCTCAAGTCTTCGTTTTGATAAATATTCAATACATATTGAAAAGAGACAACTAAATTTACTTCTCCAGCAGTTATAGCAGCAGACAAATCAATTACTGGTGACTCTACAGCAATATTGTTTATTGAACTACCTCCTGCATCATCTTCATCATACGAAAATGAATTTGAGCCACCATTTATTGATGGATTTTCATATAGATAATCGGAATCAAATGAACCACTTAATGACCAATTTGAATTAGGCCAATTTGCTGGTTGGTTTAAAACTTGGGAATTTGAATTAATAAAAGTAAATAAAAATAAAAATACAATTGGTAATATTTTTTTCATGATTTGTTTTTTTAGTCGCATGTAACGTTTAATCCATCAATCCATTCTTCAATAAGATCTATACCTTCTGTATGAACGATTGTTCTTCCTAGAAGTGGCATCCTATTAGACTCATCTGTAGAATTCATTCTAAAATGTAATACTGAGAACCTAGAATCTCCAGGAATTATGATTTCTCCCAGCCCTTCACCAAGGTTCTCATCTGGGGTAACACAAACCCCTAAATTAGCATAATCTGAACTACTTGTATAATCCAAACGTAAAGGTCTATAATCACAATGCCCTAAATCTATATGGCAATGGGCACAATTTATATCCAGATAGGCCCTAACTCTGTTTTCTAGAGGAACAGAATCGTCGTTATAGTCAGGAGTACTAGATACAGATGAAGAAGACTCGAAGTCAGATAAGTATCCAAACTCTTTCCACTTCTCTAATTGATTCTGCATGTTTCCATCATATAGGTTTGACAAGTTTAAATTTCTTGGTTTTGTACCAATAGGAAATGGAACTTCGTTTACTTTATGACAAATCACACATTCAGCTTCGTTAGGAATCCTGTATTGTATATTTTTAACTTCCTGATCTTGTTCCCATTCAACATTAACAATACTGCCTTCTAAATCTAATATTGCTTCTGTTTGTTCGTCATTCCATACATATTCAGCAAAAACCCATCCCTCTGATTTTTTGATCATTAGACGTGTTTCAATAATTTTTGTGGAATAATCGGGCAAAACATTATCATAATAAAAATTCTTTATAAGTATAGCACCAACAGGAAAATCTAACAAACTATCATCATCTATAAAGACTGCATTGGTATTCCCGGGTAACCAGACAAATCGCTTCTTCTTAGCATAATCTGTAAACAACGAAGAGTTTAAGGAATAAGGTAAAACACCATAATTAGGAACTAAATCTTTGAGATTACCCTGAAAAAAATTGTATTCAGACAAATTCTGGTAAGGGAGAGCATCTAAACTATAATTAATATTAGAAATTGAAATTATATTGACTGTCACAGTTCCAGTACCACAATTATTAACATCATTGCAGATTGTATACTGAAATGTGTCTTCTCCAACCTTATTTGAGCCTGTTGTATATAGCAAACTATCATCTGAAGGATTATTTGGTGTATTGTTATCGTTTATGTCTACAGTACCTTTACTGGGTGATGAAATTGTAATGCTTCCTAGATCAGGTAGATTTTGATCATTTTGAAGAATAAATATTTCAACACTTTCATTTTGGTTTACTATTATGTTATCTGTGTTTGCTTCAATATCTATTGGAATATAGTCATCATCTGATTCACAGGCTACGTTTAATAGCAATATTGAAAGAACTAAAAAGAAAAGTTTATAATTCATTATTAAAATACTGTTACTCGAACAGGTTTTTTTAAGATAATTTTTAAAAGTATTAATATTTATTTATATATCAAAGAATAGTTTATTAAATTGTTAAAAATCTAAACACACAGTCAGTATTCTCTAATAAAAGTGAACATACTGTCAATTTGAAATAGGCTTATTATACAAATGATACTGCATTAACTCGCTTAAACCCAAAAGTAACGCTAATAAATGCTTGCAAATGAGATTGGTATCGTTTATCCTAACTAAAAATAACAACAATCTTCAAAAAGCCATCTTTTGTTCCGTCTAAAGTTGAGGTCGATTCTTAAAATTACCTCATGAGAATTTAGATTTTGACCTGCGCTTGCTAGGTAGTTTTCATAAGCATAGCCAATTCTAAATTTTTCGTCTATCACCAATGCTAGCATTCCACTAATTGAATTTTGATAGCGATAAGACACTCCCGCTTCAAGTATTTTATTGAACACGAAATTTGCATTCAAATCTACTGATAAGGGTAGAGTAGGGGTGAATTTAATCATTGTGGAAGGCAGGAAAACAATGTCATAAAACTTTGAAAGCTCTACAGACATACCGCCAGTTAAAAAATAATTGCCCCGTTCTAAACCTCTTACGGTTTGTATATCGTCTTGCAATCTAAAAACAGGAGATTCAAATAAATTTTGAACAGATAAGCCTACAAAAAAATCTCTTGAGCTGTATAAAAATCCAAAGCCTAGATTGCCATATTGTCCAGATGTAGAAGCATAGACTTCGTTGTCTACTGTAACACCGCTTGCTAAATCATTATTAAAAAAAGCGATGCCGCTTTTTACTCCAAAAGCCATTCGACCGTATTGAGAAGTTGGTATGGTGTAGGAAAGGTCTAGATTAAAACTGGTGTTGTCCACCAATCCTATATTGTCACTGATGAGTGTTCCGCCAATTCCGAAACCTGAATTTAGTCTGGTATTTACAGAAAAGGTAGTTGTTTCTGGTGCGCCTTCAATATTAAACCATTGGCTACGTGTAAGTAAAGCAGCATTAAAATCAGATTTAGACCCAACGAATGCAGGATTCAGCACTTGCATATTATACACATATTGCGCATAGTGTGGTGCTTGTTGGGCGTTTGCTAAAAAGAATGGCAGAAACATCAGGCATAAGAACCCTATTTTTCCTTTAGTTAAGCATTTTGTGTATGCGTTAGTCCTACGTATCATCTTACCAATTGAATAAATCCTGTTTTCGGTTTTGTAACTCCATCATTGTAATCTAAGGTATAAAAATACACCCCTTCAATAACAGGATTTCCATTATTGGTTCCATCCCACCAATTAGGACTTGGATTGCCATTATTTCTATAATTGTATATTTCACCACCCCATCTATCAAAAATGACCAACTTAAAGTTGGGAAAATCTTCAATACCATCAATTCTAAAAACATCACTACGTCCATCGTTATTAGGTGAAAATAAATTTGGGATATCATTGTCTTTTATGGTGCCTAAACCTCTTAATACTGGACTTGAATTTGAAATTTCTCCAGCGATGATGGTAGCCACTAATTCCATGGTTTCGGTTTCTTCGTTTAAATTATCATCTATAGTCGGAATCTCTTGTGTAAATGAACTATTTAAAGCTGGTATAGAAGTACTTACAAAAAGGTAAGGATAATCACTGTTAGCTGTGGTTGTAATATCTACGGTCTCCAAATCAAAAAGAATAGGTAAAGAATTACGCATAGGTTCTCCTTCATCATTCAGGAGCGTAATCACAAAAACTAGCGTGTTGCCTTCTACAACCGTGTCGTCTGTAATTACCAAAAGCGGATCAGGATCAGTATCCAAGATGGTGCCTGTTTTATTTAAGTCTTGAATACCAACGTTAGCTGAAGTTACGTTACCGATTACGTCTAAGTACTCCTCGTCTGGTTCGTTTAAATTATCTAAAAGTGTAGTAATAGAAAAGGAATTGCTAAGGTTGGGGCTAGCAGGATCTTCTGTACCATCAATGCTAAGTGTAGTTGATATAGAAATATAATCTTCTGGAGAAATAGCCGTATTATCAAGGCTTATAATGTTTATGTCTGTTGGTCTAGAACTAGGGTTGCTGAGGGTGATGGTATACTGTAAATCTTCCCCTTCAAAAACAACATCATCATTCATGGTGATATTTGGCAGCGGATCGTTATCTAAAATAGTTCCAATGCCTCTTGCTTCGGTGTTGATGGTGTTATCTGATGTTACATCAGCATTTAAAGTAAATAATTCGTCTAATTCAGAAATGTCATCTTCTAATGAAGTGATGCTGATTTCAAAAGTATCTGTAAAAGGTGGAATTACAATTTGATTATCGGTTATTGAAATATAATCAAACGGCGAAACAGCAACATCGTAAACAGTAGTAGTTTCCGTTCCATCTGTTGTAAAGAGTGTAATTTCAATAGGAGTTGAAGATTGTACAGGAATACTATTGTCATTAAATGTCACCAAAGAAATGGTAAATAGTAAGTCATTTCCTTCAACGGCAGATACATCATTGATGATGATCACAACTGCCATGATTTCTCGCCAATCTCTTTCTAGGGTAAGGTCATAGTCTACATTAGGAAAATCTGTTGGTACTTGTCCGTTGGTCGGGTTTACCGCATTATCATCATTGTCATAAGCATCATTTAGGCCATCGCCGTCTATATCTCCCCCAGAGGCTATAGTTTCTGCAATACCATCGTTATCAAGATCCCAACCCTCTATGTTATCATCCCTGATGTCATTATCAGAATTGATGTCTATATAATCAAAAAGAAGATCGGCATCGGTATCTACTGGGGTTAATCCTTGTGAATATGCGGTATCTACACCAAATTCTGTATAGGTGTTATTTGGTGGAATATAATTGTCTGTAGGTTGCGCTTCTATATTATCTACAATACCATCTCCATCGGCATCAATATCTAAGTAATCTGGATTTGAATCATCATCGGTATTTATAATTTGGTATAAGACTGATGCATTTAGGCTATCACCGGTTTCAACAGTATTGTCCAGTCCATTTTCGCCAACAGGATTACTGGTCTGACCGTTGCTATTGTTGTCGTTAGCAGCATTGCCAACTTCAAAAATATCATAAATACCATCGTTATCTGAATCTAAATCTAAATGACTGGGAATACCATCGCCGTCGAAATCGAAACTGTCTACTATGCCGTCATTATTTGCATCTGGTCCAAAATCAGGGTCTCTATAATTGGGTATAAAATCACCATCGTCATCTCCGAGTGGGTCAATTCCATTAGATTCATCCAAGTCTGGAATAGTATCGTTGTCATCATCTAGATCATTTAGGTTAGAAATTCCGTCATTATCTGTGTCTGTAAATACATCAACAGCTACACTAGAGGTTGTGCTTGCTACATTTCCAATGGGGTCAGTTCCAGAGAAGTTGATTGTATTTTGGCCAATACAATCATCGCTTACCAAAATTGTTAACTCAATGGTTATGGTTTCTCCAGTCATTAAAAGTCCAGAAGATCCATCAAATATATTAACTTCAGTGATACCGTTAAAGCTAGTATTTAAGGTAGGGTTAGTTGTTGCGGTACTTGATATGATTTCAGGAGGAGTAAACGAAATTGGGTTAGATTGGCATATTTCAGTAAAATTTTCTTGTAATTGCAAGTTAGTTAAATCAACTACAGGACTCGTGTTGGTGAGCGTGATTTGAAAAGTAAGTTCATCGTGTTCCAAAATTCCATTTGGGGCATCGTTTACATTGGAGATTACTTTATCAGCATCAGCTCCCGAAATAAATGAAAAGAACATTCTAAAATTAACACATTCGCATTGGTCATTTATGGGTTGGTCTTCCGTTCCGCTCGCGGAATAATACCTGTCTAAGTGATTGCCTAGATTATCTTCCCAAATCACAAATGAGTATTCTCTCCTGTTTTCTGGCGTATCTTCATCAAAACCATCTAATGGCCCTTGGGTTTGTGAAGGAACAACTTGATTGAAATTATTATTAGCAGAAGTCCCCACTGGAGCCAATAAGTGATCTATTTCCAATACAATAGATTCGCCTGGAGCTAAAGAATTATTTGGAGTTAATAATCTGGTATTGATGTCACCATCATAATTTGGATTTACCGTAACTGCTGGTCCAGAAACTTGTGAAACAGTAAGTATATTAAAGGATAAACCATTGTTGAAAAAACCACCTAAGCCCATATTAAAATTGACGTTATTAGCGACTGCGCTTCCTTCGTTTGTAAGAATAACGGAGTTTATATAATCAAAAGTGCCATCCGGATTTACGTCTGGGTTGATAATTGGTATGCTGAATCCTGCCGTGATAATAGCTTCTGTGGTATGAAAATCCTCCAAAAGTAATTCGCTTTCAGTTTCATCTGTAGAAGAAGTTAGGTTTAAAATAGCATTGAAATCAATACCTGAGCCTGATGGTGTTGGATTTGGTCTTCCATCGCAGAATGGCTCTATTGTTAAGCAAAAAGAAATGTTGATAGATTGTCTAGGATATAAAACACCGTTTTCTATTGAGTTAGTATTAAACAAGTTATTTGATGATGCATCTAAAAAGTCTTGGTTTATAGATGCATTATCAAAATCTTGTGGGTAAGGATTGTTTAAGAGGTCTTCCGCAGGTATAGTTGAAATAGTTAAATCATCTACTAAAGTTGCACAACCCACACCATAGATAGCGTCAAAATCTTTGATTAAATCGATAATGCTAATCAAGCTGGAAGGGTGATAATCTCTTGCAGTACTATTATTCCTAATCCTAAAACTATATTCAATTTTATAACTACCATCAGTGCTGAAGCCTTGATTACATGATGTTAATGTTTGTAAAGTTAATAGGTTTTCAACATCTTCTACTGTTAAAAAAAGAACTGCTGTACTTGTATCTGTTCCATCTGAAATAGTATATATTATGCTAGGAACATCTCCTATGTAACCAGGTGTTGGGACAAATGTAAAACTTCCATCTGGAAATAGGGTAAAACTACCTTCTGCAAGATTTACAGTAGTTCCAGCAGTATATGTAACACCATTTATTATAAATGAAATTACATTTATTGAATCTTCGTCTTCAAAACTATCATTTGCTAAAACGCCAGGAGCTGGTATATCTAAGGTAATGTCAATATCTGCTGTATCGAAATCGTTTTGAGCTTCGGGAGGCCCTTCACTTACTATAGATAAATACAAATTACCAACAGTAGTGGTAGTTCCGTCTGAAATGGTGTAAATTATTAAAGGTAAACTGCCATCATACCCTGGAGCTGGTATGAATGTAAAACTTCCATCTGCATTAATAGTTATGCTTCCTTCTGGAAATGTTGCCGTATCACCAACTGTATAGTCAACTCCGTTTATTCTAAAGCTAATGATGTTTAAATTATCACCATCAGCATCGGTGTCGTTCTGTAGCAATCCGTCAGCAGCATTTACATCTAAAGTGATATCTACATCAGTAGTGTAGCTATCATTAGAAGTTTCAGGTGGTGTTTGTCCAAAAGCAAATTCAGAACAAAAAAGTAGGATTATGCAGAGTTTTATAACCGCCTTTGCTTTGTTTGTTAACAAAATATTTCTAATTTATGTTAATTTGTTACGCAATATATAATAAATATTTAAACCCGAAGTGTTTATTTCAATCTTTTGAAAGCGTGAGTTTTATCAAATCTACACCTACATACTGTAATAAAAGACTATAATGTGAAATACTTGCTAGAAACGATTCTTATAATTTAAACTTGTAATTATAAAAAAAGTAATAAAATAAAAATCCCCGCCAAATGACGAGGATTTTAAATCAAATAATATTTTGAATTAATATCTATAATACTCAGGTTTATAAGGGCCTTCCACTTCAACACCAATGTATTCTGCTTGGTCTTGTTTTAGTTTAGTAAGTTCAGCACCCATTCTACTTAAATGTAGCTCCGCTACTTTTTCATCTAGATGCTTAGGAAGCATGTATACTTGATTTTCGTACTGATCTGTATTATTCCAAAGTTCCATTTGTGCCAAGGTTTGGTTGGTGAAAGAGTTACTCATTACAAAACTTGGATGTCCAGTTGCGCAACCTAAATTCACTAATCTACCTTGCGCTAACAAGATAATGTCTTTTCCATCTATTGTATATTTATCAACCTGTGGCTTAATTTCTACATGGGTATTACCATAATTATCTTTTAGCCAAGCTACGTCAATCTCATTGTCAAAATGACCTATATTACATACAATTGCTTTATCACGCATAGCTTTAAAGTGCTCACCTTTCACGATATCTTTATTTCCAGTAGTGGTAATAATAATATCTGCGGTATGTATTATGTTCTCAAGTAATTTAACTTCAAAACCATCCATTACAGCTTGTAAAGCACAAATGGGGTCAATTTCAGTAACGCTTACAATTGATCCTGCTCCACGAAAAGAAGCGGCTGTACCTTTACCCACATCTCCATAACCACAAACGGCAACACGTTTTCCAGCTAACATGGTATCTGTTGCTCTTCTAATGGCATCTACTGCGCTTTCTCTACAGCCATACTTGTTATCGAATTTAGATTTGGTAACCGAATCATTTACATTGATAGCTGGCATAACCAAAGTTCCTTTTTTCATTCGTTCATACAAACGGTGAACTCCAGTAGTAGTTTCTTCAGAAAGACCGCGAATGCCTTTAGCTAACTCAGGGAAATCATCAAAAACCATATTGGTTAAATCGCCTCCATCATCTAAAATCATATTCAGAGGTTTTCGGTCTTCACCAAAATATAAAGTTTGCTCAATACACCAATTAAATTCTTCCTCAGACATTCCTTTCCAAGCATAAACTGGGATGCCAGCAGCAGCAATTGCCGCAGCAGCTTGGTCTTGGGTAGAGTAAATGTTACATGAACTCCAAGTTACATCTGCTCCTAATTCTACCAAAGTTTCAATTAACACTGCTGTTTGAATGGTCATGTGTAAACAACCTGCAATGCGTGCACCTTGAAGTGGCTTTTCTTTGCCGTATTGTTCACGAAGTGCCATTAATCCTGGCATTTCAGCTTCTGCTAATTCAATTTCTTTTCTTCCCCAATCAGCCAAAGAAATATCTTTTACTTTATAAGGTACGTAAGGCATAGTATCTTTCTCCATAGTATGTATATTTGTCTTAAATTTTGCTGCAAAACTAAGCATAAACTTACTAATTTAATGCCTGTTTATAAAACAATAACAGTTAATGAACATACCAAAGTACTGATTTGGAAGGTGGAAGAATCTTTTGAAGAATTAGCTAGCAGTATGCCGTTAGCTCCACAATCTCAAAACCGAATTAACAATATGAAATCAGATTTGCATCGTCGTGGTTTTATGAGTATCCGTTGGTTGTTAAAGGAGTTTGGTTACCAAGACCAAGATGTGGTGTATGATCTAAATGGAAA